>ERZ1066121.1947-NODE-1947-length-13807-cov-13.315954_pt1 | contig 13807 bp, 11 predicted proteins | sample MGYA00382768_ERZ1066121 | MGnify/ENA primary metagenome ERZ1066121 (study PRJEB33369, sample SAMEA5778351) | biofilm metagenome | biome: Industrial cooling water; feature: Water cooling tower basin; material: Biofilm | place: United Arab Emirates | collected... | reverse complement strand
CCGGCCTCGCCGACGCCTTCGCCATCCCGGGCTTCGTCCCCGAGTACATCCGCCCTCTCTTCTGCGAGGGGAAGGGGCCGTTCCGCTGGGTGGCGCTCTCGGGCGACCCGGACGACGTCCGCCGGACCGACCTGCTGGCGCGCGAGCTCTTTCCGCACGACCGGGCGCTGGCCCGCTGGCTCGACCTCGCAGGGGCGCGCATACGCTTCCAGGGGCTCCCGGCGCGCATCTGCTGGCTGGGGCAGGGAGACCGGGCGCGCTTCGGCGCGGCGCTCAACGACCTGGTGGCCAGCGGCGAGCTGCGGGCGCCGATCGTCATCGGACGCGACCACCTCGACACCGGGAGCGTCGCCTCGCCGTTCCGCGAGACCGAGGGGATGCGCGACGGGAGCGACGCGATCGCCGACTGGGCGGTGCTCAACGCCCTCGTCAACGTGGCGAGCGGCGCGTCGTGGGTCTCGTTCCACCACGGCGGCGGCGTCGGGATCGGCAACTCGCTGCACGCCGGCCAGGTCACGGTCGCCGATGGCTCGCGGCGCATGCGCGAGCGTGTCGTCCGGGTGCTGACCAACGACCCGGCGATGGGGGTGGCGCGCCACGCCGACGCCGGCTACGCCACGGCGCGGGCGACGGCGCGGCGCGCGGGGATCCGGCTGCCGATGCTCGACGGGGGCGAGGGCTGACGGCGACCGCGGCCCCGGGACCGCCGCGGGACTGCTGCCCGGCCGTTGCGGGGCCGCGACCGGGGCGGGGGGACCTTATCTTGGAGCCATGCTCTCCGCCCGCTTCAAGCCGTACCACGTCCCGCTCTTCCTCGCCAAGTACGCCTGGCTGCGGGCGCGGCGGCGCCCCGTGCTCGTGCACTTCGAGGTGACGTCGCGGTGCAACGCGCGCTGCGGCTTCTGCGACTACTGGAAGACGCCGGCCGAGGCGCGCCACGACGAGGCGCGGAGCTTCGTCGACGCGGCGCGCTTCTTCAACCCGATGCTCGTCACCTGGACCGGAGGGGAACCGCTGCTGCGGCGCGACCTCGAGCAGCTCGTCGCCGGCGTCAACGCGGCGGTGCGGCTCAAGTACGTCATGCTGATCACGCACGGCGGGATGCTGTCGGTCGAGCGGGCGCGCTCGCTGTGGGACGCCGGGATCAACCAGTTCAACGTCTCGCTCGACTACCTGGACGAGCGGCACGACCGGGCCCGCGGCATCCCCGGGCTGACGGCGCGGATCCTCGCCGCCGTGTCGGCGATGCGCACCGCGGGGATCGACAACGTGCGCTTCAACACGGTGCTCAAGGACGACAACCTCGACCAGATCCTCCCGATCGTGCGGCGCGCCGAGGAGCTGGGGTGCGGGGTGAACCTGAGCGTCTACACCGACGCGAAGAACGGGAACGCGGAGCACCTGATCGCCGGCGCACGGCACGCCGAGCTCGACGCCGTGGTGCGCGAGCTGCTCGCCTTCAAGCGGCGGCGGCGCGGCGTGATCACGAACAGCGACTACTACATCGAGCAGATCCCGCGCTACGTCCGCGGCGAGATGACCGAGCCGTGCCACAGCGGCACCGACACGGTGCACGTGAACCCGACCGGCGGGGTGCGCCGCTGCCCCGATTTCCCCACCGACGGGCACTGGAGCAGCTGGCGCCCCTACCGCCCGATCGACTGCAACGCCTGCTACTACGCCTGCCGCGGCGAGGCGCAGGCGCCGCTGCGGCTCTCGCGGGTGGCCGACGTGATGGGGACGACGCGGATCCCCGCCGCGGGCGTGGGCTCCGCCGCGCCGGCCCGCTGAGCGTCGGGTGAGCGCCGCGACCGTCGGCACGGGCGGGCACACCCGGGGCACGCCGGGCGACGCCGGGCGCCCACTTCTGTTCGTCGGCGCCGCGCAGGTGGCGACGTGCGCCGGGCCGGCGCGGGCGCGCCGCGGGGGCGAGCTCGCCGACGCCGGGGTGCGGCCGCGCGGCACCGCGGTGGCGTGCGTGGCGGGGCGGATCGCCGCCGTCGGTCCACTCGACGAGCTGGAGCGGCGCCACCCGGACGCCGATCGCGTCGACTGTGGCGGGCGGCTCCTCACCCCGGGGCTGGTCGACTCGCATACCCATGCCGTCTTCGGGCGGGCGCGCTACGAGGAGCAGGAGCTGCGGGCGACCGGGGTGCCGTACCTCGAGATCGCGCGGCGCGGCGGCGGGATCCACGCCTCGGTGCGCGACCTGCGGGCGCGGAGCGAGGACGAGCTGGTCGAGTTCGCGCTCCCGCGGCTGCGCCGGATCGCCGCCCACGGCACCACCACGGTCGAGATCAAGTCGGGGTACGGGCTGTCCCTCGACGACGAGCTGAAGACGCTCCGGGCGATCCGGCGCCTCCAGGCGCTGCTGCCGCTGCGCCTCGTGCCAACGTGGCTCGGGGCGCACGAGCTCCCCGAGGAATACCGGGCGCGCGCGGACGGGCGGCGCGCCTATCTCCGCCTGCTCGTCCACGAGATGCTCCCGGCGGTGGTCGGCGAGGGGCTGGCGCGATTTGCTGACGTTTTCTGTGAGCCAGGCGTCTATGGGGTGGAGGAGAGCCGCCTGCTGCTCGAGGCCGCCCGGGGGGCGGGGCTCGGGGTCAAGCTGCACGCCGACGAGCTGGCGACGTCGGGGGGTGCGGAGCTCGCCGTCGCCCTCGGCGCCGCCTCGGCGGACCACCTGGCGGCGGTGAGCGAGGCGGGGGTCCGCGCCCTCGGCGCGGGCGGCACGGTGGCGACCCTCCTTCCCGGGACGATGCTCTTCCTGGGAAGCGCCCGGCAGGCGCCGGCGCGCACGCTCATCGACGCCGGCGCCCCCGTGGCGCTGGCCTCCGACTTCAACCCGGGCACGAGCCCCACCGTCAACTTCCCCCTCGTCCTCGCCCTCGCCGTCAGCCAGCTGCGCCTCTCGGCAGCGGAGGCGCTGGTGGCGGGAACCGTCAACGGCGCGGCTGCGCTCCTTCTCGCGGGAGGGGTGGGGCAGCTCGCGCCGGGCTTCGCGGCCGACGTGGCGCTCTTCGACGCCGAGGACGTGCGCGAGCTGCCGTACTGGTACGGCGATCGCCTGTGCCGGGGGACGTGGGTCGGTGGCGTTGCTTGTCACCCGCTAGAGGCCGGGGTACGTTTCGCCGCGCCTGCCCCCGAGGTCGCGGCGCCCCTCCCCACCTCGGAGCACCCGACCCCCTGATGTCCGCACTCGCGAAGATCACGAAGCACGCGGCCCAGCTCGAGCACGATCGGCAGTACGACAAGGCGCTGGCGCTGTATGCGCGCCTGCTCGATGAGCCGGGGGCGGCGGACGAGGAGGTCGACGTCCCGCTCTACAACCGGGCGGGGGACGTGGCGTTGCGCGCCGGACAGGTGGATCGGGCGGTCGCCTACTACGAGCGGGCGCTCGACCTGTACGCCGCCGGCGGCTTCCTCAACAACGCCATCGCCCTCGGGACGAAGATCCTCCGCCACGCCCCGGAGCGCGCCGCGGCGCACTACACCCTCGGCGTGCTCCATGCCCGGCAGGGGTTCCGCCCGGACGCGCGCCAGCACTTCCTCGAGTACGCGGATCGCATGCACCGCGGAGGGCGCGACGACGAGGCGGCGCGGGCGATCGCCGAGCTCCTCCTGGTGTGCGCCTCGGGCGCGGAGGCGCGCGACGCGCTGGCGCAGCACGTGGCACGCTCCCCCGCGCGCGCTCCAGAGGTCGCGGCCAGACTGGGGGCGCTCGTCGAGGCGGCGCTCGCGTCCGGCGCTCCCGGCCTCGCCGCGGCGGAACCGCCGGTGCGCGGCGCCGAGGTCGGCGCGGAGCACGGCCTTCCGGCCGAGCCGATCGGCACGCCGGTGGCAGGGGGGGCCGCCGAGGTGCCCGGCTTCCAGCCCACGGCGCTGGGCGAGGTCGCGCTCCCGAGCCCCGGAACGGCCGACCTGGTCTTCCTCGACGTGGAGTTCGAAGGGGCCGACGACCTGGTCCCGGCGGCGCAGCAGAGCGCCGGCCCGGTCGGGCCACCGTCGACGGTGGCGCCGATCGCCGACGCGGGGTGGAGCGACGCGGCCGGGATCGAGCTGGTCGCCGACGGGGACGCCATGCCGTCCTGGAGCACGTCGGGCGCGGGAGGCGGGCTCGACCTGCTGGACCTCGGCGAGCTCCCGGGCGCCGGGTGGGACGGCGGGTCGGGCCGGACGGCGCCCGACGCGCCGGCCTTGGCGCCCCTGGCGACTGTGCTCGCGGAGCTGCCGGGTGAGCTTCCGCCGCTCGGCGCCTCGATGCTCGCCCTCGCCGGGGAGGGGTGGACCGCTCCGGATGTCACCGACGGTGCCGGGGTGCTGGTGCTCGCCCCGCCGGCGCTCCGCGACGACGCGCCCGACATTCTGGCGGAGTTCGACCTCGGCGGGCTGCCGCGCCTGGAAGGCGACGCCGCCGCCGATGCCGCCGACGCGCCCGGATCGCTCGCTACGCCCGGTGGGCTGGACGACGCCTTCGAGCTGCCGGTCGTGGAGCTGGCGACGGAGGCGTCGGTGGGCGAGGACACGGGCTCGTCCGCGGACGCGCTCGACGACCTGGTCTTCGTCGTGCCGCCGGCCGCTCCCGCGCCCGAGCGCGCTCCCCGGCGGGCGTCCGAGGCGCCGATCGCGGGCGCCGGGTTCGACGACGCCGGCGACCCGGAGGGCGGGCTCGACCTCGGCGCCTGGCTGCGCGCCAGCGAGCCGCCGCGCTCCACCCGGCTCGTCGCCCCGGTGCTCGCGCCGACCGGGGACGAGGAGGCAGATTTCCGGGCGACGCTCGCCGCCTTCAAGGCCGGGGTCGCCGACCATCTCGACGTCGAGGACCACGACAGCCGCTACGACCTCGGCGTCGCCTACCGCGAGATGGGGCTGCTGGAGGAGGCGATCGGCGAGTTCCAGAAGGCGGCGCGCGCCCCCGGGCGCCCGCTGCGCGCGCTCGAGGCGCTCGCCCAGTGCTTCCTCGACCGCGACGAGCCGGAGCTCGCCCTCTCGGCGCTCGCCGGGGTGGCGGGCGACGTCGCCGCGCCGGCGGCGGCCGCGCCGGCCGGGATCGCCGACGAGCGGCTCGTCGGCGTGTGCTACCTGCTGGGCCTGGCGTCCGAGCGCGTCGGGCGCGCCGAGGACGCGCGCCGATGGTATCTGCGCGTCCTCGCCACCGACTACCAGTTCCGCGACGCCGCGCATCGGCTCGCCTCGCTCCAGACCCCTCGCCGATGACCGTCTCCGCGCGCTCCCGCGCCGACGTCGCCGCTCTCCTGCAGGACATCCAGGCGCCGGTGCGCGATCGTCTCGACCGCGTGCCCGACGAGATGTGGCGCATCTGCGCCGCGGACCTGCCGCTCGTCGCCGAGGTCAACCAGCACCTGGCCGGGATGAAGGGGAAGATGTTCCGCCCCACCCTGCTGCTGCTGGCGAGCGCGGTCGACGAGCGCCCCGAGGAGCGCGCGGTCGCGATCGCGGCGACGCTGGAGGTGCTCCACCTGGCCACGCTCGTCCACGACGATGCGGTGGACCACTCGGTGCTGCGCCGCGGGATGCCGACGGTGAACGCCCTGTTCAGCCACCAGGTCTCGGTGATCATGGGCGACTTCCTGTACGCCCGGGCGCTCACCGAGCTGGTGCGCATCCACGACTGGGACGTCTCCGGCGTCTTCGCCGACGCGTCGACGACGATGACGCTCGGCGAGCTGCGGCAGCTCGGCGCCTTCGAGGCGCTCGCCTTCACCGAGGCCGACTACTTCGCCCTGATCAGCGCGAAGACCGCCTCGCTCTTCCGTGCGGCGTGCGACCTGGGCGCCCTGTGCGGCGCGGGACGGCACCGGGCGGCGCTGGCGCGCTACGGCGAGCGGCTCGGGATGGCGTTCCAGATCGCCGACGACCTGCTCGACTACACGGAGGGGCAGGAGATGACCGGAAAGCCGACCGGGCTCGACCTGCGCGAGCACAAGGTGACGCTCCCGCTCATCGGCGCCCTGCGCGAGATGCCGACCGCGCGGCGCCGCACCGTCGAGGCGCTGTTCGAGACCGCCGAGCCCGACGACCGGCAGGTGGCCGAGGTGGTCGGGATCGTCGGCGAGTACGGCGGGCTGGAGTACGCCCGGCGCCGCGGCGAGCAGCTGGCGCGGGAGGCGGAGGAGGCGCTCGCCGCGCTGCCCGACACGATCTATCGCGCCGCCCTGGTCGACGCGATCGGCTACGTGATGGACCGCCGCTGGTAGGGCGGGGTACCGACCGCATGGCGCCCCGCGGACAGGCCGGGACCCGACGCCCGGCACGCTTCCACGCGCTGGTGCTCGCCGCCGGGTTCGTGACCGGAGGGCTGCTCACGCAGATCCTCCGACGCTTCCTGCCGTCGGGCGCGGTGAAGGAGTTCCTCACGACCGGGGTCACCCCGTCGCTCGGACCGCTCCAGATCGACCTCGTTATATTGAAGCTCGCCATCGGGCCGGTCGCCATGGACGTCTCGCTCCTGAGTCTCCTCGGCGTGCTGCTCGCCTACCTCATCGCCCGATCGCTCTTCTAGGAGACGCCATGTTCGGCAACCTGGGCATGACCGAAATCCTCGTCATCCTCCTGATCGTGCTCCTCCTGTTCGGGGCGAAGCGGATCCCCGAGGTGGCGGGGTCGCTGGGGAAGGGGATCAACGAGTTCAAGCGGAACATGACCGACGCGCAGCGCGCGCTCACCGATCCCCCGCGCGACGAGCCGCCGCGCAGCATCGGCGGGGCGAGCGAGGTGCCGCGCCCGACGGCGCAGACCGCCACGACGGCGACGGTCGACGAGGAGCCGGCGGCCCGGCAGCCCAAGCGCCTGCTCGGCTGAGCGCCCGACGCGCCGTCGGCCGCGCGACGACGAGCCCCCCACCGGCCTGGTGCCGGTGGGGGGCTCGTCGCACGTCCAGGGGTCGCCGGGTGGGGCGGCCGGCCGCCCGGGGGCGTGCGCTCCCCCGGGCGCGGGACTCAGCTCGCCGACTGGCGGCGCACCGCATCGCGCAGGTCCTCGCGGCGGTCGACGATCTTCGCCGACTCGCGCAGCCCCTCGAGGAAGGTGCGCACCCGCTGCTGGCGGAGCTGGGCGATCACCTGCTGCCGCTGCACCTGCTTCTGCGCCTGCCACGCCCCCTTGTCGGCCTCCACCCGCTGGTCGACGCGCAGCACGACCACCGCGTCGCGTCCGGGGATCGGGTCGCTCACCCGGCCGACGGGGAGGGTGAAGGCGGCCCCGACCGCCTGGGTGAACTGGCCGAGCCCGGGGACGAGCGAGGCGCGCGTGATCATCTGCGACGGCCTCGCGACCGTGAGCCCCTGCGCCTGGGCGGCCTGATCCAGCGAGGTGCGGCGCGCGGCCTCCGCGAGCTGGCGCGCCCGCGGCACGAGCAGCTCGACCTTCTTCTCGCGCGCCAGGCGGCGGCGGATCTCGTCGCGCACCTCGGCGAGCGGCTGCGGGCCGCCTGGGGTCAGCGAGTCGAGCCGCGCGAGGTAGTACGCCTCGGGGGCGTCGAACAGCTCGCTCGTCTCGCCCACCCGCGCCCCGTCGAACGCCCACGCACTCACGCTCGGGACGTAGCGCCCGGCGGCCGTGAGCGGCTCCCCCTCGATGGCCACGGCGGTGGAGCGGGAGAGGCCGAGCTTCGTGGCGGCGGCGTCGAACTTCTTCGGGTCGTCGCTCGACGCGGCGGCGTTGGCCAGCGAGTCGGCGCGCCGGTCGGTGCGCGTCGCGCTCGAGTCGCTCTGCGCGATCGGGACGAGGATGTGGCGCAGCGACAGGGTGTCGCCCTGCCGCGCGTCGACGCGGATCAGGTGGAAGCCGAACTGCGTCTGCACCGGCTGCGACAGCTCGCCCGGCTGCAGCGCGTAGGCGGCCTGCTCGAACTCGGGGACGAAGCGCCCGCGGGCGCCGCGCCCGAGCTCCCCACCGCGCGCCGCCGACCCGGAGTCGGAGCTCTCGCGCCGCGCCACGTCCTCGAACTTCGCCCCGCCGGCGATCTCGGTGCGCAGCGCGAGCGCCCGATCGCGGGCGGCGGCCGTGTCGGCGGCGCTGATGGCGCGCGGGATGGCGAGCAGCGACACCACCGCCCGGCCCGGGCGCTCGAACGTCTTGCGGTTCCGGTCGTAGTGGCTGCGGATCTCGGCGTCGCTCACCGTCACCGCGGAGTTGGCGATCGACTCGGCCGGGAGGGCGACGAAGGCGATCCGCGCCGAGTCGCGCTCGTCCTGCCAGAGCTGCCACAGCCGCGCGTCCGAGACGTAGACGTCGCTGGCGATCTGGGCGAAGAGCTTCTGCCGCGGGATCTGCGTGCGGTAGTACGACTCGAGGTACTGCAGGACGCCCTGCTGGCGCGCGGCGGGGTTGCCGAGGAAGCGGCGGTACTTCTCCGGGTCGAACTGCCCCTCGGTCTGGAGCTCCGGATTCTGCACGAGCTCCGGCGGCGGCTGCGTCTGCGCGGCCTGCACGACCTCGGCGTCGGTCGCGGCGATGCCGCGGCGCTCGAGCTCCTGCTGCAGCAGGCGGTCGGCGACCATCTGGTCGAAGACCTCCTGCTCGAGGCGGCGGCGCTCGTCGAGCGTCAGGGCGCGCCCGGCCTGCTGGTTCTGCTGCTGCTCGCGCTCCTGCAGGACGCGCGTGTAGTCGGTGTAGAGGATGTCCTCGCCGTTCACCTCGGCCACCACCGTCGAGGTCGTGATCGGGGCGCGATCGACGAGCCCCGAGGCGTCGTACAGGAGGAAGCCGCCGACGAACGCGACGAACATGACGATCCAGACGTACTTGGCGTTGCTCCGCATCGATTGCAGCACGGGCGAACTCCTGACGGACGGCGAGAGAGATGGCGGGCGTGACGCGAGGGCGAGGGCGGCGAACGGTGCCGCCCCCGGAGCGGGGAACCGCGGAAGCTAGCCGCCGCCGGGCGCTAAAATCAAGCGACGACGCGACTTCGGCGCAGCGCGCGCGTTGACGCCGCTCGGCGGCGTCGTGTATGTTGCCGGGGCGCGCGCCGCGATGGCGCGCGAGCACGCCAGACGCGGGCGGACCCGGGGCGGCGCACGCCGGAGCGAGGCCTCGCTCGTCGGTGAGAGACCACGCGCGGCCCCGCCAGGTTCCATCGCCCGCCCCCTCCCGCCTGCATGGCCGCCACCGCCCGGATCGACGAGCTCCGCGCCCGCTTCGACGAGAACCCGCGCCGCTACTTCGCGCCCCTCGCGAACGAGTATCGCAAGGCGGGGGACCCGGAGACGGCGATCGCGATCTGCCGCACGCAGCTGGCGCGCTATCCGGCCCACATGAGCGGCCACGTCGTCCTCGGGCAGGCGCTGCACGACACGGGGCAGCTCGCCCCGGCGCGGCAGGCCTTCTCCGACGCGCTCACGCTGGACCCGGAGAACCTGATCGCGCTGCACGCGCTGGGCGACCTGGCCCGCGCCGCCGGCGACGACGCCGAGGCGCGCCGATGGTACGCCCGCATCCTCGACGCGGATCCGCACAACGAGGAGGTCGCCGCCGAGCTGGCCCGCCTGCGCAGGCCGGCGCCGGTCGAGCCCGGGACGCCGCTCGCCGACTGGACCGCCACGGCGTCGGTCGCGCGCGACGAGGTGGACACCGCGGAGTTCGTGACCGGTTGGGGGGTGGACGAGGGGGCGTCCGCCGCTCTCGTGCCGGGCAAGCCCGACGCACTTCCGCTGGAGCTGGCCCCACCCGCGGCACCACCGCCCCACGCGGCGCATCCGAGCGGCGCGCCGCTGGCCGCGACCCCGGACGAGAACCCCGAGCCGCTCGCGCTCGAACCGCTCGACTGGGGAGCGCTCGACCTGGTGGTGCCCGAGCCCGCGGAGCTGCACGGCTCGCCGCCCGACCGCCTCCCGGACCTGCCGCGCCAGGAGGGGCCGTTGGCGTCGGTGGAGCGGCCCGACGAGGAGCCGGAGTCGCCGGCCGTCGGGCTCGACCTCGCGCCCCCCGACTCGATGCTGCCGCCGGTGCTCGAGGACGCGCTGGAGGCGCCGCTCCTCGGCGAGACCTTCGTGACGGAGACGATGGCGGGGCTCCTCCTGCAGCAGGGGCATCGCGAGCAGGCGCTCGCGGTGTATGCTCGCCTGGTGGCGCAGCGGCCGGACGACGCGGCGCTGCGCGCCCGCGTGGCGCAGCTGCGCGAGGGGGCGCCCGCACCCGACGCGACGGTGGGGGAGGCGACCGGCCAGTCGGTGGGGAGCCCGGGGGAGCCGTCGCCCGGTGACGCGGAGAGCAACGCGTCTCCGTTCACGCTGGCCGACGTGGCGGCCGCGGCGGGGGCTCCCGGCGCCGCGGATGCCCTCGCGGCGCACCGGCTCGCCGCGGTGCTCGGGGCGTGGTACGAGACGTCGCCGGATGCGCCCGTGCCGTCGATCCTCGCCGCCCTCGCCGCCGCGCCCGTCCTTCCGGACGCTCGCGCACCGGAGCCCGCCGCGCCCGAGTCGGGCGAGCCCCCGGAGGCCCTCGCCGTCGAGGACTTCACGTTCGACCGCTTTTTCGCCGGGCGTGTCGAGGAGGCACACGAGGCGTCCGCGCCGCGGTCCGACGTCGGCGTCGCCGTCGGCCCGTCAGGCGTGGCCGCACCTTCCGACGAGGATGGCGCCGGCCGGGCGGCGCGCGCCGCGATCGTCGGGGATCCCACCGACCCGGCCGCGCGTCCGGCGGCCGCCGCCGCATCGGCATCCGACGCCCCGGGCGAGGACCCGGACGACGATCTGGCGCAGTTCAACGCCTGGCTGAAGGGGTTGCTCGACTCGTGATCATCGCCGTGGTGAACGGCCCCAACCTGAACCTCCTGGGGCGGCGCGAGCCGGCGCTGTACGGGCGGGCGACGCTCGCGGACGTCGAGGCGCGGCTGACGGAGGTCGGGGCGGAGCTGGGCGTCGCCCTCCGCTTCGTCCAGCGCAACGGCGAGGGGGAGCTGATCGACGCCGTGCACGCGCTCGGCGGCGTGGCCGCGGGCGCGGTGGTCAACGCCGGCGCGTACAGCCACAGCTCGCTGGCGCTGCGCGACGCGCTCGTGGGCGTCGCGCTGCCGTTCGTCGAGGTGCACGTGACCAACGTCCACGCGCGCGAGCCGGAGCGTCGCCACTCGATGCTCGCGCCGGCGGCGCTGGGCGTCGTCTGCGGGCTCGGCGCGTTCGGCTACGAGCTGGCGCTGCGCGGGCTCGTGCGCCGGCTCGCCGAGCGCGGGGCGCCCGCGGCGTGACTGACCGACGACCGGCGCGGCTGGCCGCGCTCGTGGCGGCGATGCAGCAGGCGCACCTCGACGCCGTTCTCCTCACCGGGCTCGCGAACATCCGCTACCTCACCGGCTTCGCCGGCTCGAGCGCCCTCGGCGTCGTGACGTGCCGGTCCGAGGTGGTGCTCGTGACCGACTTCCGCTACCGCACGCAGGCCGCCGAGCAGGCGGGCGACGTCGCCCGCGTGGTGATCGAGGGGCAGAGCCTGTGGGCGGGGCTCTGGCAGCAGCTCGCCCAACTGGCCTACGTGGCGGTGGTCGGCTTCGAGGGCGCGCACCTGCTGCACCGCGATTTCGAGCGGCTGCTCGACGCCGGGGCCCGCTGGAGCTGGCGCCCGACGGCGGATCTGGTCGAGCGGCTCCGCGAGCGGAAGGACGCGGACGAGGTGGCCCACATCCGTGAGGCGGGGGCGGTGGCGGTGCGGGCGCTCGAGCGGACGCTCGCCGACGTGCGCCCGGGGCTCACCGAGCTGGCCGTCGCCGGGATGCTCGAGCGGGCGCTGCGGGAGGGGGGGAGCGAGGGCTTCCCGTTCGAGACGATCGTCGCCAGCGGCCCGCGCTCGGCGCTGCCGCACGCGCGCGCGGCAGCGCGCGAGCTGGCGGTCGGCGACCTGCTGCTCATCGACTTCGGCGCCGTGGTCGCCGGCTACTGCGCGGACGTGACGCGCACCGTCGTGCTCGGGCGCGCCGACGCCCGGCAGCGCGAGGTCTACGAGGTGGTGCAGGCGGCGAACGCCCTGGCCAGCGCCCGCGTCCGGGCCGGGATGACCGGTCGGGATGGCGACGCGCTGGCACGCGACTACATTGACGGGCGCGGCTTCGGCGAGGCGTTCGGCCACTCGCTCGGGCACGGGCTCGGGCTCGAGGTGCACGAGGCGCCCCGGCTCGCGCGCTCGGCCGACGCCGCGCTTCCACCCGACTCGGTCGTCACGATCGAGCCGGGCATCTACCTGCCCGAGTGGGGCGGCGTGCGCATCGAGGACGACGTGCACCTCGCGCCCGACGGCCCGGTCGTCCTCACGCACTTCCCGCGGGAGCTGCTCGAGCTCTCCTGACCCCTCCGTGCCCGCCGCGCCGGCGCGCCGCTGGGCCGACGTGCGCCCGCGGGCGGCGCCGGGCCCGGGCGCGTCGTCGCGCGCGGCCGCGCTCCTCTCCCCCGAGCCCATGATCGACCTCCGCTACGTCAAGAAGCTCATCGAGATGCTCGACGGCTCCTCGGTGGACTCCATCGAGATCTCCTCGGACAAGGGGATGAAGCTGCGCATCTCGAAGACGCCGCAGCAGCGGGGCACGGTGCAGGTGGCCGCGCCGGTGCCGCTGCCGGCGATGCTCGCGCCGGTGGCCGGCGGCCGGCCGACGCCGATGGAGGGGATCGCGTCGATCCCGGAGCCCGCCGAGCCGGCGCGCGCCGAGGCGCCGGCGAAGGCCAAGGGGATCGAGATCAAGTCGCCGATGGTCGGGACGTACTACGCCGCGCCCGAGCCGGGCGCGAAGCAGTTCGTCACGGTGGGACAGCGCATCGCCAAGGGGCAGGTCGTGTGCATCATCGAGGCGATGAAGATCATGAACGAGATCGAGAGCGAGTACGACGGCGTCGTCACCGAGATCAGCGCGGAGAACGGGCACCCGGTCGAGTACGGGCAGGTGCTGTTCCGCATCGATCCGAACGGCTGACGCGGGCCCTCGCGCCGTGTTCAAGAAGGTCCTCATCGCCAACCGCGGGGAGATCGCCCTCCGCGTCATTCGCGCCTGCCGCGAGCTCGGCGTGCAGACGGTCGCCGTGTACTCGGAGGCCGACCGCGAGTCGCTGCACGTCCGCTTCGCCGACGACGACGTGTGCATCGGCCCCCCGTCGGGGCGCGAGTCGTACCTGAACATCCCGCGGATCATCGCCGCCGCGGAGATCACCGGCGCCGACGCGATCCACCCCGGCTACGGCTTCCTCGCGGAGAACGCGGAGTTCGCCGAGACGTGCGCGGCGAGCAACATCACCTTCATCGGCCCGACGGCGGACCAGATCCGCGTGATGGGCGACAAGGCCGCAGCGCGCAAGGCGATGGCCGCCGTCGGGGTGCCGATCATCCCCGGGACGCCGGGGCCGATCGAGGACGCCGACGAGGCGCTCGGGCTGGCGCACGAGATCGGCTTCCCCGTGATCATCAAGGCCGCCGCCGGCGGGGGCGGCAAGGGGATGCGCGTCGCCAAGGACGCCGACGACTTCGCCCGCTCCTTCCAGCTCGCCCGCTCCGAGGCGCTGAGCGCCTTCGGCAACGGCGACGTCTACGTCGAGAAGTACCTCGGGCGCCCGCGTCACGTCGAGTTCCAGATCCTCGGCGACAAGCACGGGAACGTCATCCACCTCGGGGAGCGCGACTGCTCGGTGCAGCGCCGGCACCAGAAGCTCGTCGAGGAGGCGCCGTGCCCGGTGATGACGCCGGCGCTGCGCGCGGCGATGGGCGAGGCCGCCGTGCGCGGCGCGAAGGCGATCGACTACGTCGGCGCCGGCACGATCGAGATGCTGCTCAACGACGACGGGTCGTTCTTCTTCATGGAGATGAACACCCG
>ERZ1066121.1946-NODE-1946-length-13815-cov-7.914971_pt1 | contig 13815 bp, 6 predicted proteins | sample MGYA00382768_ERZ1066121 | MGnify/ENA primary metagenome ERZ1066121 (study PRJEB33369, sample SAMEA5778351) | biofilm metagenome | biome: Industrial cooling water; feature: Water cooling tower basin; material: Biofilm | place: United Arab Emirates | collected... | reverse complement strand
CGCCCAATGCCAAAGCGGCCCTCGAAATTGCCTCTTCCGATAAAGGCCTTCTCATTCCGCGCCTCGATTCGGCGCAGCGCGTGGGCATCAGCAGCCCGCCACAGGGGCTGATGGTGTATCAGACCAACTTCCGGGCGGGTCTCTGGTATTATCAGGGCGGCACCTGGCAGTTTCTGAAACCGGGCGCCTGGACGGCCCCGAGCCTTTCGCTTAGTGGCCAAAACCTGAGCATCGGCGGTGGCAACACGGTTACGCTGCCCGCCAATACGGGGCCGCAAGGGCCGCAGGGGCCGACCGGCGCCACGGGGGCAACGGGCGCCACGGGCGCAGGCTACGGCGGCACCAGCAGCAGCAGCGTGACGATTGGCGGAGGCAGTCGCAGTTTCACGACGCAAAGCGGCTTGGCTTACGTAGCCGGGCAGCGGGTGCGCGTAGCCAACTCGGCTACCAATTATGTGGAGGGCATCGTGACGAGCTACTCGGGCACGACCCTCACACTCAACGCCGACCGCACCAGTGGCTCCGGTACGTTCGCGAGCTGGGCTATCGGCGCGGCCGGTGATGTGGGGGCGCAGGGCGCTACGGGCGCTACCGGCGCGCAAGGCCCAACCGGCCCGACCGGCGCCACGGGAGCGGCGGGCGCAACCGGCGCCGGCTACGGCGGCACCAGCCCCAGCGGCGTTACCATCGGCACGGGCAGCCGCACGTTCTCGACGCAAAGCGGGCTGGCGTATGTGGCCGGGCAGCGGGTGCGTGTGGCCAACTCGGCTACCAACTTCGTGGAGGGCGTAGTAACGAGCTACTCCGGCTCTTCGCTGGTTATCAACGCCGACCGTACGGGCGGCTCCGGCTCCTTCACGAGCTGGACGATTGGGTTGGCCGGAGATGTGGGCGCTACTGGCGCCACGGGTGCAACCGGCGCGACCGGCGCGCAAGGCCCGATTGGTGCCACTGGCCCACAAGGCTCTCAGGGCCCCACCGGCCCCACCGGCGCCAGCTACGGCGGCACGAGCGCCAGCAGCAACACCATCGGCACGGGCAGCCGCACGTTCGTTACGCAAAGCGGGCTGGCCTATACGGCCAATATGCGGGTGCGCGTGGCGAACTCGGCCACCAACTTCGTGGAAGGTACCGTTACGAGCTATTCGGGCACTTCGCTGGTCATCAACGCCGACCGTGCCGTGGGCACGGGCACCTTCACGAGCTGGACGCTCGGGCTGGCCGGCGATAACGCTACCGTTACCGCCTCCAACGGCCTCACCAACACGGGCGGCAACCTCACGCTGGGCGGTACGCTGGCGGGGGCTACCACCCTCAACACGGGCGGCAACAACCTGAGCCTGACCGGCACCGGCAACCTGGGCGTAGGCACCAGCACCCCCGCTGCCAAGCTGGACGTGCAGGGCGGAGCGCGCATCAGCCGCTTGGGTACCCCTAACACCCTGCAAATGGTTGTGGCCGATGCCGACGGCGACCTGTCGGCCCGGCCCGTCAGCGCGGGCACGACGCTGGCCGCACCGCCCACCCCACCCACCACGGCCATCGGCTCCATAACGGTAGCTACCGGTGCGCTGCGAGTCGCAATGGGCGAATCGACGGCCTACGTTTTCAACGGGTCTGAACTGCAAACGATTGATATCACGAACCCCGCCGCCCCGGCCGTGCTGGGCAGCGTAGCCGTCGGCGGCACCACAATGGCACTGGGCGGCAACCGCGTGTATGTACTGAGCGCCACTACGTGCTCCACCGTCGATGTCTCGAACCCGGCCGCGCCGGCTATCCTCAACACGTTCAGCAGTGGCGGTACTCAGATCGTAGCCAGTGCCACACGCGTGGCCTTGGTCAATACGAGCGGCGAAGTACGTATGTTCACTGCCACTGGCGGCACACCCACCCAATACCAAACCGTGACAGTGGCCACCCTCGGCACCAACCCCGTGCTCGCCATCGATGCCAACCGGATTGTGATTGCCTCGATGCAAAGCGGCTCTCCGAAGCTTACGGCGTACAATAATTTCGCGGCGCTGCTGTACGCATTTCCGATATCCGGAGTGCAAATCACGCGCTTGACCTTGATCAACAACTTGTTGTATAACCGCGACGCGAATGGGGTATATGTGCGCAATGCCGCCGATGGCACATCGAACACCCCATTGGGCCTCAGCGGCGACCAGTTGGCCGGCGATGGCAACACCCTGGCGATCCTCAACGCATCGACCACTCCTGGCAGCGTAACGTTCCATTCGCTGACCACAACCATTCCGTACTCGACGACCCCGCAAGGCAGCGCCGCCACCCAGAACAGCCCCGCCCACCTCGATACGCGCGGCGCTCTCACGGGCGTCGTACACCCCGGCACCAGTACGCTGCTGCTCTTTCAACGGCTGCAACCCGGTGGGGTGCTGGCCCAAAACCCGGACGGCTCGCTGATGCAAATGCCCCTTTCGGTCGTTCAAGATAACCTCGGCAACCATACCGCCACCACAAACATCAAACTCGGCAGCAACCGTATTTTGGGGAATGGCGGCAGCAGCGGCTTGTCCATCGCCGCGGATGGCAACATCGTAGGAGATGCCGATGTGATCGCCGACGATCTCATCGCCAACGACGATGTCGTCGCCAACGGCGATGTAATCGCCACGGGCAACGCGGTGGTATCGGGCACGGGCGGCTACACCTACGCCAACCCGCAAAGCCGCACCCTGACGCTGATGCCGAGCGACTTTGTGGGGGGTAGCCCAAGCGCTAGATGGATGCCGGGGTTTAGTTTCCCCCCCGGCTCGGCACTCACCAACGAATTTTCGGGGTTTGCCCTTCCTGTTATCGTAACCACTCCTGTCGCATACAAAGTGTATGCGACAGTACACCTGCCCGACGGTGCCGTGATCACGAATATGAACGTAGGGTACTTCGACAACAACACGCAGTACGGTTTTACCGTTGAGTTGCTGCGTGTTGTTCCGGCTACCGGAAGCACTACGTCGGTTGCTTCGGTTTCGAGTAGCGTGTCATCGGCCGTAAATGCGTTGTCGTTTGCCGCAGCGGCCTGTAACGAAGTGACGAACAACAACGACAGAAAGTACATTATATCTTTCGAAAGTACCGCCCTGTTTTCACAGACTGCACCCCGTTTGATGAGTGTGCGCCTGACGTACACCGTGAACAAGGCAGATTAGGAAACGTGGCGAGCGCCGCCTCGGCGCCGCGTACAGCGCCTCCCCAACGCGGCGCCGAGACGGCGCCCGCCACGTTCGCAACCGCCGCAAACGCACAAAAAAAGGTCGGCGCTGAATGTCAGCGCCGACCTGTTTTGTGTACCTAACCGCCTCCCCCTACTCCACCACCACGCGCCGCGCCGCGCGCTGCCCGGCGGCCGTTTCGGCCTCCACGAAATAGAGGCCCGCCGGCACGCCGGGCAGGGCGGCGGCGGGCTGGCCGTTCGGCACCGTGGCGCGGGCTACGGTGCGGCCGGCGGCATCGCGCAGGGTCAGGCGGAGCGGCTCGGCGGGGGCGGCGCCGGGCACCTCGAACCCGCGCACGGCGCCCGCAGCGGCCGGGTTGGGCCACACCCGCAAGCCGCCCTCGGCGAGTGGCAGCTCGCGGCCGACACCCACCGGCAAGCCCATCTCGGCGGAATACGATACGCTCGTGGGCGCCGTAAACCGGCCGTTGCCGAAAATCATCGACAGCACCGACTGCGTGGCGTTCGGGCGGAACATCGCCGCCCGGAACACCCGCGTGATGCGGCCCTGCGTCTGGCCGAGTGCGCCCAGCAGCGCGGCGGGCGCGGGTTGGCCGGCCACGTAAAAGCTGTCCTGCTGCACGTAGCGGCGGCGCACGAGCAGCACGTCTATCGGCGCCGAGCCGCCGGGGCTGCCCGCTACCGGAATCTGCACCGTGCCCCAGCCGGCCACCGAATCGACGGTGAGCGTGCGCTGCACGTACTGAAACGGCGCGTTGGTAAGCCCCAACGCCGCGATGGTAAGCGTCGTGTTGTTGCGGACCCGAAACGACCGCACCACGTAAGTGCTCGCCGACATCGGCAGCGGAATCTCGAGCGTATTGACGGCCACGCTCTGGGCGGGCACGTTCAGCACGTCGGCGGCGCCGCCCGTGGGCAGCGGAAACGTCTGCGCCGGAATCGTGGAGCCGAGCTGCCCGAAGCCGTCGGCGTCGAAGCCTTCGTGGGCCGTCACGCTCACCGCGAACGGCCCGAGCTGACTCACGAAATCGTACGTGCGCACGGTGCCCGGAAACGGCGGGTTGGCGGGCGGCGGGTTGTACGGCTGCGACGTTACCACCCCGCCCTGCGCCACCAGCGCGCGGTAATCCCAGGTTTGGTTGGGGCCGGTGGTGGGCGTGGTGGCCCCCATCAGGCGGGCCGGCTGGAAGCGGCCCACCGAGGCCGCCGTCAGCGGAAACTGCGCTTGCGAGATCGTAACCTGCGCGCTGGCCAGCAGCGGCGCGGCCCACAGGGCCAGAGCGGAAATGTACTTCACGGAATATTGCTGTGTTGGTGTGAAAAAATCGCCAAAAATTGCGCGCGCGCTCTTACTACACAAGCCCACCGAAGTCAACCCCCGAACGATGAGTGTAAACACCGCCAGGATGTACACGAAACCGCCCGGCCGGTAGGCGGCGGCGGGCGGAGGCGCGTTACAACAACGTCAGCCGCGCCAGCAGGGCATCGCGGTAGGCGCGGCCCAGCGGCAGGCGGTGGCCCTCGACGAGCACCTCTTCGGTGGTGGGGTCGAGCTGGTCGATGTGGGCGGCATTGACGAGGTACGACCGCTGAATCTGCACGAACTGGTTGGCGGGCAGCTGGGCGGCCAGCTCGCGCATCGGCATCCGGACCGACACTTTGCGCCCGCTGCCGACGTGCAGGTCGGTGTAGCGGTCGTCGGCGGCAAGCCAACGGATATCGTCGTAGCGGATTTTGATGAGCCGGCCGCGGTCGCGCACGAAGCAGGCGGTGGGCAGCAGCGCCTGCGTGCCCACGGCCACGGGCGGCGGCTCCGACTCGCCGGGTTGCGCCTCGCGGGCCGTGGCGAAGTTGTGAAACGCCAGTTCGAGGGTGCGTTCCAGCGTGAGGGCATCGGTGGGTTTGGTGAGGTAAGCCGCCGGGCGCACGGCGCGCGCCCGCTGAAACGTCTCGGCATCGGTCAGCGACGACAGAAACACCACCGGCAACGGCCGCTCGGCCAGCAGCTCGGCGGCCAACCCAATGCCATCCGGCCGGCCGGGCAGCTGAATGTCGAGCAGCGCCACGTCGGGCTGGTGGGCGCGGAACAGGCGCAACGCCTCGGCGGCGGTGGCGGCCGGCCCGATCAGCTCATACCCCACGACCAGTATTTCGCGCATCAAGCGCTGGTGGATGGCTTCGTCTTCGACGAGGAGGATTTTGAGGGTTTGCATCCGGAGGAATGATGAGGCGGCTAGTGAGTGCAAACTTACTGGCTTGGCTGCATCAACCTTCCAGAATAGCGGTCGCCGCTTGGTCGTCTCCGGCACCGTCCCGGTGCCGGGTGGTGAGTCGGCCGCAACCGCCGGCACCGGGATGGTGCCGGAGACGTTGCTTCGCGCTGCTTGGCTACCCCCGGCCACGGCTTCCCACGCGGCGCCGAGACGGCGCTCGCCACGTTCGCTACCGCCGGCACCGGGACGGTGCCGGAGACGCCCAAGCGCCGGCGCGGCACGATACCCGGCGCGATACGCGGCGCCACAACCGCCCGTCAGCCCACCACCGGCAGCTCTACCCGCGCCACCAACCCCTGACCGGGCGCGGAAATCAGAAGCAGGCGGCCGTTTTGGCGCTCGGCCAGCAGGCGGCAGAGCGGCAGGCCGAGGCCGGTGCCGCGCACCTCGGCAGTGGCGGCGCCGCCCACGGGCGCGGCCGTAGCGTTGAAGGCGGCCAGTTGGGCGCCCGTCAGGCCGAGGCCGTCGTCGCTGACGAGGAGGGCCACGGTGCCGCCGCCGGGGGTAGCTTCGGCGCTCAGGCGCACGGTGCCGCCGGCGGGCAGGTATTTGAGGGCGTTGTCGGTGAGGTTGCGGAGGATGGCCCGCGTCATCTGGCGGTCGGCGCGGAGCAGCAGGTCGGGCGGGGCGGGCGAGAGGAGGAGATGCTTGCCGGCGGCAGCGGCGGCGGCGGTGTAGAGGTCGGCGGCTTCGGCCAGGAGCACTTGCACCGGCAGCGGTTCCGGACGCACCACCAGCTCGCCGTGCTGGCCGGCGGCCCATTGCAGCAGGTTTTCGAGGAGCTGGGCCACTTGCTGCGAGGCGGCGCGCATCTCGGTCAGCAGGCCGTCGAAATCCTGGGTGGCGGAGCGGTCGCGGTAGCGGCGCAAGAGGTCGAGCAGCCCCGGAAACGACGCAATCGGCGAGCGCAGGTCGTGGGCCACCACCGAGTAGAGGCGGTCTTTGGTGCGCGTGGTGGTGGCCAACGCGCGCTGGGTGCGCCGCAGCCGCACGTATTGCCGCCCGAACACGGCCGCGCCCGCCAGCACCACCACCAGCCCGGCCAGCAAGGCCCACACCCGCAGGTCGGCCAGCTTTTTGGCTTGCGAGAGCGCGGCGATGCGGGCTTCGCGCTGCTCGGTTTTAAACTGCGTGTTGAGCTGATTGAGCTGCTGCTGCACCTCCAACGACTGGGTGCTGTCGCGCAGCTGCCAGTAGCGGCGCTCGGCGGCCAGCGCCTTATCGAGCATTCCGGCGCGCTCGTAGAGGCCCGACAGCTCGGACCGGAACTGGATTTCTTCGTTGAAGTGCCCGTTTTTCCGCAACAACTGAATAGCCCGCTCCTGGTCGGCCACGGCCCCGGCGTGCTGCCCCAGCTTGCTGCGCACCGTGGCGCGGGTGTTGAGGGCCGTGGCGAGCATTCCGGGGTCGATCTGCCGCTCCGCCGTGTTCATTGCCGTGGTGGCGTACTCAACGGCCTGCGCCAGCCGGTCCTGGTACATCTCGTTGTAGGCCAGGTCCACCAGCGACTTTGTTTCGAACGCCGGCAGTTGGGCCTTCCGGGCCACCTCCACCGCCTTTTTGAGGTTGGCGTCGGCTTCGGCGTACTGGTGGGCCTCGCTCTGCGCGCTGCCGAGGTTGTTATAGCTCCAAGCCAGCAGATGGGGTTTGCCCAAGACCTCCGCAATCGTCACCTGCTCGCGGGCGTACTTGATGGTTTCCGCCCAATCCTGCCGCGCATACGCCATCCCGACCAGCAGATTGGCGGCTTGCCACTGACCGAGCGACGGCACACCCTGTTTTTGCGCCAGCGTGTAGGCCTCCTGCGCCAGGGCGGTGGCTTTGGGAAAATCGGCGCGTAGCTGCGCGGCGGTGGCGGCCAACGCCAGCGCCTTCACTTCGAGCTGCGGCAGCCGGCGGGCCTGGGCCAGGCGCCGGGCCGAATCGGCGAGCGCCAGCGTGCGGTTAGGCTTCTGGTTGATGAGAACGTCGGCCTGCTTCAACCACTCCTCGATGCGCACCGAATCAGGCGGCGCAGCGGCGGCGGTGGCGGATGGCGGGGCGGCAGCCAGCAGCAGCGCCGGCAGGGTAATCCAACGAAGGTGCAGTAACCGGCGGAGTAGCATCGGAAATGTGGACTAGCGCGGCATTGGGTGCAAGCTACGCCTACTGTTGCATCTGATTGTTATGTATTGACCGCCCCCCCTTGCCCGGCATTTAAATGCCGGGCAAGGGGGGCCACCCACGCCAGCGCGGGCGCCTGGGCCAGCGCGGGCCGCAGCCCGGCCGCAAGACTCAGCAGCAAAAACAAACCGGAAGCAAGCAGGAGCCGGCGCATTGGGTTGGCCGCTAGGTCTGGGCAAAGCAACTTCTTGCCCTTGCCCTGCTGCAAGCGCGGGGGTGCCAACTGCGCGGAGGTGGGTGCCAGCTTCGGTGGGGTGGGTGTGAGAGCAGATGGGCGGGGTTTGGTGCCTGGGATTTAAATGCCCGGAGCGCTGGCCCGCGTACGGCAGTAGTTAGCCGGAGCGGAAACCGCCCCGCAGCCTACCTTTCGCATCTCACAAACCCACCTCTCCTATTCCTTGCTACTCGACAACAAAACCCCGCGCGGCGCCAATGCCGTTACCGTTTACGAGCTATTTCAGGAACGCATCACCGCCACGGGCACCTTCGATGCCGTAACCGGCTACTTCTCGGCCGCTGCCCTGAGCCGGATTCACCTCGATTTCGGGTCGCACTTTTCGGCTTGCCGCCTCATCATCGGCGACCACGCCCAGACCGATGGCGATGTGCGCACCAAAGCCGCCCAGCTCTTTGCCGCCGACCTGGGGCTGAATGAGGCGTTTGGGCTGAGCGATAATGCCCGCTCGGCCATTGCGTTTCTGGAACGGCCCGAGGTGCAGGTGCGCACCCTGCAACCCGCTTTCTGCCACGCTAAGGCGTATTTGTTCCGCGCAGCTTCCGGTAAGAGTAACAGCCACTTCTACGCCACCGGCTCGTCGAACCTGACGCAGGCGGGGCTGGGGCTGACGGCCTCCGCCAACGTCGAACTCAACATCGCGGCCTCCGGCGACGACCCGCAGTTCAACGACCTGCGCGAGTGGTTCGAGGCGCTCTGGGCGTCGCCCCAGACCCGTACCCACATCGAGGTGCGCGAGGAGGGCGGCGGGCCGAAGCGGAAGGAAGAGTTCAAGCAGCACCTGATTCAGATGCTGCGCGACCTGAGCCGCCCGTACCAGCCGCGCGAGATCTACGAAAAGGTACTCTTTGAGCTGTTCTACGACGAGCTGAAAGCCTGGCAATCCGGCCCCGAGGCCGAAGCCCGCCTCCGCGACCTGCGCCAGACCGTGGTGTACCGCGACCTGCTGCCGTTTCAGCAACGCGGCGTCCTGAGCCTGATCAGGATGCTGCAAACCTACGGGGGCGCTATTCTGGCCGATGCCGTGGGCCTGGGCAAAACCTGGCAGGCGCTCGCCGTGATGAAGTATTTCCAGGATCAGAACCGCGAAATCATTCTGCTCTGCCCCAAAAAGCTGCGCCACAACTGGCAGAAGTTCAAGAAGGGGATGTTTTCGCGGTTTGAGGCCGATGAGTTCGATTTTGTGCTGCGTTACCACACCGACCTCACGCCCGAACTCATCGAACACAAGGGCGAAGGCAAAGACGACCCGCGCGACCTGCGCTGGTTTCAAAGCCCCAAGCCCAAGCTCATCGTCATCGACGAGAGCCATAACCTGCGCAACGACAAGGGCAGCCGCTACCAGTTTCTGGTGGATCACATCCTGCACCTGGCCCAGCGGCCCAACCGCGATGTGAAGGTGCTGCTGCTCTCGGCCACGCCCATCAACACGGGGCTGCTGGATGTGCGCAACCAGTTTAAGCTGCTGGCGCGCGGGCAGGACGACGGCTTCGCACGGTTCCCCGATCTGGCGGTGCCCTCCCTGCGCTATGCGTTCAGTAAGGTGCAGGAGGTGTTTGCAAAGTGGCTCCTCGAACCGGCCGAGACGCGCCGTCTGGCCACCTTCACGCAGGCGCTGCCGAAACCGTTTCTCGACCTCACCGACCGCCTCATCGTGGCGCGTACCCGGCGCAACATCGCGGGGATGACCGAGAAACTCACCTTCCCCACCAAAAACCCGCCCCAGAATCTGTATGTCGGCCTGGATAGGCTCGGCGGGCTGCATTCGTTCAAGGCCATCTTCGACGCGTTCCGGGTCAATATGACGGCCTACAAGCCCGCCGAATACGTGGCCGCCCAAAAGCCCAAAAAGGGTCAGGCCCAACTCTTCGGCGATGAGGCCGTCCGGGAGGGCTTTCTGGTGAAGATGATGATGGTGCTGCTGGTGAAACGCCTCGAATCGAGCTGGGACGCCTTCGGCCTGACCGTCAAACGCATCCTCGACCACCACGAAAACGCCCTGCGCCGCCTCGATGCCTTCGAGGCCGGCACCGCCCCCCGAGCCGCCCTGGCCGCCGCCGACGACGACGGCGCCGCCGACCCCGAAACCGACGCCAACGAGCTGGCCGACGCCGTGGCCGGCCTCACCGAACCAAGCGCCGACGGCACCACCCAGCCCGACGCCGCCGACCTGACCCTGGGCCGCCGCAACCCCATCCGGCTGGCCGACCTGCAACGCCGCGCCGACTTCCGCCGCGACCTCGGCAAAGACCTTAAAAAGCTGCGGCCGCTCTACCAGCACATCCAGACGATGACCGCCGCCGTGGCCACCGAAACCGCCGCCACCCCCCCCGACCAGTGGGCCGATACCAAGCTCGCCCGCCTCGTAACCGAAATCGAAGCCAAACGCGCCACCCGCCCCGATGGCACCGTGCCCAATCAGAAGGTCATCATCTTCACGGTGTTTCACGATACGGCGGCGTACCTCTACCGCGAACTCACGCGCCGGGGCTTTACCCGCGTGGCGATGGTGAGCGGCGCCGGGGGCCGCGCCGACGATGGCGCCGCCGGTACCGATTTCGAGCCGCTGCTCCAACGGTTTGCGCCCTTTACCAAGCTCTACAACGAGCGCGACTGGACCGACCGCTACGCCGCCTGGGGCCTCGCCCCGGATGCGCCCCGCCCCTCCTTCGACGAGTGGCAAACGCTGGTACGCCAACACGACCCCGCCACCGCCGCCCTGCTCGACCGGCCGCTCGATCTGCTCATCGCCACCGACTGCCTGAGCGAGGGCCAGAACCTGCAAGACGCCGACTGCGTGATGAGCTACGACATCCACTGGAACCCCGTGCGCCTCATTCAGCGGATGGGGCGCGTGGATAGGCTCGGCTCGCCCAACGCCACCGTAACGGGCTACAATTTCTGGCCCGCCAAGAGCTACGACGACTACCTCAACCTCAAAAACCGCGTCGAGAACCGGATGGCGCTCCTCTCGCTGGTGGGCGCGGAGTACGACGACGAACTAAGCCCCGAAATGGTGGCGCTGGTAGAAGGCATCGACAAAACCTCCCTCGCCTCGCAGCAGGCCGAACGCACCCTGCGCCAACTCCAAACCTCCTGGGACGACCTCGAAACCAACGACGAACAACTCGCCTTCGATTCGTTTTCGCTGGAACCCTTCCGCCAGGAACTGCTCGCCCTCCTCGACCGCGACCAGCGCCGCTACCGCCAACTGCCGCCCGGCATTTTCAGCGGGTGCCGCGCCCTGCCCGACCCCGCCCCTGACGGCCGCCCCTACCCCGCCCCCGGCGTGGTGGCGCTGCTGGGCTACCCGAGCCGCCCCCAAAACGCCCCGCCCGACTGGCAGTACACCACCAAATACCTCGCTTTCGGTGGCCCCGACGGCCCCGCCCGCTTCGCCAACACCGGCACCGTGCTGGCGGCCCTGCGCCGCCACGCCCCGCAACCGCGCCACCTCGATGCGGGCCTCGAAACCGGCGACCGCGCCGCGTTTCAGGCGCTGCGCGGCTTACTCGATGGCTGGCTGGCCCACCAACGGGCACCCGCGCAGGCGGGTGCCGTCGTGCGCAACCTGTTGCAGGGCCAGCCCGCCCCAGCCGCTGAATCCGCCGCCGCCCCGCCCCCCACCGTGCCCCTGGAGCAGAAATTCCAGCCCGACCAGTTCGATGTGCTCTGCTGGTGCGCACTGGACAGCCCAATCGCGTAACTTCCCGCCCGCTTGCCCAATACTGCCATCTTTATGTCGATAAGAACGTCCGACATTCCGCGCATCACCTACCTACGGGTTAAGAATTACCGCGCCCTGCACGATCTGGAACTGCGCGAAATCGAACCACTTACGATGCTGTTGGGACCTAACGGCTCCGGAAAATCTACGGTCTTCGATGTTTTCGCGTTCCTGGCTGAATGCTTCAATACGGGCTGCGCAAAGCCTGGGGCCGCCGCAACCGCCTGCGCGAGTTGCGCACACGCGGCGCTACGGGGCCGATTGAAATCGAGATAAAATACCGCGAAAGCCCAAAGTCAACGCCGATCACCTACCACCTTTCGCTCGACGAAAACGAACGCGGGCCAGTGGTAACCGCCGAATGGCTGCAATGGCGCCGCAGCCAAACGGGCAAGCCGTTCCAGTTTCTGGATTTTCAGCACGGCGCCGGGCAGGTGATCAGCGGCGACACCCCCGACCAGGGCGGCGAACGCATTCAGGAAAGCCTGGCTGGCCCCGATGTACTGGCCGTCAACGCCCTGGGCCAACTCAACAAACATCCGCGCGTGGTGGCGCTGCGGGCCTTCATCACGGGCTGGTATCTGTCGTACCTGGCCGTGGATAGCACCCGCCATACGGCCGAGGGCGGGCCGCAGGAGCGCCTCTCGGAGAAAGGCGATAACCTGGCGAACGTAGTGCAGTACCTGGCCGAACAGCACCCCCAGCGCCTGACCGCCATCGAAAACGCCCTGGCCCAGCGGGTACCGCGTCTGCGGAGCGTAGGCGCCGCGCCAATGCCCGACGGCCGCCTGCTGCTCACCGTCCGCGATGCCCCCTTCGAGCAGCCGATTCTGGCCAAGTTTGCCTCCGACGGAACCCTCAAAATGCTGGCCTACCTGACGCTGCTCTACGACCCGGCCCCGCCGCCCCTCATCGCCATCGAAGAGCCGGAAAACCAGCTTCACCCGATGCTGCTGCGCGGCTTCGCCGCCGAATGCCAGCAGGCCGCCCAACGCGCCCAACTAATGATTTCGTCGCACTCGCCGTTCCTGGTCAATGCCCTGCGGCCGGCCCAGGTGTGGATTCTCTACCGCGATGCCAACGGCTATACCCAAGCCACCCGCGCCGACCACCTGGCCGGGGTGCAGGAGTTCGTAGAGGCCAGCGCCCTGCTCGGCGACCTGTGGATGGAAGGCCACTTCGGCGTCGGCAACCCCGCCCAACCCGATGCGCAACCCCGTCTGCGGCCCGCCACCGCCGCCGCCGCCGTCGTCTGACGACTTCCAGTCGTCTGACGACTTTCCCCGCCCCGTCGCCGTAACTCGAACAACTCGTCAGACCACTAGGAGTGGTCAGACGAGGCGAGGCGAGGAGGGTTCAACTCGAACAACTCGTCAGACCACTAGGAGTGGTCAGACGAGGCGAAGAGGATTCAACTCGAACAACTCGTCAGACCACTAGGAGTGGTCTGACGAGGCGAGGAGGCCCGGTTCAGGTGCGCAGGTACGTGCGCAACCGCTCCACGTCAACGGCCTGCTGCGATTCAAGCTGAAAGCCTTCACTTGATGACGGCAACTGCAACAACTCCCGGGCGCGCGCCTGTGCGCAGAGTGTGCCCGGACGCAAACCGGCATAATCCCGATACGAAGACCACGGCCACGCCTCCAACGAAGCGGCCAATCCGGCCCGCAACGCATTCTGGTGGATGTAGTGAAAACACGTGAGCGCATACGGGAGCGAGTCGCCTGATAAAACACTGATGAGCTTGGCTTTCGTCCGTGCCTGAAAGCGCGAGCCCGTCTCATTGCGCTCTTTGTTGAGGCCGCGCGTGTAGGAACTCAGCGCAATCGCCAAGTGGCGGTTGAAATCGCTTGCGCGGCCCTCAGGCGTGGGCGGCACCCAGATCAGCAAATGAAAATGATTGGGCATCAGACACCACGCCAGCACTTCCACCTTCCCGTGGGCAGCCGTCCGCAGCTTGCGCAAGAAATAGAGGTAGTGTTCTGACGAGAAAAACACCTGCTGGCCATTATTGCCGCGATTGTAGAGGTGGTAAAGTCGTTCAGGTAGCAGCTCCATACCGTGGGATAGCAATCGTTTTCGGCCGCAAGCTACACGCCCCCGCCCCCGTCGTCTGACGACTTCCAGTCGTCTGACGACTTGCCCCCTTTCTCCGGACCGTCCGGCCGACACTCGTCAGACCACCAGGAGTGGTCAGACGAGCGGGGCGGGCGGT
>ERZ1066121.1945-NODE-1945-length-13818-cov-9.528083_pt1 | contig 13818 bp, 10 predicted proteins | sample MGYA00382768_ERZ1066121 | MGnify/ENA primary metagenome ERZ1066121 (study PRJEB33369, sample SAMEA5778351) | biofilm metagenome | biome: Industrial cooling water; feature: Water cooling tower basin; material: Biofilm | place: United Arab Emirates | collected... | reverse complement strand
TCTGCCCCTTGCTCGACAGCCCGACGTCCACCGCGCCCGGCACCGCCTTCACGATATCGAGATACCGCTGAGCCGTCTGGTTCAGCGCTTCGGGATCGGAGCCGCGCAGCTCAAGCTGCACCTGCTTCTGTGCCCCACCAAAGTCGCTCTCGAACACGAACACCGTCGCCCCGCCGATGCGCTTCACATCTTCGCGCAACGCCGTGGCAATCTCTGCCGCATCGCGCGCTCGCTCCGCCATGGGCGTGAGCTTGAGGTAGATCGCGCCCGCGTCCACCGCACCGCTCGCGCCACCGATGGTGGAGAAGCTGTAGGTCACATCACCGTAGGTGCGCGCGAGTGCCGCCGCCTCCTCGGTCTTGAGACGCGTGAACTCGAGGCTCGACCCCGGCGGCGTCTCCACCGCCATGTTGAGTTCGCCGCGGTCATCGCCCGGGAAGAAGCCGCCGCCCACGAGGCCAATCGCCGGCATCGCGATCGCGAAGAAGAAGCTCGCGAGGGCGATGGCAACCATGCTCTTGGGGTGATCGAGCGCCCAGCCGATCACGCGGCGATAGCGCTGCGCCAGGCCGTTGAACCAGTTGTTGAAACGATCCAGCTGCTTCGTGATCCACCACTTCTCGTTCTCCGGCACGTGCGGATCGGGCCAGTAGGCCGAGAGCATCGGGTCGAGCGAGAACGACACGAACAGCGACACCAGCACCGAGCAGGCGATGGTGAGTGCCATCGGCTTGAACCACTGTCCGGCTTCGCCGTTCAGGAATGCGATCGGCACGAACACGGCCACGATGGAGAGCGTGGTGGCCGTCACCGCGAGGCCGATTTCCGACGTGCCTTCGCGAGCGGCCGTGTAGTGGTCCTTCCCCATCTCGACGTGTCGCACGATGTTCTCGCGCACCACGATGGCGTCGTCGATCAGGATACCGATGGCCAGCGAGAGGCCGAGCAGCGACATCGTGTTGAGCGTGAAGCCGAACGCGTACACCGCCACGAAGCTCGCGAGCACCGACACCGGCAGCGCGAGCCCCGTGATCACCGTCGAGCGCCACGAGTTGAGGAACAGGAACACCACCAGCACCGTGAGCACGGCGCCTTCGATGAGCGTGCTCTGCACGTTGCGCACGGAGTTTTCCACGCGCACACCGGAGTTCTTGATCACGTCGAGCTGCACGCCCGACGGCAGCGTGGGACGGAGCTTCTCGACCGCCGTGAGCACCCGCTCGGCCACCTGCGTGGTGCTGTAGCCGGCGGTCTTCGTGATGTCGATGCCGATGGCTTCCTTGCCGTTGAAGAGCGCGAGGGTCCGCTGCTCCTCGACACCATCGTAGACGTTGGCCACGTCGCCGAGGCGGACGAGCGCACCGCCGCGGTCGGCCACGATCATCTGCTTGAAGTCATCCGGCGCATCGAGGCGCCCCTTGAGGCGAATCGTGCGCTCGTCGAGCGAACTGTTGATGCGCCCCACCGGCACCGCCAGGTTCTGCCCCTGCAGCGCCGCCACCACTTCGGGCACGCTCACACCGGCCGCCTGCATCGCCTGCGGCTTCACTTCCACGGTGAGCTCACGCTTCACCGCGCCGGAAATGGTCACGTCGGCCACGCCCGGAATGGAGCGCAACTCGCGCACCACGCCCGGGTCGGCGATGCGGGTGAGCTGCGCCGGCGAGAGACGCTCCGAGAAGAGCGACAGGGTCACGATGGGCCGATCGGTGGGACTGAACTTCTTGAGGATCGGCTCCTCGATTTCCGCCGGCAGATCCTGACGCTTGAGGTTGATCGCGTCCCGGATGTCCTGCGTGGCTTCGGCGAGGTCCTTCGTGAACACGAAGAACGTGGTGATCTGCGCGAAGCCGTCACGCGCTTCACCCTGCACCTTGTCCACACCGGCAATGGACTGGATCGCTTCCTCGATCGGCTCGAGCACTTCGCGCTCGACCTGATCGGGCGACGCGCCCGGATAGATGATCGTGGTGAGCACCACCGGCGGTGTCACCTCGGGAAACTCGTCCGTCTGCAACTGCAGCAGGGCGACGCCACCGAACGCCACCAGCGCGAGCATCGCGACGATGGTGAGCAGCGGCTTCTTGATCGCGTAGTCGGAAATGAGCATGCAACAGCCTCGGGTGTGACGCGAATCCGCGAATCAGTTGGCGGGAGGAGTGGACGACGGCGTGCTGTTCGCTGGTGCCGGCGGCGGCGGCGAGGCATCCGTGACCGCACGCACGGTCACGGCGGTACCGACGCTGATGCCACGCGCGCCACCGAGCAGCACCGTGTCACCGGCGGCGAGCCCCGACACGATCTCGATGCGCTCACGCGCCGGATCACGCAGGCCAAGTGCCACATCGACGGCTTCGACGCGCCCGTTGCTGAGGCGCATGACCGTGGGCGACGGGCCGCGCTGGTCGACCGCGACTTCGGGGAGCACGATGGCGTCGCGCACGTCGCTGGCGACGCGTCCTTCGGCGAAGAGACCACCCACCAGTCGGCCGTCACGGTTGGGGACTTCGGCGATGATACCAACCTGACGCGTCACCGCATCGGCGACCGGACTGATGCGGGTGATGCGGCCTTCGAACGTGCGGTCGGGGTAGCCGTTGAGCGCAAAGCTCACGGGGACGCCAACGCGCAGTGCACTCACCGCGTCGGCCGGTACCTGCGCCTCGAGGCGGAGACTGCGCGGATCGACGATCGTGAACAGCGCCGTGCCGGGCGACACAACATCACCCGCACTCACCGCGCGTTCGCTCACCACACCGGCGAACGGTGCGCGCACGACGGTGTTGCCGAGCGACTTCGCACTCGAGGCCTGACGCGCCTTCGCGGCATCGAGCTGCGCTTGCGCCTGCAACTGCGCCCGCTCGGCGGCTTCGACATCACGCGTCGCGATGGCGCCCGCCTGTCCGAGGGTGCGCGCACGCTCGAGTTCACGCGTGGCCTGTTCCGCCGCGAGCGCTGCACTCGTCACGGCCGTCCTGGCCGACAGCAGATCGTCCTGCAGTGACGCATCATCGATGCGTGCGAGCACGGTGCCGGCCGCCACCGTTGTGCCGGGCTCCACGAGCGTCGCGACGACGCGACCGGACAGTTCGGCGCGCAGGCGCGCCTCACGTGCCGGCACGAGCGCGCCAGTGAGTGTGGGACCGGTGCGCACGGAATCGCGTGCCGCGAGGACGATGTTCTCGGGGCCGATGACGACGGCCGGAGCCTCGGCGGCGCCGTCGCTCGCTGTCGCCTCGCGGCCACCGCACGCCGCGAGCGCCGCCAGGGACACGAACAGGAGCGCAGGCCGCGCGAGGCGGGCTGGGCGCAGAGAGACGGCGATCATCACGGAGTTCCTCCGCCCGGCTGACCGGGCTGCGTGGTCGTGCCGGCCGCACCGCCGGCGGGTCGGGACTGCGTCCCTTGAGTCATCGAAGCACCACCGGCTGCGGCACCACCCTGCGCCGCACCCGTCCCCGCACCAAGCGGCAACTGCGGGAGCAACGCGAGTCGCACGCGCGCCACCTGCAAGTCACGCGCGGCCTGCGCACGATTCGCGAGCGCCTGCTGCCACTGCACTCGCGACTCCGACAGTTCGATCTGCGTGGACAATCCTTCGCGGAAGCGCACTTCGGCGATTTCGTACGCCCGCTGGGCAACCGCCGCCGTGCCGACACTCGCCAACCACGCCGACTGCGCGGCCTCGAGCTGCTCCACCTGCAAGCGCGCTTCGAGCGCGGCGGCCTCACGGGCCTGCGCCAACCGGAATCGCGTTTCGTCGTAGGCGGCCTCGGCGGCCATCACTTCACCGCGCAGGCGTCCGCCAGTGAAGAGCGGGAACGACAGCCCCGCGCTCACACTCCAGTTCGGGAAGAAGTCGGCCAGGCTGCGCGGCACACCATCATCGGGATACGCGAAGCGCTGATACAGCGTGCTCACATTGAGCGCGGGCCAGCGTGACGCCTTGGCCGCCTTGTACTGCTGACGCGCCGCTTCGAGCGACTGCTCGACCTGCTTGACGGCAAGGCGATCGTTGACCGTCGTGTCAGCCGTGGACATGACCGCGTTGACCGCATCGCGCACGCGCGCATCGGGGGCCAGCACCGTGGCCGCATCGACCGCGAGCGTGGTCGCCGGCTGCGAGGTGGCGCTCACGGTGGGCACCTCCACCGGCGCTTCCTGAATGGGACTCGTGAGCGAGAGCTCCTGCGTGAGCGGCAGATCGAGCAGCTGCTTGAGTCGCAGATAGGCCGTGGTGCGCTGCGTCCGTGCGGCCAGCACCGCCGGCTGCTGATTGTCGCGCGTCACCCGTGCACGCAGGAGCTCGAACTCCGACGTGTTGCCCACATTGTAGGTCAGCTGCACCTGTCGCAGCGTGCGTTCGGCCTGCACGAAGCTCGACTCCGCGATCGCGACGAGCCGATCACCAAGTACCGCGTCGTAGTAGGCTTGCGTGACATCGAGCTGCACCTGCGCGCCGGCGCTCGTCACTCCGAGTTCGGCGGCGGTTCGCTGCGCGCTTGCGGCGCGTGTGCCAGCGCGCGCGCGGCCCATATCGAAGACGTTCTGCGACGCCTGCAACGTGAAGGTCGCCGTGTACGGTGACGCGAAGATGCGCGCGATGGGGCTGTCGGTGAAGCCGTCACCACCACCACCGCTATCGGCGGGCGGCGCACCACCGCCACCGCTGTTGTCATTCGACGCAAACCGTTCCGTGATGGCCTGGAACTGGTTCTGCAACTGCCGCTGGTAATTGAACGTGGTGTTGACTTGCGGCAGCAGCGCACTGCGCGCCTGCAACTGTTGGCCACGGGCCCGCCCGAGGCCGGCGCGCGCGATGCCGATCGATTCGCTCGTGCCGGTCGCCAGCGCGAGCGCATCCTCGAGCGAGAGCGCGCGGGGTGTGGGGGTGGATTGCGCTGCCAGCGGCGCAGCGATGAGAACGGTGAGCGCAGCAGCAACCGCTGCGCGAGCCACGCGAGTGCGGGCGGACATGATCAATCTCAGGAGTCGAGGGACGACGACGCGGACGCAGGCTCCGTACGCGCGTTGGAGGGCGATGGTGTCGCAGCGTTGGCGAGCAACTCCTCGCGAGCACCAAGACTGCGCAGGAACAAGCGGACGTAGGCCCGTGGCGCTTCGTCAGCGGGCGTGTGAAACAGGTGCGGCATCATGTCGCGATCCATGGCGTCCACGAAGAGCGCGGTCATGAGCATGGTGACTGCGGCAGACACATCGATGGCCGAGGCCGCGTCGTTGGAGTCGGTGACGAGCCAGCCGTTGCGGCGCAGACGCACGACGTATTCGCGCAGCTGTTCGGCGGCCTCGGCCGGCCCCTTGCCCGCGCACTCGATGTGCTGCGGGTGTTCACCAACTTCGCGCATCACCTGGCGCAGCAGATCGCGCTTCATCGTGATCTGCTGCATGTGCCCCGTGACCCATCGCACCAGTTCCGTGGACGGATCACGGGGCTGCGCCGGCAGACTGCGCCGGCTCAGATCGACGCACTCGGCGATCATGGCGTCGAGCAGGGCCGACTTGGAGCCGAAGTGCCGAAAGAGGGTGACCTCGTTGACGCCGGCCTCCTCGGCGATCAGGCGCGTGGTCGCACCGCGGTAGCCGTGGGCGGCGTACACGCGGGCGGCGGCGTCGATGATTCGGGTGCGGTTGTCGATCATGGGGCGGTAGATAAGCAAGCACCTGCTTGCATGCAAGTGTCTACTTACTAACACGACCTCGGCTTGGCCCGTTCCCGAGAGGCCGCGAGATTGCCGTAATGACCGAGCGTCCCTCCCCCGAGCACATGCGCGCCGCCGTGATCACTCGCCCGGGTGGCCCCGAGGTGCTGATCATCGCGCCGCGTCCAGTGCCCGCGCTGGTCGAACCCACCGATGTGCGGGTCCGCGTGGTCGCCTCCGCGCTCAACCGGGCGGATCTGGTGCAGCGCGCGGGTCGCTACCCCGCCCCACCGGGGGTGGCCGCGGACATCCCCGGACTGGAGTTCGCCGGCGTCGTGGACGCGGTCGGCGCCGGCGTCTCGAGCTGGGTGCCCGGCGACCGCGTGTTCGGCCTCGTGCCCGGCGCGGCGCACGCCGAGTACCTCGTGACGCACGCCGAGACGCTGGCGCGCGTTCCGGAGGCGCTTGATCTGGCCGACGCCGGTGTGCTGCCGGAGGCCACGATCACGGCGCACGATGCGCTGCGGCAGGCGCGGTTCGCGGCGGGGGAACGCGTCCTGGTGCACGCGGTGGGCAGCGGCGTGGGGCTGGCGGCGGTGCAACTCGTGCGCGCGCTGGGTGGCGTGCCCATTGGCACCGCACGCTCCGACGCGAAGCTCGAGGCGGCGCGCGCGGTGGGGCTGGAGCACGGCATCGTGCCGGAGCGCGACGCCGACGGAGCGCCGCGGTTCGCCGACGCGGTGCTGGCCGCGACGGATGGGGTCGGCGCGGACGTCGTGCTCGATCTGGTGGGCGGCTCGTACGTGGCGGAGAGTGTCCGCGCGATGGCGAGTGGTGGGCGGCTCGTGCTGATCGGTCTGCTCGCGGGGCGCGCCACGTCGCTCGATCTGTCGCGCGTGCTCACGCGTCGCCTGCAGCTCACGGGCACGGTGCTGCGGTCACGCACACTGGTCGAGCGCGTGGCGTACACGCAGGCGTTCGTACGCGACGTGGTGCCGTTACTCGCGAGCGGACGTGTGCGGCTGCCGGTGGCCGCGACGTATCCACTCGAGGAGATCGCGACCGCGCACGCGCTGCTCGAGAGCAATGAGGTGGCGGGGAAGGTTGGGGTGCGGGTGACCGCTTGACCGCTCGTACGGCGCAGTGACCACGCCACGACGCGGCGCAGGCAGCGCCGACAGCCTCTCGCCCAGCGGGCAGAAGTCCTCGCGTGCCGCGCCTGTCGAATCGTCAAGGAACGACACGTGGAGCCGCCACGATTCCTTCGAACGGCGACTGAGCCCGAGAATCACGCTCGCACCCGGACCAGTCCACGCGTGCGTCCGAATGGTGAACCCATTGCCCGAGTCCGGCGGACAGCGCCAGCGCGCGAATTGTGCGCCGGCGAGTTCGATCGCCAGCGAGTCCACGAATCGTGTTGCGCTCGCGTCGTCATCGAATCGTCGGTTCCGCCAATACACACCAGTGAGTGCCTCACCCTGCTCAAACAGCAGCTCGAGCGTGTCAGTCCCGCCTACGCCACGCTGCAGATAGCAACGACGCACCATTGTCTCGATCACCGGCTCTCGTTCCTCGCGACACAGACGTTCCGGGAAAGCGGGCATCCAACGCCTTGCGAGATCCTGCAGGGACCAGGTGGCAGTGGCTGGTTGTTGTGCCTGCAGCGGCGCGACACTCGCGGAGGCGCAGACTGTGACGAAGCTCACTCGTACCGCGAGCTGCACCAAGTAGCGACGCAAGTGTTTGGACATGGAACGAGAGATGAAGAATGTTGGCGACCGACAAGTCACTGCGTCGCGGGGTACGTGCAAATCTCGACGACGACATTGAATGGCTGCCAATTCGCGCCGCCATCGTAGGAGCCTTCCCAGGTTTGCGTTTGGTATGTGCACGTCCGTCCGTTCCACGGCATTCCACCACCGGGGAAGACGGAGGTAGGGTTCGACAGCGATTGCCCGACGACCTTCGTCATGAGGCCGGCGATGAGCGCCTGCGCCGCCGCTGTCTTGACGGTCACCTTCCCCGCGAGCACGACCACGTTTGCGCCAGTCAGCTCTGTCATCTGCCGCAGAGCACCCAGCGGTTCGCGGCGCTGGTTGAGGTAGTTTGCGCGATGCAGAGCGATCGTGTGAGCCGCATAGACGCACTCCATCGGATCCCAACCTTCAAGACTCAGCGCCGTCGGCCTGAACCGAGAGGTTGTCCACTCCGCGTACGTGCGATCGCGCAGGGAGATAGCTGAGACGTGCGTCAACGGCGAGTCGAGCGCAATAGGCTCGCCGTCGGCGCTACGACGCACTAGCACGAGGGGACTTGTTGACGCGTTACCGGGATCGTTTACTCCGCCCGATGTCACGGCAGAACGACCGCCGGCGCCGACTGACAGCTCTCCCACAGGCGCGCTGAACGGCTCGAAGCCCGGAGGAGCGTTTTCGTACGGATTGAGCGCACTGAGTGCCTGATACTCGGCATCACCCACGCGGAGTCCGTGCATCATCAGCGCGATGGTCTCCATCTCTGCTGTATCGAGCGGCGCATGCACAACGGCGCCCGTGAGACGGTTCCGAACCTTGAGTTCACCTGTGGTGAGCAGCTCGACCTCGACGTCCTCATCGTAGGCCGTATTCTCGTGCGTCGGTTCAGCGATAGAAAATGCAGGTCGATCGATTATGCGGTCGAGAGCATCCTCGCCGTGCTGGAGTGCGACGGGCGAGTCACTACACGCCGACAGGCCGACTAGCGAGACGACGGCAAGTACGCGTGAAAGAATGCGGGGGGGGGTGAACGCTTCGGCATTGATTCAGCTCTCTGGTTGGGGGAACATATGCTGCGGCCAACCTTGAATCCACGTGTGTTCACCCGAAGCTCGGATAGCGTGCATCGACTGACAACCGTCAATCTGTGGTCGAGCTCGCTTGCGATGGTTGCGCGACCGCAGACGGTTTCGAGACCTTGCATTTGGGCTCAGCGGTCATCGCGGCAGCTGATTGATGGGAGGCATCGGGGGCGGTCCGGCAGTGCGGCGGCCCGCCCTCCCTCGAATCCGGAGGAGGACGCGCCTTGGGCATGACATCTGCACCCGTTCCCGGCGTCACGGTAGCACCATTGCACGACCTGCAACGTCTTCGCTCTGTCGAAGAGTTGCTGTGCCGAGCGCGCCACGGAGAAAGTGGCGACCCGTGGTTTGAACGGGTGCACCTGATGCGCGAGGCGTGGCGATTCTTTGCCGCTGCTGTCCACGGCTGCACCTCCCGAACTTGCCCAGATGAACCGGCGTGGACAGCTTCGCTCCTCTTGGATCTCGGCACGGCCACACAGGTGCGCGAGCTGAGCGACCGCTGGCGCCTTTTCAAGTTCCGGCAGCATCGCGACACTCACTCGTTACGAGCCGCACCGACCGATCTGGTGCGCGAGGCGCTCGCCTCGCGCCTTCTCCTGTCGATGCGAGGCGGCGCCAGATTCTGTGAGCTTGGCGCAACCGTTGGTGTTTCTCAACGCACCGCTGAGCGCATCATCACGGCGAATCGCCTGGTAACCGAGCGTGACATCGACCCGCAGCGGTCGCTAATGAGATCGGTCGAGCGACTCTCTAGTACGTTGCTCGCCTGTCTAGGTCGGCCGCTAGAACGAGCTCTCGAGACCGCGACCGATCCGCTCGCGGACCCTGCGGCCGCGCACGCGCTGCGCGAGCGCAATGAGGTGGCGGGGAAGGTGGGGGTGCGCATCACCACGTAAGCCGAGCGCCGTGGCGTCACGGCGGCGTCGGCAGATCGAGGACACGCACCGGCGATCGTTGCGCGGTGCGCGAGTTGTTGCCGACCTCGCCACGCGTGTTCGTGCCCCAGCAGTAGACGCCGTCGGCAGCCACGGCGCACGTGACATCGTAGCCCGCCGCAATCGCCGTGTACGCACGATCGCCCGCCACGGCGACCGGCGCCTCACGTGACGCGTTGTCGCCGTCCCCGATGGCACCGAGCCCACCCCAGCACCACGCGCGACCGTTCAGCGCGAGCGCGCACGTGTGCCCCGAGCCCGACGTGATGTGCGTGAAGCGCTGCGACGTGCGTACCGCGGTCGGCACGATCCGATCGGTGGAGCTGCTGTCACCAACGGGGCCGCGGCCCCAGCACCATGCCGCCCCAACGTCATCGAGTGCGCAGCTCATGCGGATGCCGGTGGTCACGGCGGTGTACCGGCGCGTGCCCGGCAGGCGAACGGGGGACGTTCGATTGATCGTCGTGCCGTCGCCGAGCTGCCCGAAATTGTTGCGTCCCCAGCACCAGAGACTCTGGTCGCGCGCGAGTGCACACGTCATGCTCTCGCCAGCCGCGACGGCGCTCACGGCCGGCAGCCCACTGACGAGGACCGGTGTGAACGCGGTGGCGGTGGTGCCATCCCCCAGTTGCCCCGCCCCGTTGAATCCCCAGCAGTACACGGCGTCCGATTCGGTCACCGCGCAGCGATGCGCTCGACTCACGCTGACGTCGCGAAATCGCAGCGTCGAAGCGATCGGCCCCGGCGTTGCGCGTGCCGGGGACGGCGGCGATCCATCGCCGAGATAACCCGCGCCATTCTCACCCCAACAGAAGATCTGACCATCGGTGGAGAGGGCGCAGCTGCCTCCGTTGCCCGCACCGATGCGGGTGAAGCGTCGCGCACCGGTCACCGCGCGTGCCGTCAGCTGCAGGTTGCCACCGTTGTCGAAACCCAGTTCGCCAGATGTGTTTTCACCCCAGCAGTAGGCGGCACCTGTGGACACGACGGCGCAACTGTGACCATCACCACCGGCGACGTGTGGCGCGACACGTGGCAGCGTCACCTGCACCGCCACGGTTGCCTCGACGCCTTCGCTGGTCGCCGTAATGATGGCGTTGCCGGCGCTGACGGCCGCGATCCTTCCATCGACCACGCTGGCGATCGCCGATGCACTGCTGCGCCACGTGACCGCCCGACCGGTGAGCACCGCACCGTTCGCGGCGCGGACCGTGGCACTCACCACGCGCGTCGCCCCGACGTCCAGCGCCACGCTGGTCTCCGAGAGATCGAGGCGCGCCACAGGCACCGCCGTGACCACCACCGAGAGGCGCCCGAATTCTCGGTGCACGAGCGAGTCGGCGAACACCGCCTCTGCTTGTGGCGTGCCGGCGTTCCGCGTGCCCACGAAACAGCGACCTGACGGCAGCGGACAGGCGAAGCGCCACCGCTGATCGAGCGTGATCGTGACGGGTCCGCCCGCCGCGACGCCGGTGAGCAGTCCATCCGTCGACACGGTCACGATCGCGGGCGCATTCCACGAACGGTCGCGGCGTGCGCTCGCCGGTACGAACGTCGGTCGAGGATTCGCCACGGTGAGTTGCTGCGTGGCGCCCACGACCACGGCCGTGCTGCCAGGCGTGACGATCAGCGTGTCGCTACGCACATCGTTGGTGATCGCGAACTGGCTGAACCCGCTGAGGCGAGCGAGCACGGTGCCACCCGGCTGCGCGCCGCTGTTGTCGTTGAGCGGTTCCCACGTGCCGTTCGTGAACCGACTCACGCGATGCCACGCCTGCGCGCTGTCGATGCCGACCGGCGCCGTGTAGGCGAGCTCGATCGTCGCGGGTGTGGCAAAGGTGGTTCCGCTCGGACCCAGTTCGTACGCGGTGCCGGGCACGACCACGGTCGCGAGCGGTGGCGAGGCGATCGGCGTCACAGTGATCGGTACGTCCTGGGAGAGCGCACCGGCCGGGACCACGAGGCGAACGCGACCTCCGGCCGCGAGCACCGTGCCACCACTGGCCCCGACCAACCCGCCGTCTCGCACGCTGACCTGCGCCGACGCCGTTCGGCCATCCACGGTCGCGGTGACGGTTGCCGTCCCTGACGCGCGCGCGCTGACGCGACCGGCCGCTGTCACGGTCACGATGCTGGTATCGCTGGCACTCCATGCCACACTGCGTCCCGTGAGCGGCGCTCCGGCCGCGTCGCGCGGTGTCGCCACAAGGTTGGTCGCTTCACGCGGCACGAGCGTGAGCGTGGTGCGGTCGAGCGTGACGGCGGTCGCCTGCGTTGGCGGCGGAGGCGGTGGGGGCGGCGGAGGTTGCGTGGGTGCGGCGTCACCGCCACCGCCACAGGCGGCCGTTGCGAGCCAGAGTGTCAGCAGGCGGACAGCGGGAGCGCGGTGGGTGCGAGCAGAGCGCGGCATGGCGGCATCAGGGAAGCGGGCCGGTCCGATCGTCCGACCTCACCCCCCAACGCGTCAGCGCACGGCAAAACAGCTCACACCCTCGGCCGCGCGCTTACTCCCTCAGTCCGGAAACTCCCGCAACACGAGCCCGTCGCTCTCACGCTCCGCCCAACGCACCGCGAAGCTGTTCGTGAAGAGCAGCACCGGCCGGTCCTTGGCATCGTACAGCAGCTGGCGATCGCGCATGAGCGTCGCGCGCATGAGCGCCTTCTCATCGCCCTCGATCCAGCGCGCGTGCGACATGCCCAGTGGCACGAGCTTGGCCGGCACGCCGTACTCGTGCTCGAGGCGATGCAGCAGCACGTCGAACTGCAGCTGTCCCACCGCCCCCACGATGTCGGGGACACTCGCTTGCGGATCCGCCTTGAAGAGCTGCACCGCCCCTTCTTCGGCGAGCTGGCGCAGCCCCGTATCGAGATGCGGTCGCCGCAACGGGTCCTTCACGCTGATGCGCGAGAAGTGCTCGGGCGGGAAGCGCGGAATGTCAGCGAACGACACGGCCTTGCCGGTGAAGATCGCGTCCCCGATGCGCAGCGTACCGCGGTCGTGCAACCCGATCACGTCGCCAGCCCACGCGTCGTCGATGTGCGTGCGCTCCTGCGCGAGGAACTGTTGCGGCAGATTCATGCGCAACGGCTTGCCCGTTCGTCCAAGCGTCGCGGTCAGCCCCGCTTCGAAGTGCCCGGAGACGATGCGCACGAAGGCGATGCGGTCGCGGTGCTTCGGATCCATGTTCGCCTGGATCTTGAACACGAAGCCGGTGAAATCCTCGTACGCGGGCGTCACTTCGCCCCCCTCGATGGGACGCGGTGTCGGTCCCGGCGCGAGTTCGAGAAAATCGTCGAGGAACGGCTCCACGCCGAAGTTCGTGAGCGCGGATCCGAAGTAGAGCGGAATGAGCTCGCCGCGCGTGATCGCGTCAGGGTCCCACGCGTGCCCGGCGGCGTCGAGCAGCCCCAGCTCCTCGAACGTGCGATCGGCCGTCGACCGACTCGCGTGCGCCGCGAGCGCCTCGTGCGTCAGTGGCGTGGTCTCGATCGCCACGCGCGAAGCGCCATGGTCCCCCCCCCGCTGAAACCAGTGGACCACGCCGCGACGACGATCGACCACCGCGTGCAGCGTATCGTTCTCCATCACCGGCCACATGGCCGCCACCACCGGCAACCCGAGCTCCTGCTCCAGCAGACCAAGCAGCTCGAGCGGCTCCTGCCCCACGCGGTCGCACTTGTTGACGAACGCGAAGATCGGCAGTCGGCGACGCCGACACACTTCGTACAACTGACGCGTGCGCTCTTCGACACCCTTGCGGTTGTCCACGAGCATGATCGCGCAGTCGGCCGCGACGAGTGTGCGGTAGGTGTCCTCGGAGAAGTCCTCGTGACCTGGCGTGTCGAGCAGGTTGACGCGGAAGCCGTGGTAGTCGAACTGCATGACCGACGTCGTCACCGAGATGCCACGCTCCTTTTCGAGCGCGAGCCAGTCGGAGGTCGCGTGCCGCTCGGCGCGTCGCGCCTTGACGGTGCCCGCCAGATGCAGCGCGCCGCCGTAGAGCAGCAGCTTCTCGGTGAGCGTCGTCTTGCCCGCGTCGGGATGCGAGATGATCGCAAACGTGCGACGGCGCGCGATCTCGGGGTGGAGCGCGCGGGGCGCGGACGGAGCGGGAGCAGCAGGAGAAGACATCGTGGGAAGATACATGGCGCGGTCGCGCGACGAAGCGGACGCTGCGGCGCCAGGTCTGGCGCCCTCGCGGCCCGGAGGACCAATTCCGGGGGTTGTCGGTCGCCGTCTCCCACGCTCATCCCTTCGGCCATGCGCAACCTGCCCTCGCTCCGTCATCGTCGGGCATCCGCGTCGCTCGCGACGCTGCTTGTGATCAGCGTCGCCCCCGCCCTCGCCGCCCAGTCCGCGTACCGCGAACCGCCGCCGGTCATC
>ERZ1066121.1943-NODE-1943-length-13829-cov-16.336794_pt1 | contig 13829 bp, 5 predicted proteins | sample MGYA00382768_ERZ1066121 | MGnify/ENA primary metagenome ERZ1066121 (study PRJEB33369, sample SAMEA5778351) | biofilm metagenome | biome: Industrial cooling water; feature: Water cooling tower basin; material: Biofilm | place: United Arab Emirates | collected... | reverse complement strand
GCCGGGGGCGGGGCGGCCGACGCGACGGCGGCGCGCGCCGCGGCGGCCGACGCCTGGGAGGGGGCGGCGCAGCGCGCCTTCCTCGACGCCTACTTCGCCCCGCCCGCGGGCGACCCGGCCGGCGCCGCCGCGCCCGCCGACTACCTGCCGCGCTCGCGCGCCGACGCCGACGCGCTGCTGCGGATCTTCGAGCTGGAAAAACTCTTCTACGAGCTGCGCTACGAAGTGCGAAATCGTCCCGACTGGCTGGACATCCCCCTGCGCGGCCTCGCGCGCCTCCTCGACGGTGCGGACCTCGGCGCCGGGGCCCCGGCGGCCCCCGCCGCGGACGGGGGGCGCTGATGCGCGTCTGGCCCGGCCAACCCTTTCCGCTCGGCGCCTCGTGGGACGGCTCGGGGGTGAACTTCGCGCTGTTCTCCGAGAACGCCACGGGGGTGGACCTCTGCCTGTTCGACGGGCCCAACGACCCGCGTGAGCGGGTGCGGCTCCCGCTGCGCGAGCGCAGCGACCAGGTGTGGCACTGCTACCTCCCCGACGTGCGCCCGGGGCAGCTCTACGGCTACCGCGTGCACGGCCCGTACGACCCGCCGCGCGGCCACCGCTTCAACCCGGCCAAGCTGCTCATCGACCCGTACGCTAAGGCGATCAGCAACACCATCGCCTGGAGCGACGCGCTGTTCGCCTACCGGATCGGCGGGCCGCGCGAGGACCTCGAGCCGAACCCCGACGAGGACGCCTCGGGGACGCCGAAGAGCGTCGTCGTCGACGACGCCTTCACCTGGGGCGACGACCGCCCGCCGCGCACGCCGTGGAACCGCACGGTGATCTACGAGTGCCACGTGAAGGGGATGACGGCGCGCCACCCCGACGTCGAGGAGCGGCTGCGCGGCACCTACCTCGGGCTCGTCTCCGACCCGATGCTCGACCACTTCCTCTCGCTCGGCGTCACGGCGGTGGAGCTGCTCCCGGTCCACCACTTCGTTGTCGACCGGCACCTCGCGGAGAAGGGGTTGACCAACTACTGGGGGTACAACTCGATCGCCTTCTTCGCCCCGGACATCCGCTACGCGACGGAGGGCTCGCAGTTCGGGCAGCAGGTCTACGAGTTCAAGACGATGGTGAAGAAGCTGCACGCGGTGGGGATCGAGGTGATCCTCGACGTCGTGTACAACCACACCGGCGAGGGGAACCACATGGGCCCGACGCTGTCGCTGCGCGGCGTCGACAACCAGGCCTACTACCGCCTGATGCCCGACAACCCCCGGTACTACATGGACTTCACCGGGACGGGCAACTCGCTGAACATGATGCACCCGCGGACGATCCAGCTCATCATGGACTCGCTCCGCTACTGGGTGACCGAGATGCACGTCGACGGCTTCCGCTTCGACCTCGCCCCGGTGCTCGCGCGCGAGCTGTTCGAGGTGAACCGGCTCTCGGCGTTCTTCGACATCATCCACCAGGACCCGATCCTCTCGCGCGTCAAGCTCATCGCCGAGCCGTGGGACATCGGCCCGGGGGGGTACCAGGTGGGGAACTTCCCCGTCGGCTGGGCGGAGTGGAACGGGAAGTACCGCGACGCCGTGCGCCGCTTCTGGCGCGGCGACCACGGGCTCGTCCCCGAGGTCGCCAGCCGCCTCTCCGGCTCGAGCGACATCTACGCGTGGAGCGACCGCGCCGCGTACGCGAGCGTCAACTTCGTCACCGCGCACGACGGCTACACGCTGCACGACCTGGTGAGCTACGAGCGCAAGCACAACGTCGCCAACGGCGAGGGGAACCGCGACGGCCACGACGACAACCTGAGCCGCAACTGGGGGGTCGAGGGCCCGACCGACGACGCCGCGATCGTCGCCAGGCGCCGCCGCGCCGTCCGCAACTTCCTCGCGACGCTCGCCTTCAGCCAGGGGGTGCCGATGCTCTCGCACGGCGACGAGCTGGGGCGCACGCAGCGCGGCAACAACAACGCCTACGCGCAGGACAACCCGATCTCCTGGGTAGACTGGGAGCTCGACGACTGGCGGCGCGAGCTGCTCGACTTCACGCGGCGCGTCATCGCCGTGCGCCACGCCAATCCGGTGCTCCGGCGCCGCACCTTCTTCCGCGGGCGCCCGATCGGCGCCGCGGGGGTCAAGGACCTCACCTGGCTGCGTCCCGACGGCCGCGAGATGACCGACGCCGACTGGCACGACGGCGCCCGCCGCGTCATCGGGATGCTCATCAGCGGCGAGGCCGCCGACGAGACCGACGATCGCGGGCGACCCATCAAGGGAGACACGATGCTCCTCCTGCTCAACGGCGGCCACGACGACGTGGAGTTCCACGTCCCCGACCTGGGCGGCGCGCCCGGCAGCTGGGTCAAGCTGATCGACACCGCCGACGACCTGCTCGAGGTGCTCGACGGCGACACGGTCGCGGTGCGCGGCTTCTCGCTCGCGCTGCTGCGCCACAGCACCGAGCGACGGCTCGCCCTCACGGGCGCGACGGCCGAGAGCGCGACGCTCGTCAACACCGTGGCCGTCAGCGGCGGCTCGGCGTTCACCGGGGCGGAGAGCGTCATCCGCGGCCTCTCGCCCGTGAGGACCCCGTGACCGCGCCGCGCGCCCCCGAGCCGCCCGACGCGGCCCCTCCCACCGCCGCCGCCGTCGCGCGCCCCCCGGCCGCTCCCGGGGCCGCCGTCGCCCTCCCCGCGCCGCCGCTCGCCCCGCACGAGGTGCAGCGGCTGCGCACCGTGCAGCTCGGCGACCCGCACGCGCTGCTCGGCGTGCACCCGGCGGTGAGCGACGGGCTGGCCGGGCTCGTGGTGCGCGCCTGGCACCCGGAGGCGGTCGCCTGCGAGTGCCTCCCCGGCGCCCACGACGGCGGCGCGGTGGCGCTGCCGATGACGGCGGAGGCGCCCGGCCTCTTCGGGGTCTTCGTCCCCGGCGAGACGCTCCCCTTCCGCTACCGGGTGCGCTTCCGCTTCGCCGACGGCGCCGAGTGGGAGCGCGACGAGCCGTATCGCTTCCTCCCCACCCTCGGCGAGGTCGACCTGCATCTCTTCGGCGAGGGGACGCACCGCCGGCTCTGGGAGATGCTCGGGGCGCATCCGCGCACCGTCGACGGCGTGCGCGGCGTCGCCTTCGCCGTCTGGGCGCCCAACGCGCGGCGCGTCAGCGTCGTCGGCGACTTCTGCGGGTGGGACGGGCGGATCTACCCGATGCGCCGCCTCGGGGCGAGCGGCGTGTGGGAGCTGTTCATCCCCGAGGTCGCCCCCGGGGCGCGCTACAAGTACGAGCTGATCACGCGCGAGGGGGTGCCGCGGCTGAAGGCCGACCCGTACGCCGCGCAGATGGAGGCGGCGCCGCACACGGCCTCGGTGGTGGTCGCCGCCGACACGTACGCCTGGGGGGACGAGGGGTGGATGGCGGAGCGCCCGCGGCGCGATCCACCGCGCGAGGCGATGGCCGTCTACGAGGTGCACCTGGGGTCGTGGGCGCGCGTGCCGGAGGACGGCGGCCGCTCGCTGACCTACCGCGAGATCGCCCCGCTCCTGGCCGCGCACGTGCGCCGCTACGGCTTCACGCACGTCGAGCTGCTCCCGATCGCCGAGCACCCGTTCTACGGGTCGTGGGGCTACCAGGTCACGGGCTTCTTCGCGCCGACCTCGCGCTACGGCACCCCCGACGACTTCCGCTTCTTCGTCGACACCATGCACCAGCACGGGATCGGCGTGATCCTCGACTGGGTGCCGGCGCACTTCCCCAAGGACGACCACGCGCTGCGCCGCTTCGACGGCACCGCGCTCTACGAGCACGAGGACCCGCGCCTGGGCGAGCACCCCGACTGGGGGACGCTGATCTTCAACTACGGGCGCCACGAGGTGCGCAACTTCCTGCTCGCCAACGCCCTTTACTGGCTCGACGCCTTCCACGTCGACGGGCTGCGCGTCGACGCCGTGGCGTCGATGCTCTACCTGGACTACTCGCGCGCGCCCGGGCAGTGGCTGCGCAACCGCTTCGGCGGCCGCGAGAACCTCGACGCCATCGAGTGCCTGCGGATGGTCAACGAGGCGGTGCGCACCGAGTACCCGGGGTGCTTCACGGTGGCCGAGGAGAGCACCGCCTGGCCGGGGGTGAGCAGGCCCGCCGCGGAAGGGGGGCTGGGCTTCACCTTCAAGTGGAACATGGGGTGGATGCACGACACGCTCGGCTTCTTCGCCCGCGAGCCGGTCCACCGCCCGTGGCACCTGGACGAGCTGACGTTCGCGATGATGTACGAGTACGGCGAGCGCTTCGTCATGCCGCTCTCGCACGACGAGGTGGTGCACCTCAAGCGCTCGCTGCTCGACAAGATGCCGGGCGACGTGTGGCGCAAGTTCGCCAACCTGCGCCTCCTCCTCGGCTATCAGTGGACGCGCCCGGGGAAGAAGCTCGTCTTCATGGGGACCGAGATCGCCCCGTGGCGCGAGTGGAACCACGACACCTCGCTCGACTGGCATCTGACCGCCGACCCGCTGCGCGCCGGGCTCGGGCGATTCCTCGAGCGGCTGGGCGAGGTCTACCGCGGACACGCCTGCTACTGGCGCCACGACCACGACCCGACCGGCTTCGAGTGGATCGACGTGTCGGACCGCGCCAACACGGTGGTGTCGTACGTGCGCCGCGACGGGGGCGACCACCACTTGGTCGTCCTCAACCTGCAGCCGGTGCCGCAGTCGGCCTACCGCATCGGCGTGCCGGCGCGCTGCACCTACCAGTGCGTGCTCTCCAGCGATGACGCGCAGTTCGGCGGGAGCGGCTGGCCGGTGCCGGCGGAGTGTGCGGCCGAGCCGGTGCCCTACCACGGCCACGCGCAGAGCGTCGAGCTGTCGCTCCCGCCGCTCGGGCTCGTGGTGTTCGCCCCCGTCCGCCCGGCCGGCGAGCTCGCCGCGCCCGGCGACGTGGAAGAAGCGCCGGAGGACGCGCCCGCCACCGCGCCCGAGCCGGGCGGCGGCGCGGCACCGGCCGCCGACGCGCCCTCCGCCACCCGCTGAGCCGTGCACCACGCGAGCGCGGGTGCCGCCGACGGGGCGGGGGAGCACGACGGACGGGGGAGCGGGCTGCGCGCCCTCGCGGCGCGCGTCGGGATCGCCGCCGCGTACGACGACGTCGAGGGGCGCCGCCACGAGACGGGCGACGCGACGCGCGAGCGGCTGCTCGCGGCGATGGGCTTCGCGGTGGCGGACGACGCCGCGGCGCGCGCCGAGCTGGCGGCGCTCGAGGCGCGCGAGCGCGCCCGGCTCCTCGCCCCCACGCGCGTGGCGATCGACGGAGAGCGCGGCGAGGGCGCCCCGGGGGAGGTGCTCGCGCGCGTCGACCCGGCGGCCGCCGGAGGTGCGATCGAGTGGGCGCTCGCCCTGGAGCACGAGGACGGCACCGTCGCACGCGCCGGGGGGCGCGGGCGCGCCGACGGCGACGGCACGCTCCGCCTCGCCCTCCCCGGCGCGCCGCCCACCGGATACCACGCGCTGCGCCTCGTCGTCCGCGACGGAGGGGGGGAGCACGCGGCGACGCAGCGGCTGATCGTCGTCCCCCCCCGGTGCGCCGACCCGGCGGCGCGGCTCGCCGGGCAGCGCGTCGTCGGCCTCACGGCCAACCTCTACACGGTGCGCAGCGCCCGCAACTGGGGGGTGGGCGACGTCGCCGACCTGCGGGCGCTGCTCGCCCTGGCGCGCGACGCCGGCGCGGCGTTCGTCGGCGTCAACCCGCTGCACGCGCTGCGCAACGCCGACGGCGACATCAGCCCCTACAGCCCGGTCAGCCGCCTCTGGCGCAACCCGATCTACCTGGACGTCGAGACGGTCCCGGAGCTGGTGGCCGACGAGCCGCACGCGGCGGCCGCGCGCGCCCTGCTCGCGCGCGACGACTTCCGCCGGCGGGTGGCGGCGCTGCGCGACGGCACGCACGTGGACTATCCCGGCACCATGGCGTGCAAGAGCGCGGTGCTCGAGCTGCTGCACCGCGCCTTCCGCGCCGGCGGCGAGGGGGCGCGCCGCGCGTACGCCGACTGGGTGCGCGCCGCCGGCGCCCCGCTCGAGCGCTTCGCGACCTTCCGGGCGCTCGACGAGCGGCTGCGCCCCGAGGGAGCGGGGTGGTGGCGCGAGTGGCCGGCGGAGCTCCAGGACCCGCGCTCCGCGGCGGTGGCCCGCTTCCGGGCGGAGCACGAGGAGCGCGTGGACTTCCACCGCTGGTGCCAGTGGGCGCTCGATCGGCAGCTGGCCGACGCGGCGGCCGACGCCCGCGCCCTCGGGCTGCCGGTGGGGCTCTACCAGGACCTCGCCATCGGCGCGTCGCCGGCCGGGAGCGACGTGTGGAGCGAGCCGGATCTCTTCCTGCGAGGCGTCAGCGTCGGCGCGCCCCCCGATCCGCTGGGCCCCGAGGGGCAGAACTGGGGGCTCCCCCCCATCGACCCGCGCCGGCTGCAGGAGCGCGGCTACGACTACTGGGTCGCCCTCGTGCGCGCGGCGATGGCGCACGCCGGGGCGCTGCGCATCGACCACGTGCTCGGGCTCTTCCGGCAGTTCTGGATCCCCGAGGGGATGCGCGGGGCCGACGGCGCCTACGTGCGCTTCCCCACCGACGACCTGCTCGGGATCCTCGCCCTCGAGAGCGCCCGCGCCGGGGCGCTCGTGGTCGGCGAGGACCTGGGCACCGTCCCCCCCGAGGTGCCGCCTTCACTGGCGCGCTGGGGGGTGCTCTCGTCCAAGGTGCTGTACTTCGAGCGCGACGGCGACGGCAGCTTTCGCCCGCCGCGCCGCTACCCGGCGATGGCGCTCGCGACGGTGAACACGCACGACCTCGCCCCGGTGGCGGGGTGGTGGCGCGGGCGGGACGTCGAGCTCCGCGTCGCCGTGGGGCAGGTGGCGGCCGACGATGCCGAGCGGGTGCGTGGGGAGCGGGCGCGCGAGCGGTGGCTCCTGCTGCGGCTACTGTGCGACGAGGGGCTGCTCGACCCGGCCGTGCTCGCGGGCGAGGCGCCCCTCCCCGAGGAGGCGGCCGTGCGCGCCCTGCTCCACACGCTCCTGCGCCGCACGCCGTCGTGGATGGTCGGGCTCTCCCTCGACGACCTGGCCGGCGAGGTCGAGCCGGTCAACCTGCCGGGCGTCGGCCTCGACGGCTTCGCGAGCTGGTCGCGGCGCATGCGGCTCCCGCTCGAGCGGCTGCGGACCGATCCGGCGGTGCGCCTCGCCCTGGGCGCGGAGCGCGTCTGGGTGGCCGGGCTCGACGCCGCCGACGCCGGCGAGTCCGACGAACTCTAGCGCCCGGGCGCGGCACCCTGGCGGGCGCCGGCACGCGGTTCGCTTGCTCGTACCGCGATGACCCTCACCGCACGCGACCGCCGCCCGCTCGCCGGGCCCGCGCTCACTGCGACGTACCGCCTGCAGCTGCACGCCGGCTTCGGCTTCGATCGGGCGCGGGCGCTCGTCCCGTATCTCTGCCGCCTGGGCGTCTCGCACCTGTACCTGTCGCCGGTGCTCGCGGCGCGCCCGGGGAGCACGCACGGCTACGACGTCGTCGACCCGACGCGCGCCAACCCCGAGCTCGGCGGCGACGAGGGGTGGGCGGCGCTCGTGGACGCGGTGCGCCGCCACGGGATGGGGATCGTCGTCGACATCGTCCCCAACCACATGGGGCTCGGGCACGCCAACCCGTACTGGACCGACGTGCTGGCGCGCGGGCGCGAGTCGCCGTACGCCGACTGGTTCGACATCGACTGGGAGGCGCCGCACGCGCGCGGCCGCCTCGTCCTCCCGGTGCTCGGCGACGACCTCGCCGCCGTGCTCGACCGCGGGGAGCTGACGCTCGGAGTCGCCGACGGGCGCGTCGTCGTGCACTACTACGAGAGCCACTTCCCGCTCGATCCGCGCACGGTGCACCACCTGCTCGCCGGCGACCACGTGCAGGGCGAGCCCGAGGGTGCGCCGAGCGGCGCCGAGTGGACGGCGGCGCGCGATCGACTCGCCCCCGCGGGCGACGACCGACCGGACCTCGACCGGGCCGACGCGGGGGTGGCGGCGCTCGTCGCCCTCGTCGAGCGCGATCCCGCGCACCGGGCCCGGCTCGACGCGCTGCTCGCCGCGTTCGCCGCCGGCGAGGCGGGGCGGCGGCGGCTACAGGCGCTGCTCGACCGGCAGCTGTGGCGGCTGACGCACTGGAAGGACGCGGTGCGCGAGCTGCACGTCCGCCGCTTCTTCGACGTCAACGAGCTCATCGCCCTGCGCGTCGAGGATCCGGCGGTCTTCGCCGCGCGGCACCGCTGGCTGCTCGAGCGCGTCGCCGCCGGCGAGGTGGACGCCGTCCGCGTCGATCACGTCGACGGGCTGCGCGACCCGCACGACTACCTCGCCCGCCTGCGCGCCGCCCTCGACGAGCAACGGCCCGAGCGCCGCGTGCCGATCTTCGTCGAGAAGATCCTCTCCCCGGGGGAGCGGCTCCGCCCCGAGTGGCCGATCGACGGGACCACGGGGTACGAGGCGCTCAACGACCTCGAGAGCGCCTTCGTCGACGCCGACGGCTACCGCCGCATCGCCCTCGGCTATCGCCGCCTGCTGCGCGCCCGCCCCGAGAGCGCCAGCTTCCACGAGGTGGCGCGGCGCGGCAAGGAGCTGGTGCTGCGGCAGATCTTCCGCCCCGAGCTGCGGCGGCTGGTGCAGCTCCTGTTGCCGGTGGCCCGCGCCGCCGGGCTGCGCATGGTGGGGGGCCCCGGGGCGCGGCTGGCCCCGCTCCTGAGCGAGGCGCTCCTCGAGGTGGCGGCGGCGCTCCCGGTCTACCGCACGTACGTGCGCCCGGCGGGGGCGGGGCGCGACGCGCCGCTCGTGGCCGACGCCGAGGACCGGGCGCTCATGGCGACGACCGTGGCGCGGTGGACCGAGCGCGGGCCGGTCGAGCCGCGTCTGCGCGACTTCCTCGTCGGCGTCCTGCTCGGCGACCGCCCGGGGCCCGACGCCCCGCCGGCGGTGCGTCGGGCCGCGCGCGAGGTGGCGATCCGCTTCCAGCAGGCGAGCGGCCCGGCGACCGCCAAGGGGATCGAGGACACGGCGCACTACCGCTGGTTCCCGGTGGCGTCGCTCAACGAGGTCGGGGGGGAGCCCGATCGCCCGCTGGACGACGCGGTGGAGCGGCTGCACGCCGCCGCCGCCGAGCGGCAGCGCGACTGGCCGCGCTCGCTCGTGACCGTGACGACCCACGACACCAAGCGCACTGCCGACGTGCGCGCCCGCCTGGACGCGCTCGCCGACCTCCCCGGGGAGTGGCTGGACGCGGTCACGGGGTGGCACCGCCGCCACGCCGTGTTGCGCGTGCGCGCCGGGCGGCGCTGGGCGCCCGACGCGAACACCGAGTACCTGCTCTACCAGACGGTCCTCGGGATCTGGCCCGTGGGAGCGGACGGCGCGGCGACGGGCGCGGCGGCCGACGGCGAGCTGGTCGAGCGCGTCTGCGGCTACCTCACCAAGGCGATGCGCGAGGCGAAGGCGCAGAGCAGCTGGGTGGCGCCGAACGCGGGCTACGAGCAGGGGGTGCTCGACTTCGCCCGCGCCCTCCTCGCCGGCGAGGCCGGGGCGACGTTCCGCCGCGAGCTGGCGCCGCTCGCCACGCGAGTGGCGCGCGCCGGCGGCTGGACCTCGCTCGCCCGCACGCTCGTGCAGCTGGCCGGCCCCGGCGTCCCCGACGTCTACCAGGGGGACGAGCTGTTCACCCTCGCCCTCGTCGACCCGGACAACCGACGGGCGGTGGACTGGGGGCGGCGCGCGGCGCTGCTCGCCGAACTGGACGCGGCCAGCCGCGACCCCGAACGGGAGCCGCTCGACGGCGGAGTCGGGGGCGGCGCGCCGGGCGCGGAGCTCCCCCGACGCCACGCGACCGACGCGGACAAGCTCGCCCTCGTGCGATCGCTGCTCGGGGCGAGGCGGGCGGACCCGCTCCTGTTCGAGCGCGGGGAGCACGTGCCGCTGCGCGCCGAGGGGCGGTGGGGGGCGCACGTGATCGCCTTCGCCCGCGTGTGCGAGGAGCGTGCGGTGGTGGCGGTGGCGCCGCGTCGCACCCTCCTCCTGCGCCCCGACGGGCTGGCGCCGCTCGCCGCCGACTGGGGCGACACCACGCTGGCGCTCCCCCCGGCGCTCACCGGCGGGGTCGGGGCGTCGGCGGGCGCCCTGGTCGACCTGCTGGGCGGCCCGGGCGGCGGGGCGGCTGGAACCGTTCGGCTCGCGGACCTGCTCACCGAGAGGCCGCTCGCCGTGCTCGCCACGGCGGGCTCTCCCGTGGCGCAGCTCGCCCAGGGCGCACAGCTTTCGCTCGCCGCCGCCGGCTGATCGGTCGGGGTTTCCCGGGCGGCCCATGGTCGCCGCGACGCGCGGCCGCGGCGCGGCGGGGCGGCCGTGCGGGCGGGCTCGGCCGTTAAGTTGCAGTAGTGCCCCCCCGGTCGTCGCCTGGGGTCGGGGCGGCCGTGGCCGTGGTCCTCCGGGGCCCCGGCGTTGCATCTCGCGTCCCCGTTCGCCGCTCACCCGGCGCTCTCCTTCCATCGCCGCCGCCGCTCCCGGAGCGGTCGGCGGCGCGAACCACTCCGTCACGAGGTTACCGATGGCCGCGGCCCGCACGACGACCGTCGCCTATTTCTCCATGGAGATCGGCCTGGAGCAGGCGATCCCCACCTACAGCGGCGGGCTCGGCGTCCTCGCCGGCGACACGCTGCGCTCCGCGGCCGACATGCGGCTCCCCGTGGTGGCGATCACGCTCGCCCACCGGCAGGGCTACTTCCACCAGCACCTCGCGGCCGACGGGACGCAGACCGAGACGCCGAGCCCGTGGGACCCCGCGGACCGGCTCCCCGCCGTCGAGCACACCGTCAGCGTGACCATCGAGGGGCGCCCGGTGCGCGTGCGCGCCTGGCGCTACGAGGTGCGCGGCGTCGGCGACCACGTCGTCCCGGTGTTCCTCCTCGACACGCGGCTCCCCGAGAACGACCCGTACGACCAGACGCTCACCGACACGCTCTACGGCGGCGACACGCGCTACCGGCTCTGCCAGGAGGTCGTCCTCGGCATGGGGGGCGCGGCGCTGCTCGAGGCGATGGGCTACGGCGCGGACACGCAGTACCACATCAACGAGGGGCACGCGGCGCTGCTGTGCCTCTACCACCTCGAGCGGCAGCTGGGCGGGCGGCAGGCGTGGGAGGTGTCGGTGAGCGACGTCGAGGCGGTGGCCCGGCGCTGCATCTTCACCACGCACACCCCGGTGCCGGCGGGGCACGACCGCTTCGCCATGGAGCTCGTGCGCGCGGTGCTCGGCGACAAGGCCGGGCTGCTCGACGCCGCGTCGCTCTGGGAGGGGGCGGAGCTGAACATGACGCGGCTGGCGCTGCGCTGCTCGCGCTTCATCAACGGCGTGGCGATGCGGCACCAGGAGGTCTCGCAGGACATGTTCCCCGAGTTCCCCATCGGGGCCATCACCAACGGCGTGCACGCGACGACGTGGACGGCGGAGCCGTTCCGCCGGCTGTTCGACCGGCACATCCCCGAGTGGCGGCGCGACAACGAGTACCTGCGCTACGCCATCACGATCCCGCTCGAGGAGATCCGCGAGGCGCACCGCGAGGCCAAGCAGGCGATGCTCGCCGAGGTGGCGCGCCGCACCGGGCAGCAGCTCGACCCGTCGGTGTTCACCATCGGCTTCGCCCGCCGCTCCACCCCGTACAAGCGCGCCGACCTGATCTTCACCGACCTCGATCGGCTGCGCAGCATCGTCCGCCACGTCGGGCCGGTGCAGATCGTCTACGGCGGCAAGGCGCATCCCCGCGACGACTGGGGGAAGGTGCTGATCCGCAAGATCCACGACGCCGCCGCGCAGCTCGGCGACCAGCTGCGCGTCGTCTACGTCGAGAACTACGAGATGCAGCTCGGCCACCTGCTGACCTCGGGCTCGGACGTCTGGCTGAACAACCCGATGCGTCCGCTCGAGGCGAGCGGCACGAGCGGGATGAAGGCGGCGCTCAACGGCGTCCCCTCGCTCTCGGTGCTCGACGGCTGGTGGATCGAGGGGTGCCTCGAGGGGACGACCGGGTGGGCGATCGGGGCAGACGCGCGCGTCCCCGTGGACCCGTCGACCGACATCCCCGACCTGTACCAGAAGCTCGAGCGGGTGATCGTGCCGCTCTACTACGGGCTGCCGTTCAAGTGGGCGGAGATCAGCCGCAACGCGATCGCGATCAACGGCTCGTTCTTCAACACGCAGCGCATGGTCATGCAGTACCTGCGCAACGCGTACGTGCCGGGCACCGGGGCCTCGACGCTGCTGGCCGAGCCGGCGGCGTGAGGCGCCGGTCGGGGCGCCGGCCGGCGCCCCGACCGGGGAGGGCACGACGGGGCGCGCCGCGCTGTTGAGCGAGGCGCGCCCTCGTCGCGTGGCGTCCCGTCGCCACCGCGCGGGTGCGCATCCGGCCGCCACGCCCCGCCCACCGCCGATGCGCCTCGCGATCCCGTCGCCCTCGCTCGTCCTGCTCGTCGGCGTGACGAGCAGCGGCAAGTCGACGTTCGCGCGCCGTCACTTCGCCGCCACCGAGGTGGTGTCGTCCGACGCCTGCCGGGCGATGGTCGCCGACGACGAGAACGACCAGTCGGCGACCGAGGCGGCGTTCGCGGTGCTGCACCTGATCGTCGCCCGCCGTCTGGAGCGGGCGCGGCTCACCGTCGTGGACGCGACCAACGTGCGCGCCGCCGCGCGCGCCCCGCTGCTGGAGCTGGCGCGCCGCGCCCACCTCCCCGCCGTCGCCGTGGTGCTCGACGTCGACCCCGGAGTGTGCGAGGCGCGCCGGCAGGCGCGCACCGACCGCGATGCCGGGCCCGAGGTGATCGTGCGGCAGCGCGAGCAGCTGCACCGCGCCCTCGACGGGGTGGCGCAGGAGGGGTTCGCGACGGTGCACGTCCTGCGCACCGCCGATCAGGTGGAGGCGGCGACCGTCGCTCGGGTGCCGCTCCCCGCCGACCGGCGCGCCGAGCGCGGGCCGTTCGACGTGATCGGCGACGTCCACGGGTGCGCCGACGAGCTCGAGGCACTGCTCGGCCGGCTCGGCTACGCGCCCGACGCGGACGCGGTGTGGCGGCATCCGGCGGGGCGCCGCCTGGTGTTCGTCGGCGACCTCGTCGACCGGGGGCCGCGCATCGCCGACGCGCTGCGCCTGGCGATGGACGCGGTCGACGCGGGGGCGGCGTTCGCCGTGCCGGGGAACCACGACGACAAGCTGCTCCGCCACCTGTGCGGGCACGCGGTGCACGTCTCGCACGGGCTGGAGCAGACGCTCGCCGAGCTGGAGGCCTCGCCCGCGGCGTTCGCCGGGCGCGTGCGCGACTTCCTCGCCCGGCTGCCGAGCCACCTCGTGCTCGACGACGGGGGGCTGGTGGTGGCGCACGCCGGGCTGCCGCAGGCGCTGCACGGCCGCGAGTCGCGCCGCGTGCGCGACCACGCGCTCTTCGGCGAGACGACCGGGGTGCAGGACGCGTACGGGCTGCCGATGCGCGTCGACTGGGCCGCCGACTACCGCGGGCGTCCGCTCGTCGTCTACGGCCACACGCCGGTGCTCGCGGCGCGCTGGCGCAACGAGACGGTGGACATCGACACCGGGTGCGTCTTCGGCGGGGCGCTGACGGCGCTCCGATGGCCGGAGCGGGAGCTGGTGGCCGAGCCGGCGCGACGGCAGTACGTCGCCCCGGGGCGCCCGATGCGCGCCGATCCGTTCGTGCCGCGCGGCGCGGTGCGGCTGGCCGAGCGCGAGGCGGAGCGCCGGCGCGGCGAGCGGCGGGGCGAGCGGCGCGCCAC
>ERZ1066121.1942-NODE-1942-length-13834-cov-8.300965_pt1 | contig 13834 bp, 12 predicted proteins | sample MGYA00382768_ERZ1066121 | MGnify/ENA primary metagenome ERZ1066121 (study PRJEB33369, sample SAMEA5778351) | biofilm metagenome | biome: Industrial cooling water; feature: Water cooling tower basin; material: Biofilm | place: United Arab Emirates | collected... | reverse complement strand
CCTTGATGTGCGCGGGACGGGGGCCGTCTTCGGTCTCGATCGCCTCGAGGAGATAGGGGGCATTGACCCGGCGTGCGCCCTCCTCGCGCAGCAGCACGGCTTCGCCGTCCGCGCTTGCGTCGGCGGCGTCCTCGACATGGCGCGACCAGCCTTCGCCGGTCCACCAGATGACGTCGCCGGTGGCGAGGTCGTTGCCGGTGAGGAGCTTCATCGCTGGGAGCCGGAAGAAGGAAGGGCTTCGACACGCTCAGCCCGAACCGAAGGGGTGGTTCCGAGCAGGTCCAGGCAGTCCCCGCGTCGCGCGACTTCGCCGACGACGATGATGGCGGGGCTTTGCACGGCTTCGCGGGCGAGGAGGCCGGGAAGGTCGGCGAGCAGGGTGCGGAGCGCGCGCGCACCGGGGCGGGTGCCGTTTTCGAGCACGGCCACGGGCATGGCCGGCGCGACGCCGTCGGCGATGAGCTTCTCGGCGATCTCGGCCCCGGTCGCGACGCCCATGTAGATGACCAGCGTGCGGCCATGGCCGGCCAGCCCCGACCAGTCCTGGTCGGACAAGCTTTTGCACTGGCCCGCGACGAAGCTGACCGCGCTCGCGGCGGCGCGGTGGGTGAGCGGCAGGAGCGCTTCGGCCGCGCAGCCCATGGCGGCGGAGATGCCGGGGACGACCTCGACCGGAACGCCCGCCGCGCGGCAGGCCTCGACCTCCTCGCCGCCGCGCCCGAACACGAAGGGATCGCCGCCCTTCAGCCGCGCGACATGGCGGCCGGCAAGCGCTTCCTCGACGAGCAGCAGGTTGATCGCGGACTGGGCAAGCGTGTGGCGGCTGCGCTGCTTGGCCACCGAGACGCGCGGGGCGGGGCTGAGATCCAGGATGCGCGGATCGACCAGGCCGTCATGGACGACGAGATCGGCGGCGCGGAGCAGGCGCGCGGCCTTGAGGGTGAGAAGATCGGGATCGCCGGGGCCGGCGCCGACGAGGGAGACTTTGCCCATGGTCATGGGACACGGTGTGCGCGCCTGACAGCGGTGTCGCAAAGGAGAGATGCTTGGGGGGTGAGAAGCTTTGGTTTTGAGTGAAGGAGAAGGAAGAAAGAAGAGCCACCCCCGGCCCCTCCACGAAGGCGTGGAGGGGAGCGCTCCCTTCTTCTCCCCTTCAGCCCTTGCTGGAGGGGCTGGGGGTGGCTTCTTTCTTTTACCGCAAGCCCACCGCGATACCCCCGCTTGCCTCGCCGAAGGTGCTGACCACCGGGTAGGCGGCATAGTCGGCGGCGTAATAGGCGCTGGGGCGGTGGTTACCGCTGAGGCCGATGCCGCCGAAGGGCGCGGCGGAGCTGGCACCGTTGGTGGGGCGGTTCCAGTTGACGATGCCTGCGCGCGCTTGCGACCAGAAGCGGTCGAACAGCGCCTCGTCGCCGCCGAGCAAGGCGGCGGACAGGCCGTAGCGGGTGGCGTTGGCCTCGCGCACGGCGGCGTCGAAGTCGGGCACGCGGATCAGCTGGAGGACGGGTCCGAACAGCTCGGCGTCGGGGCGGTCGGGGACGTCGGTGACGTCGATCAGCGCGGGGGCGAGGAACGGGCGGTCGGCCTCGATCCGCTCGAGCGCGCGGACCACGCGGCCGCCCGCTTCGACCAGCGACAGGAAGCCCTGGGTGAGCGCGTCGGCAGCATCGTTGTCGATCACCGGGCCCATGAAAGGCTGCGGATGGTCGTGCGGGCCGCCGATAATGACGCGGTCGAGGAGGGCCTCGAGCGCGCCCAGCAACGGGGCTTCGCGGCCGTCCTCGACGATCAGGCGGCGCGCGGCGGTGCAGCGCTGGCCGGCGCTGAGATAGGCCGATTGCGCAATGGTCGCGGCGGCGGCCTCGTGGTCGGCCAGTCCCCAGGCGACGATCGGGTTGTTGCCGCCCATTTCGAGCGCGAGGATCTTGTCGGGTGTGTCGGCGAACTGGCGGTTGAGCGCGAGGCCAGTGCGCGCGGAGCCGGTGAAGAGCAGCCCGTCGATGCCGGGATGGGCGGACAGCGCACGGCCCTGTTCCGGCCCGCCCAGGACCAGCCGGACGACGCCCTCCGGCACGCCGGCCTCGCGGTAGAGCTGGACCAGCCGCTCGCCGACCGCGGGGGTCTTCTCCGACGGCTTGAAGACGACAACATTGCCCGCGAGCAGCGCGGGGACGATGTGGCCGTTGGGCAGGTGCGCGGGGAAATTGTAGGGCCCGAGCACCGCGAGCACGCCGTGCGGCTTGTGCGCCAAGCGCTGGCCGGGGCCGAGCTCGCGCGTGCCCGCGCGCTCGGCCTGGGCGCGAACGGAGATCTCGACCTTCGCGACAACCGTATCGACTTCGGTGCGGGCCTCCCAGAGCGGCTTGCCCGTTTCGCGCGCGATCAGATCGGCGAAGGCGTCCTTATGCTCCGAGACGAGAGCGGCGAAGCGGCGTAGGACGGCGATGCGCTCGTCGAGCGGAGTGCGCGCCCAGCCGGACTGGGCCGCGCGGGCGGCGGCGATCTCGGCGGCCGGGTCGCCGGGCGTTCCACGCCAGAGTTCGCGGCCGGTGGCGGGTTCGTGGGAGAGGAGCATTCCATGAGCTTTAGCCCAATGCGGATCGACACCAAACTCGGTTTGGGCTGAGCTTGTCGAAGCCCTCCCTTTTCCGCTTCGGAGCCGACAAGAGGAAGGGAGGCCTTCGACAAGCTCAGGCCAAACCAATCTGCTTGACTCCGGGCATGATCAAAGCCTCGCCCATGCTTCGCACCTGCGCCACCTTTTCCTCCAGCGCACCCCAGCCGTCATGCTCGGCGATGGGGGTCCAAATGGCTTCGACCTCCTCGATGTGCATCGAGCAGGGTTCGCCCGACCAATAGGGGTGATCGAGCGGGCGTGCGGCCTGGTAGGCGGCGAGGCGGGTGCGGACGTCGGCGAAGGCCTCGCCATAGGTGTCCGGGCCGCGCAGGAACCCGCCGGCCCAGTCGAAGAAGAAGCGGTCGATCGTGACTTCGGAGCCGATCAGCGCCTGCTCGATCGCGGCGACGAGAGCCACGTCCTCATCGGCGCCGCGTGGGTGGACGCCCAGGCGCCAGAGGAAGCGTTCGACCAGCGCCGCGCGGTAGAGCGGAGCGAAGCGGTCGAGCTCGGCGATGAGCGCGTCGACGTCGGCGAGCATGCGGAGCGCGCCCGCGAGCTGGACCACGTCCCACTGGATCGCCTCGGCCTGCCGCCCGAAGGCGTAGAGGCCTGCATGGTCGAAATAGGCTGCGGTGAAGCCGGGATCGAAGCGCGGGGTGAAGCGCCACGGGCCATAGTCGAAGCTTTCGCCCGTCACGTTGATATTGTCCGAGTTGAGCACGCCGTGGACGAAGCCTGCGGCCATGTAGCTGGCCGCGAGGCGCGCGGTGCGCGCGACCACCTGGGCGACGAGCTCGACCGGATCGGCGGAGGACGACCCGAAATAGGTGCGCAGCGCATAGTCGGTGAGCGCACGGAGATGATCCTCCTCCTGGAGGTAGGCGAGGCGCTGGAAGCTGCCGATGCGGAGATGGCCGTGGCTCATCCGCACGAGCACGGCGGAGCGGGTGGGGGAAGGCTCGTCGCCGCGCTGGAGCTGCTCGCCCGTTTCGATGAGCGAGAAGGTGCGGGACGTCTCGACACCCAGCGCCTCGAGCATCTCGGTCGCGAGGATCTCGCGCACGCCGCCTTTCAGCGTGAGCCGGCCGTCGCCGAAGCGGCTATAGGGCGTCTGGCCCGAGCCCTTGGTGCCGAGGTCGAGCCAGCGGCCCTGCCGGTCCTTAAGCTGCGCGAATAGGAAGCCGCGGCCGTCGCCGATGTCCGGATTGTAATGGCGGAACTGGTGGCCATGGTAGCGGAGCGCGAGCGGGCGTTCGAGGTTGCCGGGCAGGGGCTCGAACCGGCCGAAATGGCGGAGCCAGTCGGCGTCGGAGAGCGTGTCGAGGTCGATTTCGGCGGCCGCGCGGTCGTTGCGGAAGCGGAGGATCGTGTCGGGGAAGCGGGCGGCCTCGACCGGGTCGGCGAGGAACGGGGCGACTTCGAGGATGGGTCGGGTCAGCATACGAAGCCCTAACGCTCGGCATCCCGGCCTTGAGCCGGGCCTGGGCTGCTATTCGGTTGCAGAAAGGAGAAGCCCTGGCCCGGGTCAAGCCCGGGCTGACGGCGATTATGGGTGTCTCGACTTCGCTCGACACAGACGGATTTCTTGCGGATAGGGGGCCCGGCGAAGAGGAGGAGGCCTTGGCCCGCTACACCGACGGCTTCTGGTCGCGCGACGGGCTGCGGCTGCACTTCCGCGACTATGCGGGCGGGGCGGACGGGCGGCCGGCCGTGCTGTGCCTGCCCGGGCTGACGCGGAACGCGCGCGACTTTGCGGGCCTCGCCGAGCGGCTGTCGCCCGCATGGCGGGTGATCGCGGGCAGCTTCCGCGGGCGGGGAAAGAGCGAGTATGCGCGCGATGCGAGCGCCTATGTGCCCGCCACCTATGTGGGCGACGTCCAGGCGCTGATCGCCGAGCTCGCGCTCGACGCCTATCTCGCGATCGGCACGTCGCTGGGCGGGCTCGTCACCATGCTGATGGCCGAGGCGGAGCGCCCGCGCATCCGAGGCGTGGTGCTGAACGATGTCGGGCCCGAGCTGGAGGCGGCGGGGATCGCGCGCATCCGCACCTATGTGGGTCGCGGCGGCTCCTGGCCGACCTGGCTCCATGCGGCGCGCGCGCTGGCCGACATCCACGCCCAGGCCTATCCCGATTACGCCATCGAGGACTGGCTGCGCATGGCCAAGCGGCTGTACCGGCTGTCGGGGCAGGGGCGGATCGTGATCGACTATGACGCGCGGATCGCCGAGCCGATGCGGCGCGCGGCGGACCAGCCGCCGCCGGACCTGTGGCCCACGCTCGACGCGCTCAGGGACGTGCCCGCGCTGATCCTGCGCGGCGAGCTGTCGGACGTGCTGGGGGCGGCGACGGCGGCGCGCATGGCTGCGGTGCTGCCACAGGCGGAGGTCGTGACCGTGCCCCGAACCGGCCATGCACCGACGCTGGAGGAGCCGGACGCGGCGGCCGCGATCGATCGGCTGCTCGCGCGCGTGATGTCGCGCTGATTTTCCATGCGCGGCGGCACGAGATTGCTATAGGCTCGGCCGATGAACGCAGCGACCATGGGTTTCAAGGGGCTCAAGCCGATCGTCTATGCCGGGCGCGAGGTCTGGCCGCTGATCGAGGGCGGCAAGGGCGTGTCGGCCACCAACCACCAGAGCTCGGGCGCGTGGGCGGCGGCGGGCGGGATCGGCACCGTCTCCGCCGTCAACGCCGACAGCTATGATCCGACGGGCAAGATCGTGCCCCAGGTCTATGCCGCGCGCACGCGGCGCGAGCGTCACGAAGAGCTGATCCAGTACGCGATCGACGGCGCGGTCGAGCAGGTGCGGCGCGCATGGGAGATTGCGGGCGGCAGGGGCGCCATCAACATCAACGTGCTGTGGGAAATGGGCGGGGCCCAGCGCATCCTGCACGGCGTGCTGGAGCGGACGCGCGGCCTGGTCGCGGGCGTGACCTGCGGCGCGGGCATGCCCTACAAGCTTTCGGAGATCACCGCCTCCTACGGCGTCAACTACCTGCCGATCATCAGCTCGGCACGCGCCTTCTCGGCGCTCTGGAAGCGCGCCTATTCCAAGGCCGCCGAGTGGCTGGCCGCGGTGGTGTACGAGGACCCGTGGCTCGCGGGCGGGCATAACGGCCTGTCCAATGCCGAGGATCCGCTCAAGCCGCAGGACCCGTATCCGCGGGTCAAGGCACTGCGCGAGACGATGCGGACCGGCGGCATCTCCGACGACGTGCCGATCGTGATGGCGGGCGGCGTCTGGTACCTGCGCGACTGGAACGACTGGATCGACAACCCGGAGCTGGGCGCGATCGCCTTCCAGTTCGGCACGCGGCCGCTGCTTACGCGCGAAAGCCCGATCCCGGAGGAATGGAAGCAGGCGCTGATGACGCTGGAGCCGGGCGACGTGCTGCTGCACCGTTTCTCGCCCACGGGCTTCTATTCGTCGGCGGTGCAGAACGACTTCCTGCGCAACCTGGTGGCGCGGTCGGAACGGCAGATCGCCTTTGCGGGCGAGCAGGCGGGGGATCACACGCACCAGCTCGACGTGGGCGTGAAGGGCCGCAACTTCTGGGTGACGCTGGGCGACCTGATGCGCGCGCGCGAATGGTACGGCCGGGGCTTCACCGACGCGCTCAAGACGCCCGACAACACGCTGGTCTTCGTGACGCCCGAGGAGAAGGCGATCATCCGCCAAGATCAGGCGGACTGCATGGGCTGCCTCAGCCAGTGCGCCTTCTCGTCATGGGCGGACAACGAGGCCAACTCGACGGGGCGGCTCGCGGACCCGCGCAGCTTCTGCATCCAGAAGACGCTGCAGGACATCGCGCATGGCGGCCCGGTCGACCGGAACCTGATGTTCGCCGGGCACAATGCGTACAACTTCAGGAAGGACCCGTTCTATTCGAACGGGTTCGTGCCGACGGTGAAGCAGCTGGTGGACCGGATTTTAACGGGGGATTGAGCCTGCGCTCCTGTCCCCTCCACGCCTTCGTGGAGGGGCCGGGGGTGGTCCTTCTTCCTCCCCTTCTCTCCCCCGTTTGGGAAAGAAGAACCACCCCTAACCCCTCCACGAAGGCGTGGAGGGGAATTGCCCCGCGGCTCTACCACCCCACCTAAGGCGCTTCATGGCTTTTCCCGATCTTCCCCCGCCGCTCAAAGCGGCGCTGTCCGCGCGCGGTTACCTTGCGCCGACGCCCGTGCAGGCGGCTGTTCTGGAACCGGAGGCGCGGGGACGCGACCTGGTCGTCTCCGCGCAGACGGGCTCGGGCAAGACGGTCGCGTTCGGGCTCGCCATGGCGGGCGAGCTGATCGAGGGCGAGGCGCTGCCGCCCGCGGGGGCTCCGCTCGCCCTGGTGATCGCGCCGACGCGCGAGCTCGCGCTGCAGGTGAGCCGCGAACTCGTCTGGCTGTACGCGCAAGCCGGCGGACGGGTTGCGACGTGCGTGGGCGGCATGGATGCGGCCAAGGAACGGCGCGCGCTGAACCACGGCGCGCACATCGTGGTCGGCACGCCCGGGCGCTTGCGCGACCATCTGGAGCGCGGCAGCCTCGACCTGTCCGCGCTGCGCGTAGCGGTGCTCGACGAGGCCGACGAGATGCTCGACATGGGCTTTCGCGAGGACCTGGAAGAGATCCTCGACGCCTCGCCTGCCGGCCGCCGCACGCTCCTTTTTTCGGCGACCATGCCCAAACCGATCGTGGCGCTCGCCAAGCGCTATCAGCGCGATGCGCTGCGCATCTCCACGGTGGGCGAGGACCGCGGCCATGGCGACATCAGCTATCAGGCGCTCGCGGTCGCGCCGCCCGACATCGAGCATGCGGTAGTGAACCTGCTGCGGCTGCACGAGGCGGACACGGCCATGCTGTTCTGCGCGACGCGCGAGAATGTGCGGCACCTGCATGCGACGCTGATCGAGCGCGGCTTCGCGGCGGTCGCGCTGTCGGGCGAGCATAGCCAGAACGAGCGCAACGCCGCGCTCCAGGCGCTGCGCGACCGGCGCGCACGCGTGTGCGTGGCAACCGACGTGGCGGCGCGCGGGATCGACCTGCCGACGCTCAGCCTCGTTATCCATGTTGAGCTGCCGCGCGACGCCGAGACGCTGCAGCACCGATCGGGGCGGACGGGGCGCGCGGGCAAGAAGGGCACGGCGGTGCTTGTGGTGCCGTTCCAGCGCCGGCGGCGGGTCGACATGATGCTGCGCGGGGCGCGTATCCAGGCTGAGTGGATCGATCCGCCCACGCCCGAGGCGATCCGTGCGCAGGATCGCGAGCGGCTGCTCGCCCGGCTGCTCGAACCCGTCAAGGCCGATGCCGAGGACCAGGAGATCGCTGCCAAGCTGCTCGCCGAGCGGTCGGCCGAGGAGATCGCGGCGGCGCTGGTGCGCGCGCATCGGGCCAGCCTGCCCGAGCCGGAGGAGCTGTTGTCCGCCGGTGCCCCGCCCGAGCGGCGGGAGGGGCCGCGGCAGGGGTTCGAGGACACGCTCTGGTTCCGCATCGACGTCGGCCGCCGCCACAATGCCGACCCGCGCTGGATCCTGCCGCTGCTATGCCGCCGCGGGCACATCACCAAGGCGGAGGTGGGAGCGATCCGCATTCAGCCCGCCGAGACGCAGTTCGAGGTGCCGCGTGCGGTGGCCGACAAGTTCGTCGCGGCGTGGCGGCGGAGCGCCAACAAGGGCGATCCCGAAAGCAACATCGCGCTCGACACGGTGCGGGGCGGCGCGCCACGGCCGGCCCCGCGCCGACCTCATTCTCGCTGAAGGCACTGACCATGGCCGAGAAGTTCGAACGCCACCGCCAGCCCTGGCGCCCCGACGAAGTGCAGAAGCTCCATACCCTTGCGAAGAAGGGCATGGCGCTGAAAGCCATCGCCAAGGCGCTCACTCGCAGCGAGGAGTCGGTCAAGGACCGCGCCAAGGCGGACGGCTTGTCGATCGCGAAGCTACGCTGAGCCCCGTTCCGCCCGCTCGAGCCAGTCGAAGCGGTGGCGGATGGATCCGACATAGGCGAGGATGTCGAGCGGGCGCGCCCCGAACGCCGCGCGCGCGGCACGCGTGAAATGCGCTTGATCCGCATAGCCCGCATCATGAGAGGCAGCGGTGAGGCTGCCGGATCGTCGCGTGACCAGCGCGATCCAGGCCTCGCGCTGCCGCCGGACCTGCGCGAAGGCCTTGGGGCTCAGGCCCGCTTCCCGGCCGAAGCGGTCGCGGAACTGGCGCGCGCTCAAGCCCGCTTCGGCCGCAAGTGCCTCGATCACGACCATGCCCCCGCGGTCGCGGATCGCGCGCGCGGCGGTAAGCACGCGCGCGTCACAGCGCGCGGTCGGAAGCTCGCAATTGCGGCCGGACCAGATCGCTGCGAGCGCGTGCGCGACCCAGCCCTGATGGCGTTCGGGAAGCGGTGCGGCATCGTCGCGCAGCGTCTCCGGAGAGGTATCCAGCAGGCCGGCGGCGACGCCCGGCCAGAGCCGTAACCCGGCGAAGCGGGTGCCGCGTTCCACGGTGACGATCCGCGCCCCGGTGCCCGGCCCGAGGACCCGGATGCCGACGGGGCGGTCGTCCGCAATCGAGGCCTGAACGGAGACGAGACCGTCGGGAACGATGATGTGCTCAGCCTGCGGCGGATCGTGAGGGTCCTCCATGGCGAACCGCCACGCGCTCTCGATCCGCTCGTTCGCCGGGCGGAATTCCTCGTACAGCAGTGGCCCCTCCGCCGTTTCGTTCAACCCCGGCAACGTTATCCCTGCCATCCACGCCGTCGACAAGGAGAACACCCATGCACTTGGCGCGAGTCCTTCCAACGTTGCTCATGATCGTCGGCACCCCCGCCATGGCCCAGCCAGGCCGCGCGCCTGTGGCCACCACCGCCGCGATCGCCTTCCTCGACGGCGTGTGGATCGGGCCTGCCGCCTTCACCGGGCCGGATGGCAAGACCGAGCGGTTCGAGCAGATGGAGCGGGTCGGTCCCATGATGAACGGGCAAGTACGCGTCATGGAGGGGAAGGGTCGCGACGGTGCAGGCAACACCACCTTCAACGCCTTCACCGTGTTCAGTACCGCGACCGGCGGGGGCGTGACCATGCGCAGCTGGACCATGGGCTTCGAAGGCGTGCGCCCGCTCGTCATCGACGCGGCGGGCGGGTTTCGCTGGGAGATGCAGGCGGGACCCGGGGTGACGATCAGATATGTGGCGACGGTCCGCGGCGGCATCTGGGACGAGCATGGCGAGCGCGTGGGGCCGGACGGCAAGGCCGTCCGTTTCTTCGAGATGCGACTGAAGCGCGTCGGCGATACGGACTGGCCCGCGGCCAACGCCGCCTTTTCGACCCGTCCGTGAGGCTCAACCCAGCCGGCGCAGCCCGCGGATGCGTTCGCTGGGTGCAGCGGCGAGGCGCGCGACGGGGAGGAGGTCGCGCTCGGCGAGCATGGCGCGGACCTGGCCGACGTCCATCGGCTTGCCGAAATGCCAGCCCTGGCCCTGGTAGCAGCCGATCTCCTTCAACCGCGCCTCGATCTCCGGCGTCTCGACGCCCTCGGCGGTGACGGGCAGGCCCAGGCTGTCCGACAGGCGGGTGATCGCCGCCACGATCGCGCCCGCCTCGGTGTCGCCGCACAGGGAGGTGACGAAGCTCCGGTCGATCTTGACGCGGTCGAACGGCAGCGCGCGCAGGTTGGCGAGCGACGAATAGCCCGTGCCGAAATCGTCGAGCGCGAGCCGCACGCCCTGGTTCCTGAGGCTGCCGATCACGGTCTCCGCGACCCCGAGATTCTCGACCAGCGCACGCTCGGTGATCTCGATCTCCAGCCGTTCGGCGGGAAAGCCTGTCTCGACCAGCAGCTTGAGCAGCTTCTGCGCGAACCAGGCGTCGTGGAGCTGCGCTGGCGCGATGTTGACCGACAGCGAGAGCGAGGCGTCCCAGTTCTTCGCCTCGTCGAACGCCTGGCGCATCACGGCGAGCGACAGGTCCGCGATCAGGCCGCTTTCCTCGGCGACGGGCACGAAGATCTCGGGCCCGATCAGGCCGCGCGTCGGATGCTCCCAGCGCGCGAGCAGCTCGAAGCCGAGCAGGCGGCCCGAGGCGAGGTCCACCTGCGGCTCGTAGAAGGGCACGAACTGGCCGAGCGGAATGCCGTCGCGGATGCCCGTCTCGATCGCCCCGCGCATCTGGAGCTCGCGTTCCATGACGGGGGCGAACCAGGTCGCGCGGCGGCGGCCGGCCTGCTTGGCGGCATAGAGCGCGATATCGGCGCGCCGCATCAGCTGCTCGACGGTGGAACAGCCCGGCTCGGTCTGGGCGATGCCGATCGACGCTGCCGGGACGAGCGGCACGCCGTTCAGCTCGACGGGCTCGGACAGTGCCGAGACAAGGCCCGCCGCGAGTGCGTCCGCCTCGTCCCGATCATGCGAAGCGAGAGGAACCAGCAGCGCGAACTCGTCACCGCCGAGCCGCGCGGCCGAGGTGCCGGCCGGAGCCGCGCGCTCGATCAGGCGGCCCAGATGCGCAAGGAGGGCGTCGCCGATGGCATGGCCGTGTACGTCGTTGACGGTCGCGAAATGGTCGAGGTCGATCAGCAGCAGCGCCATGCCGCCGCCGCGCTTGAGCGTGCGGCGAAGCGACGGCGCGGCGTCCTCGACGAAGGCGGCGCGGTTGGACAGGCCGGTGATTGCGTCGCGGCGCGCGTGATCGGCGAGCGCGGCTTCGGCGGTGAGGCGCTGGCTGCGCTCGCGGCGGAAGGCGGCGAAGCGGCGCGCGCTGAGCCAGGTCAGAGCGAGGTTGAGCAGCAGCGAAGCGGCGAGCAGCCGGTCGAGCGTGGCCTGGCCCGAGGCCGCACGCAGGGCCTGGGCGAGCGCGGGCCCGGCGGTGAGCGCGAGAAGCAATGCTGCCGCGAGCGCCGTTCCGCCCCAGATCCACTCCCGCCGCGCCTCGCTCATGCGGAGATGGGTAGCAGCGGCGGGTAGCGGAAGCGTAAACGGCGAGGGCGGGGAGAGCGGGAGAGCGTGGTTGTCTCTACGGGCCCTCACCCTCCCACTCCCGCAAGCGGGAGAGGGTCAGGTGCGGCGGATGACCAGGTTGCGGATCTCGGACATGTCCTCCATCGCGAAGCGCACGCCTTCGCGGCCGAGGCCGGAATCCTTGACCCCGCCATAGGGCATGTTGTCGACGCGGTAGCTGGGCACGTCGTTCACGACGACGCCGCCGACGTCGAGGTGATCCCAGGCGTCGAGCACCTGGAAGAGGTCGCGGGTGAAGATGCCGGCCTGAAGCCCGAACTTGCTATCGTTGACGATGGCGAGGGCTTCCTCCCAGGTCGAGAAGCGCTCGAAAAAGGCGACGGGGCCGAACGCCTCCTCGCGATTGAGCTTGGTGTCGCGCCCGACGCCTTCGAGCAAAGTCGCCTCGAGCATTGCTCCGTCGCGCTTGCCTCCGCAGAGCAACGTCGCGCCGCCGCTCACGGCTTCCTGGATCCAGCGGTCGAGGCGTTCGGCCTCCTTCACGTCGATCATGGGGCCGATGAAGGTGTTGCGGTCGTGCGGGTTGCCGGCCACCAGCGTCTTCGTCCTGGCGACCAGCTTGTCGCGGAAGGCGTCGTATACCTCGTCGTGCACGACGATGCGCTGGACGCCGATGCAGCTCTGGCCGGACTGGTAGAAGGCGCCGAACACGGTGCGCTCGACGGCATCGTCCAGGTCGGCATCGCGGTCGATCACGACGGCCGCGTTGCCGCCCAGCTCCAGCACGACCTTCTTCTTGCCGGCCTTGGCCTTCAGGTCCCAGCCGACGCCCGGCGAGCCGGTGAAGGAGAGCAGCTTGAGCCGATCGTCCTCCGTGAACAGGTCCGCGCCGTCGCGGTGGGCGGGGAGGATCGAGAAAGCGCCCTTGGGCAGGTTCGTCTCGGCCAGCACCTCGCCCATGATGATCGCGCCCAGGGGCGTGCGGCTGGCCGGCTTCATGACGAACGGGCAGCCGACCGCGATGGCGGGCGCGATCTTGTGCGCGGCGAGATTGAGCGGGAAGTTGAAGGGCGAGATGAAGGAGCAGGGGCCGATCGGCACCCGCTTCCATATCCCTTGGTATCCCCGAGCGCGCGCGCTGATGTCGAGCGACTGGACCTCGCCCGTCATGCGCACCGACTCCTCGGCGGCGATGCGGAAGGTATCGATCAGGCGCGTGACCTCGCCCTCGGCATCCTTGATCGGCTTGCCGGCCTCGACGCAGAGCGCAAAGGCGAGCTCGTCGAACCGTTCCTTTAAACGCGCGACGCAGTGGGCGAGCACGTCCTGCCGCTCATAGGAGGCCATCCGCGCCATCGGCTCAGCCGCCTCGACCGCGGCGGCGATGCCGGCCTCGATCTGCTCGGGGTAGGCCAGCGCCACCCGGAAGGCGACATCGCCCGTGTGTTTGTCGGTGACCTCAAGGTCGGCGTTGCCGGCCCAAGCCTCGTTGGCGACGTAGAGCGGGTAGGTGTCGCGGAGTTGGGTCATGGCACAATCCTAGGCCCCTCCCCTTCAGGGAAGGAGTTGGGGTGGGGCTGAACACCCTTCCGATCACGAAACTTCTTCTTGTCGCCTTCGGGTCCGATCCACTCGAACAGTTGATCGGCCGATTTAACGATTGGTTTTCCTTCCAGATTCCCCGCGCTGCTCTGCCTAGAAAAGAAGCTTAGCCCGGCAGCATCAATCTTGAGCCAGAACCGTCGACCATCGCTCGTAGCGAGCTTGATCTTTACGGACCCGATCGTTTGCTCGAGCGCTTCGATGTTTACCTCACCCATCACATCGCCTTCGACAGTTGCTTGATGTCGTGGTTCAGGATCCGGTCGTTTTCGGAATAGTCGACCGGGCAGTCGATGAGGTGGACGCCCGGCGTGTCGAGGCAGTGCTTGAGGAGATCGGGCAGGCCGTCCGCACTTTCGACGCGGTGGCCGTGGGCGCCGTAGGACTCGGCGTACTTGACGAAATCGGGATTGCCATAGGTCAGGCCCCAATCCTGAAAGCCCATGTTCGCCTGCTTCCAGCGGATCATGCCGTAGCTGTCGTCGCGCAGGATCAGCCCGGTGATGTTGAGCCCCAGGCGGACGGCTGTCTCCATCTCCTGGCTGTTCATCATGAAGCCGCCGTCGCCGCAGATCGCCATGACCTTGCGGCCCGGGTAGACCATCGCCGAGGCCATCGCAGAGGGCAGGCCCGCGCCCATGGTGGCGAGCGCATTGTCGAGCAGCACCGTGTT
>ERZ1066121.1941-NODE-1941-length-13834-cov-8.825749_pt1 | contig 13834 bp, 11 predicted proteins | sample MGYA00382768_ERZ1066121 | MGnify/ENA primary metagenome ERZ1066121 (study PRJEB33369, sample SAMEA5778351) | biofilm metagenome | biome: Industrial cooling water; feature: Water cooling tower basin; material: Biofilm | place: United Arab Emirates | collected... | reverse complement strand
CCCGTACTCCCGCCGATCCGGCGCAGCAGCAGGCCGCGCAGCCAAGTAAGGAAGACGCCGGCTGCAAACGCGGCAGCCATCAGGGCACCTGCGTCGAGCAAGGCGAAGGCCGCGATCGCAGGGAAGGCGGTCAGAGCGCCCATCACCACCGTGCGCGCACTCACCGCGCTGCCGATATCCTTGGCTAGCCCAGTTCCGGCAGGCGCGGGCGGGATCAGCGCCATTGCCGCCACCACCAGCGCTCGGGCGAAGCAGGCCGAAGCGACAATCGCAGCGCCTGTAAGCAGCGGGTCGTCTGCCACTGGCAGGCTCATCAGCAGCACCGCACGCAGGGCGACAGCAAGGCCAAGGCCTAGCGCGCCATAGCTACCGATGCGGCTGTCCTTCATGATCCGGCGCACGTCTTCGGTCGTGTAGCCGCCACCGAAGGCATCGCAGAAATCGGCCACGGCGTCCTCATGGAACGCTCCGGTCAGCCGGGCCTCGATCATCAGAGCGATGATCACCGCGACCGCCAGCGGCAGGAACTGCGCAAGGCCCAGCACTGCTCCAGCTGTCACCATTCCGATCAGCGTGCCCACCAGCGGAAACCAGCCCACGGCCCTGACGAGTCCCGCCTGCACCTGCGGTCCTTCAAGCCGATCAAGCAGGGGCACAGGCACTCGGGTGAGAAATTGCAGCGCCAGCAAGGGCGGCGCCCATGACGGGACGGACGAAAGCGCGGGGTTCATCCCGTCACCTCGCTAAGCAAAGCAACCTTGCCGATCAGCGCTGCCGCGCTGTCGAGCAAGGGCAGGGCGACCAAGGCACCGCTGCCTTCACCGAGCCGCATCTGCCAGTCGAGCAGCGGCGCAACGCCAAGCTGCGCAAGTGCTACCGCGTGCCCCGGCTCAGCCGACTGGTGCGCAGCGATCATCATGGTTGCGGTGCCCGGGCAGAGCCGTTCTGCCACCAGCGCCGCGGCAGTTGCGACATAGCCATCGAGCAGCAAGGTCAAGCGCAGGCGGGCGGCCTCGGCAAAGCAGCCCGCCATGGCGATGATTTCGAACCCGGCCACCTCGGCAATCGCCGCACCGGGATCGTCGCCAAGCATCGCGGCTGCGCGCTCTGCGGCGGCGTTTACGATCGCCCGCTTATGCGCCAGGACATCGTCATCCGCGCCCGCTCCGCGCCCCGTCGCCGTATCGCTGTCGGCACCCGCGAGCAGCATTGTGAGGCAGGCCGCGGGCGTGGTGTTGCCGATGCCCATCTCGCCCAGCAGCAGCACAGCGACACCAGCATCAGCAGCTCGCCGCGCCGCCTTCTCACCCAGCTCCCATGCAGCGGCAAATTGCTCTGCGGTCATGGCAGGGCCGCGGGCCAGCGAGCGTGTTCCGCCTGCGAGTATCTGCGGCGGGGGCAGGGCGGCTCCCGGCGGCGGAAGGGCCGCCCCGGCATCGATCAGCTCAAGATCGCATTCATGCGCCGCCGCAAGCGCGCTGCTGGTCGCCTTGCCCGCTGCAATCGTCGCCATCATCGCCCCGGTAACCGCTTGCGGCCAGGCGGAAACCCCGTCGGCCACCACGCCGTGATCGGCTGCGAACAGGATCAAGCGGCGCGGGCGCGTGACCGGGTCGAGACGCCGCTGAATGCGCGCCAGATCGGCCGCCACGGCTTCCAACCGCCCCATGCTGCCCCGCGGCTTGGCGAGCGCATCGAGGTGCGCGGCAATAGCATGATCACTCAGCATTATGTTGTCCTTGCTTCCCTCACCGGTCGATTACCATGGCATCCACGGCAAGGCGCGTCTGCCACCCCTTGGTGTGCAGCAGCGGCAAATCGGCATCGGCCTTTGGGTAGCCGAGGCACAATAGCCCGACAAAATACCAGTCCTCCGGAATGTCGAGCAGCGCCGTTACTGTCGGGGGATTGAGAATCGAGACCCAGCCCATGCCGATGCCCACGGCCCGCGCTGCGAGCCAGAGGGTGTGGACCGCGCAGACGGTCGAATAGACCAGCGCCTCGGGCATTGTCTGCCGCCCTAGACCCGCGCCTTCGGCGGGGTCACGCACGCAGTATACGGCGATGACGACCGGGCATTCTGCGAGGCCATGGAGCTTGAGGCGCTGGTATTCCGCCTTTCTTGCAGCATCGTAACGCGCGCCCGCAGCAAACTGTTCGGCATCGACATGGGCGACAAGGGCGCGGCGGCGCTCGGCGGAACGGACCATCACGAAGCGCGAGGGCTGGCTGTTGCCGACCGAGGGCGCGCGGGCGGCCTGTGCGATCAGCTTGCCGAGCACTGCTTCGGGCAAGGGATCGCTGCGAAATGTGCGGACATCGCGCCGCCAGGTCAGCAAATCGGCCAGCTGTGCGCGGAATGCGTCGTCGAAATCGGGCGGCGTGCTCATGTCAGCCCCGCAATCCGGGCCAGCGCGGTGATATCGAGATGGCGCGCCAGAGCATCGGCCAATTCGTCGAGCGCCTCGTCCACCCGCACTGCCTGATCAAGCCCGTCCGAGCCCGCGCCAAGCCGCCCGAGCCAGACAGCGCGCTGCGCGGGATGATCGAACAGGCCGTGGACATAGCAGCCGGCAATCCGGCCGCAGGCGCTGACCGCGCCGTCGGTCCGGCCGTCATGCAGTCGCAGCAAGGGCGGCGCCGCACCGTCGGTTACGCCGCAATGGATCTCGTAGCCGCGCAAGGCCGCGCCCTCGGCAATGCTGATCCCGGTGACTTCGGCGAGGCGCTTGTGCGGGGCGAGCCGGGTGGTGACCGGCAAATGGCCCAGACCCTCCACCTCGCCAGGCGTCCCTTCGATCCCGTCAGGATCGGCAATGCGCGTTCCCAGCATCTGATAGCCCCCGCATATTCCCAGCACCTGCCCGCCGCGCCTGATATGGGCGGCCAAATCAATGTCCCAGCCCTGCGAGCGCAGGAAGGCAAGGTCGGCAATTGTCGCTTTGGTTCCGGGCAGGATCACAAGGCTGGCCTTGGCAGGCAAGGGCGCGCCGGGAGGCACCATCACCAAGCGCACTTCGGGTTCGGCCGCCAGCGCGTCGAAATCATCGAAATTGGCGATGCGGGAGAGCATTGGCACCGCGATCACGATCGATCCGCCGCTCACCGCCCGCCGGTCCAACACTACGGCGTCTTCCGCCGGAAGCCGCCGCGCCGCATCGATCCAAGGTACCACCCCGAGCCCGCGCCAACCCGACAGCCGCTCTATCATGCGGTAGCCATCCGCGAACAAGTCCGGATCGCCGCGAAAGCGGTTGATGATGAAGCCGTGGATCATCGCAGCATCGTCCGGGTCGAGCACCGCGCGCGTGCCCGCGACCGCAGCGATCACTCCGCCGCGGTCGATGTCGCCCACCAGCACAACCGGCACGTTGGCTGCGCGCGCGAAGCCCATATTGGCGATATCGCCGCACCGCAGATTGATCTCCGCCGGGCTGCCCGCGCCCTCGATCAGCACCAGATCGGCCTGCGCGGCGAGGCGCTGATAGCTGTCGAGCACGGCTTCCAGCCAGCGTGCCTTTTCGGCCTGATAGCCGCCAGCACTTCGGGTACCCTGCATCTGCCCCTGAATGATAACCTGCGCGGTGCGGTCCGACTGCGGCTTGATCAGCACCGGGTTCATGTCGCTGTGCGGCGCCACGCGCGCGGCGAGGGCCTGCACGGCCTGAGCCCGCCCAATTTCGCCGCCATCGCTGGTGACGGCAGCATTGTTCGACATGTTCTGCGGCTTGAACGGCATGACCTTGAGGCCGCGCTTGGCGAACAGGCGGCAGAGCCCCGCCACCAGCACCGATTTGCCGACATCAGAGCCGGTGCCTTGCAGCATCAGCGCAGCCATAAAATTGCACCAGCCACAATGGCCGCCAAGGCCCACAGTAGTCCGCAAGCCCGCCGCCAGATCAAGAGCGCACGGGCCAGATCGCCAGCATCCGGGCGCGGGCCGTCGCCCATGTTCGCCCGCAGCATCGGCACACCGTCATAGCTTACCGGCCCGCCCAATTGCCGCCCGAGAGCGCCGGCCATCGCCGCCTCTGGCCACCCTGCATTGGGCGAAGCATGGCCGCGCGCATCGCGGCGCATCACCCGCCAGCCGGTGCGCCAACTCCGGCCCGCCGCCAGCACCAGCAGCACGCCGGAAAGTCGGGCGGGGAGATAGTTGAGCGCATCGTCAGCCCGCGCGCTCGCCCAACCAAAATGGCGATAGCGCGCGTCGCGATGGCCGACCATGGAATCGGCCGTGTTGATCGCCTTGGCCGCCGCCAGCCCCGGCAAGCCTGCCAGCGCGAGCCAGCAGGCCGGCGTCACGATTCCGTCGCCAAAGCTCTCGGCCAGGCTTTCTATCGCCGCGGTGGCAATCCCAGCCTCGTCCAGCGATGCGACATCGCGCCCGACGATCATGGCAACGGCCATGCGTGCGGTCTCCAGATCACCGGCTGCGAGCGGCACGGCTACGGCTTCGACATGATCGGCGAGGCTGCGCTGGGCAAGGCCGGTGGTCGCCGCCAACACCAGCATCGGCCAAAGCCACATGGACTGGAGAAGCGCATACTGAACCAACGCCGCTAAGCCAACGCTCACCGCAACCAATAGCGCTAGCATGACTGCGCCCATGATCCGTTGCCGGCGCGGCGAACCGCGGTTCCAGAGTCGATCAAGCGCGCCAATCATGGTCCCCATCCACATCACCGGATGGCCCAGTCGGGCAAGCAGCCAGCGCGGGTAACCCCAAGCCCACTCTGCGAGCAGAGCGGCAGGCAGCATCAGCGCACCGCTCATTAGCATGGGCCGCTCAGCACCAGACTGGGCGCGCCGTCGGCGAGGGTTACCGGATGGCTCGCGACGCCATAGACAGCGCCGATGCGATCCGGTGTCAGCACAGCGGCAGGCTCGCCGTCGGCGACAATCTGCCCGCCGTCCATCATCACGACGCGGTCGGCGACCCGCATGGCATGTCCCAGATCATGCAGCACGAGCACCACGCCAGCGCCACTTGTCGCCACCCGGCGCATCAGCGCGAGGCTATCGAACTGGTGGCGCGGATCGAGGTTGGCGAGCGGCTCGTCCGCCAGCAAGAATTCGGGCTGCCCCGCCAGCACCCGCGCCAGAAGCGCCCGCGCGCGCTCGCCGCCTGATAAGGTGCCCACGACACGGCTCGCAAATTGCGCCGTGTCGGTCGCTGACATTGCCTCGGCAATCGCAGCTAAGTCGGCTGTGTTCTGGCCCCAGCGGCCCTGATGAGGCAGTCGGCCTAGAGTCACGAGAGTGGCGACGTCGATATCCCAGTTCACCTCGGCAACTTGCGGCAAGAAGCCGATCCGCTGCCCGCGCTCGCGCGCAGAAATGCACTTCAGAGGCACCTCGCCCAGCATCACGGATCCGCTTTCGGGCGCGCGCAGTCCGGCAAGGCACGCGAGCAGCGTTGACTTGCCTGCGCCATTCGGGCCGATGATGGCCGTGATCTCTCCCTTACGCAGGACGAGGCTGGCGTCAGTTAGCACCGCATTGCGCGCCGGGCCTGCGCCCAGACTGACCGACACGTTGCGCGCTTCCAGCACCGCCGTCATCCGATCTGCCGCCGCATCTTGAGGAGCAGCGCGAGAAAGAACGGCGCGCCCAACAACGACATGGCGATGCCGAGCCGCAATTCGCTTACAGTCGGGGCGGCGCGGACTACGCTGTCTGCCACCAGCAGCAGCAAGGCCCCAGCCAAGGCCGAGGGAAGCAGCACCGCGCTTGGCCGCCGATTGGTAAGCGGGCGGATAAGGTGCGGCACGATCAGCCCGACAAAGCCGATGATCCCCGAAGCCGCAACGCTCGCGCCCACGACAAGCCCGATGCCGATGACGATCTGCGCTTGCAGCACAGCGGGCCGCATCCCCAGGGTGCGCGCTGCGGCCTCGCCAAGGGTGAGGGCATCAAGCGCGCGGCCTGCGCTGGCGATCACGATTATCCCCAGCACGATCAGCGGTGCCGCCAGCATTACATCGTCCCAGCTGCGATCGGTCAAAGCCCCCATCAACCAGTTCATGATTTGCCCGGTCGCGAAGGGTGTGGGGGCAAGGCTGATAACCAGCGCGGTCAGAGCCCCCGCCAGCGAAGAGATCACCACGCCGGCCAACGTGAACACGATCACGCTGCCGCTTTGCCCGGCGATGACGGACAGTAACAATACCGCCAGTGCCGCTCCCGCAAGTGCAAAGCCCGATAGAACCATCGGCGTCGCCGCAAGGCCTAAGAAGATCGAGATGACCGCACCCAATGCCGCCGTTGCCGACACGCCAAAAAGGCCTGGGTCTGCCAGCGGATTGCGCAGATAGCCTTGCATGGCCGCACCTGCCATGCCGAGCCCGCCGCCGATCAGCAGTGCGAGCATAACACGCGGCAGGCGCAATTCGGCGATGATGGGCCAGCGGTCGTCGCCTGCGATGAGCTCGGCAGGAGCAATCCAGACCTTTCCCGCCAGCAAAGACAGGCCGGATACAATCACAAGCGCGATCAACAGCGCGGGAATGAGCAAGGGCAACCGCTGCGCTCTCACAGGCTGGCCCTCACCTCTGAAAGGCGATCCAACGCCCGAATCATCACCGGGCCAGCGCAACTCAGCAGCCGCTCGTCGAACTGAGCGCGAACCATTTTGGCATCGAGACGGCGCAGTACCCTGTGGCCGGTCATGCGGTCGCCCGCAATCCCATCGCTCAGCAGTACGCGCGGGGGGCGGGCGGCAAGATGTTCCAGCGGGAGGACATCCCAGCGCTTGAGGCCATATCGCGCGCTCATGTTGCGAAATCCGGCAATGCTCAGCAGTTCGTTCGCAAGCGTGTTCTCGCCCGGCACCAGACCACTGCCTTGCCAGATTAGCGCGGGAACCGCCGCACCGCGCGCGCGGGCCCGGTTTTTCGCGCGGGCGACAGCCTGCTCGATCCGCCGCACCAGAGCTTCGCCGCGCGCAGGCTGGCCCGCAGCGGCGGCAACGCCCCGAACCTGTGCGATGGACTCGGCGACGCTTTCAGGCACTGTGAAAGTCTGTACGGGCACTTTCAGGCGCTTGAGCGCCGCAAGTGTCGAGGGCGAGACATGCGCGCCTGCCAGCACAATATCAGGCCGTAAGGCGATGACTTCTTCGGCAGTTCCCGACGTCGCGGCAAAGCGGCGAGCCGTTGCCAACGGGATCGATGTTGCTCGTGCGTCTTGGGAATAATGACTGATCGCCAGAATCTGTTCCGGTCCCGCTACCTCGACCAGCACCGCATCAATGCAGGGGTTGATCGAGACAATCCGCCGAGGCGCAGCCGCCAGCGGATGGGCGACAAGCTGGCTGAGGGCCAGCGCCAAGGCAGCCCACAGGCCGCAAAGGGCGCGCAGCCAGGTCAATATTCGACGCCTTTTTGCGCCTTGAAGCCGGCCTTGAAGGGATGCTTCACTTCGGCAAATTCTGTCACCAAATCGGCCAGCTCGAGCAATTCCGGCTTGGCGCTGCGCCCGGTGATGCAGATATGCTTGGTCAGCGGACGGTCCTTGAGGAAGGCGATCACTTCTTCGGTCGGCAGAGTATCGTCGCGCATCACGATATTGAGTTCGTCAAGCACCACGAAATCATAGGCCGGATCGAGGATCAGTTCCTTTGAGCGCTCCCACGCCGCGCGCGCGGCCGCGATGTCGAGCGCGCGGTCCTGCGTGTCCCAAGTGAAGCCTTCGCCCATCACCTCGTAGGTCACCAAATCGGGATTGGCCTCGAAGAAATTGCGCTCGCCCGTTTCCCACTTGCCTTTGACATATTGCACGATTCCCACCTTCATCCCCCAGCCAAGGCTGCGGACCACCATGCCGAAGGCAGAGCTCGACTTGCCCTTGCCGTTGCCGGTGTGGACGATCAGCAGCCCGCGTTCGAGCGTGCGGCGCGCCTGCATCCGCTCGCGCGCGGCCTGCACGCGCTTCATGCGTTCATTGTGGCGGGTATAGTCAGGGGTGTCGTCGGTCATGAATGGCTCCATTCGGCAAGCGCGTGCGCCAAGTGCCGGGTTGTGATCGCGTCTTCAGGTAGTCCGATGCGCAGTCGCAACGGATCATCGGCAAACGGACGGGTCAGGATCGCGTGCTGAGCCAAATGTTCAAACAGGGCCCAACCGTTGGTGGCCATGCAAGTGCGGAAAAAAGGCGTGCTGGCCGTAATCGCCAGCCCAGCTCCTAAGAGCACACGGTCAAGGCGCTCGCCACTTTCAGCGAGCCGCCGCCGCTGTGAAGATTGCCACGAAGTGTTGCGGTAGAACGAAATCCCAGCTGCTACGGAAGGCCCCGAGATCGGCCAATCGCCTAGGAGGCGGCGCAAGCGTGCTGCGATAGCGGGTGGAGCGATAACAAAGCCTAACCGCAGACCCGCCAACCCGGCAAACTTTTCGAATGAACGCAAAATTATAAGGTTCGGCCATCCGCGCGCAGCAAGGCTGAGATCTGGATCAGCATCGGCAAAAGCCTCATCGACAATCAGCCAGCCTCGGCGGGCGGCGAGCCTTTCGGCGATGCTTTGCAGCGCGTGGTAGTCGATGATCTCTCCGCCAGGATTGCCGGGGCGGGCCAGCACCATCGCATCGCAAGTTGCAGCTACTGCCATCAGCTCGTCCGGATCGCTCGCCAGCGTCTGGCAGGGGTTCGGCCACATCGCTGTGTGGCCGCTATATCCGGGGACCACTGCTGCGGGGCGCTGCGCGTTCAGCATTTGACCGATCAGACGGAGACCGAGGTCGCTGCCGGGCACCGCCATCGTCGCTGCCGGATCACTGCCGATGCACTCGGCTGCACGGGTCTCCAGCAGCGCCAAATCATCGGGTGAGGGGAGGCGGGTCAAGGCCTCCCGAGGAATATCGACCGGAAAGGCCCAAGGGCTGATGCCGGTCGACAGATCCAGCCAATCCGGGCCGCCGAACAGCGCGCGCGCCAAATCGATCCGTCCGCCATGGACAGCGAAGGGAGCAATCTTGGCGTGCAGCTGGTCAGTCATCGGCGGCTAGATCTTCAACCGCACGCCGACGAAGCCCGCGCGCGGCATCTGGCCGAAGCGCAGCACTGTTTCATATTGCTCGTCGAACAAATTTTCGATGCGGGCGGTCAGCTCGATATTCCGCCCGATAGGCATCATTGCGCGCAAATCAGCAAGGACGTAGCCTGGCAGGCGGGTGGTATTGGAGGCGTTGTCGAACGCCTCGCTCACGTTGGTGAGGGTGAACCCCGTCTCCAGGCCGAACGACCAGCGGTAATCGACCAGCAGGCTCGAAGAATTCTCTGGGCGGCGCGGCAGGCGGCGGTCGAAATTGGCCGAGCCCGCGGTGCGGTTGCGCGTATCGACATAGCCATGGCTGAACTGCACCTGCAAGGCATCGACGGGCTTCAGTGTCACCGCAAACTCGGCGCCGCGCGCGGTGGCTAGGCCGATATTATCGTAAGTGCCCGATGGGCGGTTGCTGCAGATGCCGGTGCGCGGAAGTGTGCAGGAGATGAACAGGATCAAGTTCTCGCTGTCCCGCTCGAAATAGGTGGCTGACAGCGTCAATCGCCCATTCACCAATTCCTGCGTGATCCCGGCATCCCAGCCCTGCGAGCGTTCCGGATCAAGCGTGGTATTGCCGAAATTGCTCAGCAGCTGGAACAGAGAAGGCACCTTGAAGCCTTCTGCATAGCTGGCGCGGAAGGTCGTGCCAGTGGCTGCCACATTGTAAACCGCATTGGCGCCGAAGGTGGTCTCTCCGCCGAACCGATCATGATCATCTTGGCGCACCCCGCCTGTGACGGTGAAACCTTCTGCGATCGTGCCAACGACCTGAGCATAGCCGCTGTATATCCGCGCGCGCCCAAGGCTGGCTGGTGCGCCGAAGCTGCTGGACGAGAATGTCGAGATTTCCTGTTCAAGACCAAAAGTGGCCTGCCAGGCCTCGGAGATGTCGACGATCCCTTGGTATTCGAGCCGCTCGTTGCGCCCTTCTCCGCGGAAGGTTTCTGATGGCGCGCCATCCAGCGCGGTGTTGCGGCGATCAGTGTCGGTCAGCGCAAATCCGATACGGTTCCGAAACCGTCCGCCGAACAGCGATGCATTGAGCCCGGTGTAGCCGACAATTTCGCGGGTTTCGCTTTCCTCGTTCGCGTCGGAAAAGGCAAAGCGTGGCGGCGGGAAGCCATCGATGTTGAACGTCCCGCGCGAATACCACCCGCGTGCATCCACTGAGATCGTATTGCTCAGCGCCAGATTGAAATTGGCATTGGCACCAATGTTCTCATAGCCATCGCGCTCGCGCCCACCGCGACTTTCGGCGAAGTTGGAGATGCCGTCTGACCGGAACCACCCTCCGCCCACACTGGCCGAGAGCGGGCCGGCCTTGCCCGAAGCATTCGCCACCAGATTTACAGTGTCCCGAAAGCCATATTCGCCGCGCGCATTGACTTGCAATTCCTCGGTGGGTTGGCGGGTCACCATGTTGACGACGCCTGCGATAGCCTGGCTGCCCCACAGCACCGATTGCGATCCGCGCAGCACTTCGATGCGTTCAATGTTGCCGGTCATCAGGTTGCCGAAATTGAAGCCGCCGCCGGGCGAGGAGGGATCATTGAGTTTCACCCCGTCGATCAGCGCCACGGTCTGATCGCTCTCAGCACCGCGAATGAACACCGAGGTATTGCCGCCAATACTGCCGTTGCGCGCAATTGTGACGCCGGGCAGGGTGCGCAGGATATCGGCCACGTTCTGAGTCTGTCGCCGCTCGATTTCGGCAAGGTCCACCACGCTGACGGATTGGCCAACCTTGTCGAGTGATGTCTCGGTCCGGTTGGCAGCCGTGACGATGATTTCCGGAGCAGGCGCGGCTGCGTCCTCGGAAAGGACGTCCTGCGCCGCCGCTGGCAAGGGAACTGCTGTCAGGCCCAATGCCGATCCAGCGAAAAATACCGATCTGGAAAAACGGAAAGAGTTCAAATGTGTCATTATTACCTCCTGTCGTCACACACAGAAGGCGGGCGCCGGCCAACACGGCGCGCCATGACGCGGGCCCGCAATCGGGCCGACCCCACCTTCGCTCATGTCGTCACGCGGAGGCATTGCTCCGATCATGTGGATGGACCCGTCCACACAAAGGATCGACTGCAGCAGGCAGGTCTCCTGGCTCCCGGATCATCGTCTCCCGCCCCGCCTTCCCAGCCCGAATGATCGAGCCAGTGGCATAGTGGGGCAGGAACTCCCCGGTCACAGTTGCGGGCACAGCCCCGGCCTGAATGTCGCAGCCGAAAGCGGCGTGCGACAATGTCCCGGGTTCCCTTTTAAGCCCCTTGCGGAGCACCAGTTGCAAGTGCGAGATGAACTCCGAGCCAGACTTTCGCAAGCAGGAAATTTCAAAATGACAGTGGTTCTGGTTCTGGGCGGTGCGCGATCAGGCAAAAGCCGCATCGCGCAGGAGATGGCGGAGGCCGAGGCTGGCCCACTCACGTTTGTCGCCACAGCTGAAGTTTTCGACGCGGAAATGGCTGACCGGATCGCTCGGCACAAAGCCGACCGGGGCGAGCGCTGGACTCTTGTGGAAGCACCCATCGACCTGCCGCAGGTTTTGGCGAGTGAGCAAGCCGTGACAGGCACTGCGCTTGTAGATTGCCTCACGGTCTGGCTTGGCAATCTGATGCATTATGAGTGCGATATCGATGGTGCAATCGACGACCTTGCCGCTGTCTTGCAACAGCCGCGCCTGCACCCTTTGTATCTGGTTAGCAATGAAGTGGGACAGGGTATTGTCCCGGACAATGCAATGGCGCGCGCCTTTCGCGATCATGCCGGACGGCTCAATCAACGAGTGGCGAGCATCGCCCACAAGGTGTTTTTCGTGACCGCAGGCATTCCGCAAATCCTGAAATGACCCACGTTCCCTAAGCTGCAGCTATCCAGACTCACGGTTCCCGGGCAGCTCGGGTCACCAGTTGTAGCTTAGCTGCACCCCCACCACACGCGGCGGGGCGACGCCTGCATAAGAGGTACCGTCGTTGCCGAAGGCGAAGTTCGAGAACGCTGCGCTGTTGAACACCAGCTGATCGGTGATGTTCTCGGCATAGAGCCGCAGCGACCAGTGCTCTGTCTCCCAGCCCACTTGTGCGCCAAGCAGGACCACGGCGTCCTGAAACACAGTGTTCTCGGAATTGAGCGGCGTGTTGCCCGATGCGGCGATCTCTCCGCGCACGAACAGGCCTTTCCATGGCCGCCAGGATCCCGACAACGAGGCATCGAATTCGGGCACGAGGCGCACCCTGTTGCCGGTAAAGTCCTGCGCGGCGGAGAAGACGTAATTGGTGTAGACGCTGTCGACATAGCCGAGCGAGGCTGCCAGTTCGAGCGTCGGTGCGGGGCGGCCGGAAACTTCGAGTTCGAAGCCGCGGCTGCGGATGTTGGCGTCGGATGTGATCAGGTTGGTCGAGATGGTCTGGCCCTGATCGTTGACCAGCACGTTGAATTCCTGCCAGTTGTCGGCATCGATCTGGAACACTGCGCCTGACGCCAGCAATCGCCCGCCCAGCAGGGTGAGCTTGGCGCCGACTTCGTAGCTCCACAGCGTTTCGGCGCCATATCGGCTGAAATCGCGGGTCACTTCGCTGGTGGCCGCCCCGAGATTGAAGCCGCCGGGGATCCAGCCTTTGGCCGCCGTGACATAGAGCAGTAGCGGCTCGGCCGGACGCCAGTCGAGCGTCGCCTTGGGCAGGAATTGCTCGAAGGATTGCGTCAGGTCTTCAGCCGCGAACTGAAACTGCCCGAACGGTCCAAGGTCGAGCGTGCCTGCTTCCTGTTGCTTGTCTCGCTCGGCCCGTTCGTAGCGCCCGCCTGCGGTGAAGCGCACCGTATCGGCCAGCGGCACCGTGATCTGGCCAAACACGGCATAGTCGCGGGCGCGCGCGGTCTGGAGCGGGGCGGGGGCGAAATCATCGAGCCCGCCCGGACCCAGCAAGCTTGCCAGCACCTGTCCCTCGCGGCTGCGGTAATGGTTCAGCCCGACCAGCCAGTTGATGCGGGCCCCGGCGGGCGAGGCAAGCCGCGCTTCGAAGTTCCAGAAGGTGTCGTCGTCCGAATTGGCCCCTGCCGCCCCGGGCAGGGCCGTAAGATCGAGGTCGGTCCCTTGAGAGTCGCCCTGAAGATCGCGCCACGATGCGTTGAAATCGAACACCGCCCTGCCGAAGTCGATATTGAGGTTGCCTGCCAACAGGACTTCATCTTCTGCGGTGCGCTTGGGCGCATCGTTGATCAGCGTGAACCGGCCCGCGCGTCGCCCACCATTGAAGGCGGCGGCATAGTTGCGATCATAAACCGCGCGGTCGATCGGCAGGAATTCCTGCTCATACAGCCCCGGTGCGCGCAGCTGCGAGGCTTGTGCGATCACGTCAAGCGTGACGGCGGCCGACGGCGTCCAGCGCAGCTTGCCCTGCACGAAGGCCTCGCTGAGCTGGCCTTCCTCCCCGATCGAGGAGGCGATATTGCGGACAAGGGAATCCGCGTGGGAATAGCTTGCCACCAGCGAGGCGGTAAGCTGATCTGCGATCAGTGGCCCGCCCAGAGACAGGCGCAGATCGCCGCCGATGCCGTTGCCAAATCCGAACCCAGATCCGGTGACCTCGCCTTCGAAGGAATCGCTCGGCTGCTTGGTGCGGATGACGATCAGGCCGCTTTCGGTGTTGGCCCCGTAGAGTGTGCCCTGAGGGCCGCGCAGGACTTCGATCTGCTCGACATTGCCGAGCGTTTGTTCGCGCAGCTCGCGGAACGGGATGCCATCGACATAGACCGCCGCGCGGTTGACGATGAAGGGGTTGGACTCGATCCCGCGGA
>ERZ1066121.1938-NODE-1938-length-13845-cov-5.247643_pt1 | contig 13845 bp, 14 predicted proteins | sample MGYA00382768_ERZ1066121 | MGnify/ENA primary metagenome ERZ1066121 (study PRJEB33369, sample SAMEA5778351) | biofilm metagenome | biome: Industrial cooling water; feature: Water cooling tower basin; material: Biofilm | place: United Arab Emirates | collected... | reverse complement strand
ACGTCCACGTTCACAACATTTCCGCCGGGAAGTTCGAGCGGGACTACGCCTACGGCGCGGACCTGCCCGCCCCGCTGCCGCAACCCACCGAGTTCCGCACGTTCATGGGCTTCGACCGCGGTGCCGACCGCCCGGCCCACCAGCGGTACGGCACCCGCAACTACGTCGCGATCATCAGCACCGTCAACTGCTCCGCGAGCACGTCAAAATACGTCGCCGAGCGGATCCGCGCGTCCGGCATGTTGAAGGACTTCCCCAACGTGGACGGCGTCGTCCCGATCACGCACCGCCACGGCTGCGGGATGCAGTACGAAGGCCCGGACCACCAGCAACTCGAACGCACGCTCGCCGGCTTCGCCCGCCACCCGAACGTCGCCGCGTACATCCTCATCGGCCTCGGCTGCGAGATCGTGCAGGTGACGCACCTCGTCGAACACGAGGGCCTGGTCCAGCTCGGGCTCAGCAAGAACGGCTCCGCGAAGTCGCCGACGATGCTGACGATTCAAGAGAGCGGCGGCATCGGCAAGACGGTCGACGCCGGGGTGAAGGCCCTCGCGGAACTGCTGCCGAAGGTGAACGAGGCGCGGCGCGTCGAACTGCCCGCCAAACACCTGATCCTCGGCACGAACTGCGGCGGGTCCGACGGGAACAGCGGCATCACCGCGAACCCCGCCCTCGGCGTCGCGTCAGACCTGATCGTCCAGCAGGGCGGCACCAGCATCCTCGGCGAGACGACGGAAATCTACGGGGCCGAGCACGTCCTCACCCGGCGGGCCGTCTCGAAGGAGGTCGGCGAAAAGCTCGTCAAGCGGATCAAGTGGTGGGAAGGCTACACCAGCATGTTCGGCGCGGAGATCAACAACAACCCGAGCCCCGGCAACAAGGAGGGCGGGCTGACCACCATCTACGAAAAGTCCCTCGGCGCGATCGCGAAGGCGGGTTCGACGGCGATGGTCGACGTGTACGAGTACGCCGAACCGGTGAAGGCGAAGGGGTTCGTCGTGATTGACACGCCGGGCTACGCCCCGGTGCGCATGTCGGGCATCGTCGCCGGCGGTGCGAACGTGTGCGTCTTCACGACGGGCCGCGGCAGCGTGTATGGATGCAAGCCCGCCCCGTGCTTGAAGGTGGCCACCAATACGCCCATGTATGAACGCATGGAATCCGACATGGACATCAACGCCGGCAAGGTGTTGAGCGGCTCATCCGTGGAAGCGGTCGGCCACGAAATTTTCGAGGCGATCCTCGCCACCGCGAGCGGGAAGAAGACCAAGAGCGAGATCCACGGCGTCGGCGAAGAGGAGTTCGCCCCGTGGTCAATCGGGCCGACGTTGTGATGTTATCCATTGCACAATGTCTGATTCGCCGTGACGGATCAGGCCCGGCCGTCGTGGCGAAGTCGAACGGGTTCCCGTTCGCGCACGAGGAACTCACCCTGCAATCCGCAGCGAAGTTCGGGACCGTCTCTGCCGCCGTGTTCGCGCTGCCGTTCGGCACTTCGCACGTCGCGGTCGGGCAGGCTACGAAGGGGGCGTTCCGGTTCCTCGTACTGGATCGCTCACTGTACGAAGCCCTCGGCGACCCGTTCGCGGTCGCCGACCAGTTCCCGCCGAACTGGAACGCGCGGGGCGAGCTCGAAGCCATCGAATGGCCATCGGACCCGCTGCCACCGCGGACCGTCGATGAGGTGCAAAACACCCTGAAAAACGGGGATTCGCCGCTGCTGCTGGGCATGACGCAGGCCCTCATCGACGGCAGCCGGGTGCTGCTCGTCCGCCCGGAACCCGACCCCGTTTTGCTGCGTGGCTTGTGGCAACTCCTCCCCGACCGCACCCGCTGCGACCTGTGGCCCGCCACGTTCGCGAACTCAGTTGAACTCGGGTTCCACGTCGCCATCGTGCGGGAAGCCCCGGCCGTGTGGCCCGTCGGCTACCTCACCGAAGAGCAAGCCCGCGACTACCCGGAGGGTCGCTACGAACTCGCCCTCCAAGTCGCCGCCGAGGACGGCGACCAGGCGGCGTTGAATAAGCTGTTCGCCCGCCGATCGAGCCGTGACACGTTGCGGCTGGCAATCTACATGGTCGCGTTCGCATTCCTCGCCGCGGCCATGTTGAAGTTCGTGTAGCGGAGTTGTGATGTCCACATCCGAAAAAGTGTTATGTATCCCTGCATCACACTTCCAAGCCGCGGGTGCGTTTGAAGGGTTCCGCCCCGCGAGTGTCGCGTATCACACCGCCTTGCTCGATCCCAGCGTGTATGCCTTTCGTCCGCGCAGTGAAATCGAAACCGACCCCGCCTTCAAGCAGCTGATCCCCTACGTCGTGCTCGTGTCCGGCAACGCCGTCTTCCACTACCGCCGCGGGGCGAGCGGCACGGAGAAGCGGCTCGCCGCCCTGCGGTCCGTCGGCATCGGCGGGCACATTTCCGAAGCGGACGCCGCCGGCGGGGCCGACCCGTACCGCACGGGGATGATGCGCGAACTCGAAGAAGAAGTCGCCCTCGGCAGTCCGTTCACGGAACGCTTACTCGGCTTCATCTACGACCCCCGCACGTTCGTCGGCAGCGTTCACCTCGGCGTCGTTCACGTCCTCGAACTCGACTCCCCGCTCGCCGCGCCGCGCGAAGACGCCCTCGCGGACGCCGGCTTTGCCCCCCTTTCCGAGTTGCTCGCCGCCCGCGACGGGTTCGAGACGTGGTCGCAGTTCGTGCTCGAAGAGTTGACCGCTGCCCGGTGAGTTGCCCGAACTGCGAACCGCGATTGCCTGGAGAGCCAAGCCGAAATCGGCTTCGGGTGCCATACTTCTCTCACGCACCCGGAGGACGACCGTGACCCCGCCCGACCCGCTGACGATGATCCGCCCGCGCCGAAAGATCACCGGCATGTCCGCGATCCTGCTCCCGTTCACCCCCGAAGGGGAAGTCGACTGGCCCGCGTTCCGCGCCCACGTTGCCCGAACCGCCAACGCCGGCCTGACCCCCGCCGTGAACATGGACACGGGATACGTCAACCTGCTGGACGAGGACACGAAGCAGCGGGTGCTCGACGAGACGCACGCCGTCCTGGGCGGAAAGACCTTCGTCGCCGGGGCGTTCGTCACGGATCGGGCCGGGGCACCGTTCCAGGCGGACGAGTACCTTCGCCGGATGGAACCGATCGCATCCCGTGGCGGCACCCCCGTCATCTTCCAGAGTTACGGCCTGACCGGGCACCCGGACGTGGTCGCCGCCTACGCGGAACTCGGCCGGCGCGGCGGGCCGTTCATCGGGTTCGAACTCGGCACGATGTTCGCGCCCTTCGGCAAGATTTACTCCCTCGACGTGTACCGCGGACTGCTGGAAGTGAAGGAGTGCCTCGGGGCGAAGCACTCGTCGCTGAGCCGGGAAATGGAGTGGGAGCGGATTCGCCTCCGCGACGCGGTTCGCCCGGACTTCAAGGTGCTCACGGGTAACGACCTGGCCATCGACATGGTGATGTACGGCAGCGACTACCTGCTCGGGCTCAGCACCTTCGCCCCGGACGCATTCGCGAAGCGCGACGCGTACTGGCTCGCCGGCGACCCGCGGTTCTACGAACTGAACGACGCCTTGCAGTACCTCGGGTTCTTCGCGTTCCGCAACCCGGTGCCGGCGTACAAGCACACCGCCGCGATGTTCCTTCACCTCCGCGGCTGGACCGCGACCGACCGCACGCACCCGAACAGCCCCACCCGGCCCGCGTCCGACCGCGAGATTCTGCGGGACATCGGGCGTTTACTCAACGTCCCCCTGGAGGACCGCCGATGAGCTTCCCCCGCGTCAACAGCCTGAAGACCGCCGCCGCGTTCGCGGCTCACCTGTCCGACCTCGGCGTCGATCTCCCGTTCGACGAAACGCTCGCGTCCGGCCCGGACGCACCGCTCGCCCAACGGTTCGCGGGTGCCGGGGTCGGGGTCGGCAACCGGTTCGCGATCCTCCCGATGGAAGGCTGGGACGGCACGACCGACGGCCGGCCGACCGACCTGACCCGCCGCCGGTGGCGGAACTTCGGCCTCTCCGGTGCGAAACTGATCTGGGGCGGCGAGGCCGTGGCCGTGCGGCACGACGGCCGGGCGAACCCGAACCAACTCGTGCTCAACCGCGACACGCTGCCGGAAATCGCGGGCCTGCGGGAAGAACTCCTCGCCGCCCACCGCGACCGGTTCGGCCGCACGGACGACCTGCTCGTCGGGCTGCAACTGACCCACTCCGGCCGGTTCGCCCGGCCGAACGACAAGGCCCGGCTCGAACCGCGGACGCTGTACCGGCATCCCGTTCTCGACGCGAAGTTCGGCATCGCCGACGACCGGCCGATCCTCTCGGACGACGAGATATCCCGGCTGATCGAGGAGTTCGTCGCCGCCGCCGTGCTCGCGCGGAAGGCCGGGTACGCCTTCGTCGACGTGAAGCACTGCCACGGCTACCTCGGGCACGAGTTCCTGTCCGCGGTCGACCGGCCGGGGCGGTTCGGCGGCAATCTGGAGAACCGCACCCGGTTCGTGCGAGAAGTCGTGTCCGGCATCCGCGCCGCCGCGCCGGGGTTGCACGTCGGCGTCCGGCTCAGCGTGTTCGACTTCGTTCCGTTCCAGCCCGGCCCGGATGGCACGGGCGTCCCCTCGGACAACCCATCCGCTCGGGCGTTCGCGTTCGGGGCGGACGGGACCGGCGTCGGCGTGAACCTCGACGAGCCGATGAAGTTCCTGGACGTGCTCGACTCCCTCGGCGTGCGGCTCGTCTGCACGACGGCGGGCAGCCCGTACTACAACCCGCACGTCCAGCGGCCCGCGACGTTCCCGCCGTCGGACGGCTACCAGCCGCCCGAAGACCCTCTCGTCGGCGTCGCCCGGCAGGTGAACGCGGTCGCAGCGTTGAAGGCCCGTTTCCCGCAACTCGCACTCGTGGGTTCCGGGTATTCCTACTTGCAAGAGTGGCTGCCGCACGTCGGCCAGCGGGTCGTCCGCACCGGCATGGCGGACTTCATCGGCCTCGGGCGGATGGTGCTGTCGTACCCGGAAATGCCCGCGGACGTGATCGAGGGGAAGCCGCTCGCGCGGAAGAAGATCTGCCGCACCTTCAGCGAATGCACCACCGCCCCGCGGAACGGGATGGTGTCCGGGTGCTACCCGCTCGACCCGTTCTACAAGGCACGCCCCGAGTACGGGCAACTGCTGGAGTTGAAGAAACTCGTGAGGTCGTAGGCGGGGGATGTATCTTGTAGGTTGGGCAGATCCGCCTCGGCGCTGAGCCACCGAACCGGCAACGAGCGATTGCCATTCCGGTGGGTCTTCGCCGCAGCGGCTCGACCCACCCTACAAGACGGCGGTATGCGGGGAGCCGGCATGGACCCGGACGACGAACTCTGCCTGTGCTTCCACGTCAGCCGGCGGAAGCTCGTCAACTTCGTGCGGATTCACCAGCCCAGGGTGCCCAGCCAGATGTCCGAGTGCGGCGGGGCTGGGACCGGGTGCGGGTGGTGCGTGCCGTTCCTGAAGCAAATCTTCCGGCAAGAAGGCGAAGCGAACCTGACCGCGGAGGAGTACGCGCGGCGGCGGGCCGAGTACGTCCGCGGCGGCGGCGGAACGCCCCCGGCCGGGGCGGCCCCGCTGCCGGACGAGTGACACCACGGTGTCACTCTGCCTTTTCCCTCCCCCCCTCCCAGGGGGAAAGGGAAGATGTCACTTCTTCTTCGGCTCCGGCTTCGCGTCCTCGACGACCGACAACTGCGACGGCAAGGTCACGCGGATTTGCGGTAGGTCCTGGTACAGGCTCACCCAGCCGCCCACGACGACGCGCTTCCCCTCGTACATCTTCGCGATCTCCTCCGGCTTCTTCGTGCCCCACTTGGCGAAGTCGCCGTCGTCGATCAGCACCTTGAAGCACGTCTTGTAGTCCTTGCCCAGGTTGAGCAGGAGCATCTTGTTCCCCTTCGGCACGAACGTCGACGCGACGGTGCCGTCGACGAGGGCGTCTTTTCCGTCGCGGTCGGCCAGCCCTTTCACGTCCGTCGCGGGGGTGACGGTCTGCCCCTTGAGGTCGTCCGGCGACATTTTGTACGGCAGGTCCGGCCGCTGGGCGTCCTTCAACACGGACTTCGGCCGCGTCGTCTGGGCCTTGTTCTCCGAGTCGAACTTGTCGTCCGACGACGGCGATTGCGCGGCCAGCGTCGATCCGGCGAGCAGCAGGAAGGCGAGGGATCGCATCGAAACTCTCCACGGATGGCTGCCATTTTCTTGTGGCACCGGCCTCTGGCCGGTGTGTACCCGCACCGGCCAGAGGCCGGTGCCACAAGAGAGAAGTGTTACTTGTCTACCGGTGCCGGGTTGACGTTCTTCTTCGGGGCCTCGCACTTCGGCACGTCGCCGGCCTTGACGCGGTCGCCCTTCACCACGAACGTCTGGTGCTTCTTCGGGGCCTCGCTCTCGACCTTCATTTCCTTCATCTTGTCGGACAGCCCCACCGCGTTCGACTCGTCGCCGTGGACGACGTAGACCGGGCCGACGCGGTCGAACTTGTTCACCCACTCCAGGATCTGCTGGCCCGGAGCGTGCGACGAGAACCCGCTCACCTTCGCGACTTCGAGCTTCACGTCCAGGTCTTTTTCTTCCTTGGTCAGCTTGCCGTTCGTGAAATCTTCCAGGGTGATCTTGAACGCCTTCTCGCCGTCGAGCAGCCGGCGGCCGACCGTCTTCGGGGCCTGGTAGCCGGGGATGAGGACCGCGTTCTTCTCGTCCTTCGCCATCTCGTAAAGGTGCTTCGGGGCGGCCGCGTGGGTGATCATGCCGCTCGTCGAAATGTAGATTGCGGGCGTCTTCCCGGCGTGGGACTTCAGGCTGTCCGTCACTTTCATTTCGCGGTAGTTCGGCAGGTAGAACAGCGACCCGCGCTTCCTGGCGAAGTCGCGGGCCTCGGGGTCATGGTACTCCGTGTACGCCTCGTAGATCTTCGTGAACTTCTGCGACGAACTCGAGTCCGAGATGATCGGTGCCCGCGGGACGGTCCCTTCGAGCATCATCTTGTTCAGGATGTAAACGAGCAGTTGCGTCTTGTGCAGGGCGAAGGACGGGAACAGGACGCTGCCGCCGCGCTTGAGGACTTCCGCCACTTTCAGGCCGACGTCGCCGTAGGAAATCTGCGGCCGCGGAACCGGGCCGTAGGTCGACTCGACGAGGACGGCGTCGGCCCCGTAGTGCTGGGCGGGGCTGCACAGGATCGGCGTCGAGTCCGGCCCCATGTCGCCGGAAAACAGAATCTTGCGGCCGTCGGTCCAGACCTCGGCCATCGCGGACCCGAGGATGTGGCCCGCGTCGGTGTAGCGGACCGTCATCTTGCCGACGTCGAACTTTTGGTTGTACGGCACGACCTTGATGAGCCCGAGCACGCCGCGGGCGTCCTTGAGGTCGAACAGCGGCTCCTCTTCCTGGTCGGCCCCGATTTGCGCGGACTGCACCAGCGAAACTTCGGTCATGTCCCGCGTCGCGTCCGTGCAGTAAACCGCACCGCGGAACCCCTTCTTGTACAGCAGCGGCAGCCGGCCGGTGTGGTCCGCGTGGGCGTGCGTCAGTAGCAGGCCCTTGATGTCCTTCGGCTCGAATGGGAAGTCGCGGTTGGCGGCGTCCGGGTCGGGCACGTCCGAGATGAAGCTGCCGCAGTCGACGAGGTAGACGCCGTCCCCGGTTTCGAGGATGTGGCACGACCCCGAGACTTGCCGGGTCGAGCCGTAGAACGTGATCCGCGGCACCTCGGTCGGGCCGACGGCGTACACGGGCCGGCTCGCGAGTCCCACGAGCGGGGCAGCGGCGGCGAGGCGGAGGAAGTCGCGACGGGTCGTCATGGGCGGCGGGCCTCGGGGCGGGATTGCTCCGGTATTGTCGCCGATCGGGTGTGAAGGAACCGAGAAATCCGGGCGGATCACTTCCCGTACAGGATTTCGCAAAGCTTGCCGAGGGCCTTCCCTTCGCGGCTCGGGCCGACGCCGGGTTCGAGCGGGGCGTCGTTCACGAACATCGCGAACACGAGTTCCCGTCCGGTTGCGGTCGTCATCACGCCGGCGAGGGCCTTGCTCTTGAGCATCCCGCGGCCGTTCATCACGTCCGGCCACAGGAGCGTGCCCGTCTTCCCGAGCGCCTTCCCCTTCACGGGGCTGCCGACGTCGACCGCGGTGGCGAGCGTGCCGTCCACGCCGAGGGACGGGAAGCCGTTCTTGTACGGCTCCCACTCGGGCCGCTTGGCCATGCCCTGAAGGAGTTGCACCGTCGCCCGCGGCGTGACGCCGTCCGACACGGACCCGCCCGCCCCGCCGCCGAACGAGGTCGCCCCGACATCGACGCCGAGTTCCTTCAGAATCTTGCGCTGCTCGTGCAGCCCCTCCTCGGCGGTGCGTTTTCCCTTCTTCACCGCGACGAGGCAGGGCAACGCGCTCGCATACAGGTTGTGGCTCACCTTCAGCGTGACCTTGGTGAGTTCCGAGAACGGGGCGGACTGGTACGCCGCCACCTTGGGAAGGTCGCCGTAGCCGTCCGCCGCGGGGAAGTCTGCGGCGGCGGGGCGGGCCAGCGGGGCGGTCACGCGGACCCCCTGCCGGCGGAGCGCCTCGATGAACAATGTCCGGGCGAACAGGGCCGGCTCTTCGACGGGGTAGATGCGGACGAACGTCTTGCCCCCGACCGGCACCTTGCCCCGGACGACGAACTGGTTGCCGCCGGCCGGTTGGAGGGCAATCGCGGCGGGGGTGTCCTTTTCACCCGTCGAAACGACGGCGTCCATCTGGAAGGCCGACGTTTCCGGCCGCATCTTCACGGTGGCAGCCTCGCCCGGCTTCGCGCCGGGGGTGACGACGATGTCGAGGGCGTTGTCGTTCACCACGATCGGCGTGACCGCGTCCGGGCCGCTGCCGGTGCCGCGGGTGGGGGTGAACAGCCGGTCGTCGATCAGGACTTCGCCGGCAACCTCCTTGACGCCCGCGTCCTTCACTTGCTTGGCGAGGGCGTCCAGTGCCGCCACGGGGTTCGTGTCGGTGAGCTCCGCTTCGACGGGGGCGAAGTTCGCGTAGGTGTGGTCGCTGTTGGTGAACGCGAGTTTGCCGTCCGCGGTCGTCCGCCCGCCGAACGACGGGTCGCCGCTGGCGACGAGGATCAGGTCGCCCTTCAGCGCGCCGTCTTTTGTGACTTCCCCGCGGCGGTACACGGGCGTTTCGAAGCGGTGGTCCGGGCCGTAGGCGATGATGGCGGCCGCGCAGGAAAACAGCTTCGTGACGGACGCCGGCGTCGTGAACTTGTCCGGGTCGCGGGCGAACACCACGTCCCCGGTCTTCGCGTCGACGACGAGAATCCCCCAGCGGGCGTGCTTGTATTCCGGCGCGTCGATGACCGCCTCGATTTTCTTTGCGAGGGGCTCGTCCTCGGCCCGCACCGGGGGAATCGCAACAACGCCGGCCAGAACGACAACCGCTGCCCGCGACGCCAACGTACCCACGGCGGACCGCCTTTCGGGTGTGTGAACGGAATGGGGGGATTGTACCCGAATCGAACTCGGCGATGCGTCAGCCCGCCCGCGCGATCAGCCCGTACTCGCACCCGTCACACCCGTCACGGCGGGCTGACGCCCCGCCGCTCGCCCCGTTACGCCCCTTCGCCGGGGCCGCCACCTTGACGCACCCCCCCTGGCCGTCTAGCGTTGATCCGGTGATCCGCGATCCGCTCGCGGGTCCGTGGCAACTGGCTTTGCAACCCGGCAGGTACTCATGTCCGCGACGTGTGTCGTCGGTCTCCAGTGGGGCGACGAGGCGAAGGGGAAGATCACCGACATCCTGGGGGACGAACACGACTTCGTCGTCCGGTACAACGGCGGGGCGAACGCCGGGCACACGATCGTCTGGGGGGACCGGACGTTCAAGCTCTCCCTCCTGCCGACCGGCGTGCTCAAGCCGCACATCCGGTCCGTGATCGGCAACGGCGTCGTCGTCTACCCGCCGCGGTTCCTGGAGGAAGTCGATCAACTTGCGAAGGCCGGCATCGCCGTCGGGGCGAACCTCGCGATCAGCGACCACGCGCACGTCATCTTCCCGTACCACATGGAAGAAGAACGGCTCGCGGAGGCGGGTTCGACCAGCGGCGCGATCGGCACCACCGGCCGCGGCATCGGGCCGTGCTACCAGGACAAGGTCGGCCGTCGGTTCGCGATTCGGCTGGGCGAACTGCTGCACGCCGACCACCTGCGGGACCGGTTGCGGTACCTCGTGCCGTTCAAGAACGTGCTCATCTCCTCGTTCGCGATGGGCAACGACGCGACGATGCGCGTCTTCGACCCGGACGCCCTCGCGGACGAGTACCTCGGCTACGCCGAAAAAATGCGGCCGTTCGTGACGGACACGTCCCGGTTACTTCTCGACGGCATCAAGGCCGGGAAGAAGGTGCTCTTCGAGGCGGCCCAGGGGAGTCTGCTCGACGTCGAACACGGCACGTTCCCGTTCGTGACGAGTCCGTGCAGCCTGCCGAGCGGCATCTGGCCAGGGACCGGGGTGCCGGCGAAGCACCTGAAGCGGATCATCGGCGTGGTGAAGGCGTACACGACCCGCGTCGGCCGGGGGCCGTTCCCCTCGGAATTGTTGGACGAAACGGGCGAGCGGATCCGGAAAATCGGCCGCGAGTACGGCACCGTCACGGGCCGGCCGCGGCGGTGCGGGTGGTTCGACGCGGTCGCCGTGCGGTACACCGCGGCCCTCTCCGGGGCGGACGAAATCACCGTGATGCTCCTCGACGTCCTCAGCGGCCTGCCGGAACTCCGCATCTGCACCGGGTACACGCTCGACGGCGTGAAGGTCGACCACTTCCCGAGCGACGCCTTCAAACTGGAAGCGTGCCAGCCGGTGTACGAGACGCTACCGGGCTGGACGGAGGACGTGTCGAAGTGCCGGACGCTCGCCGAGTTGCCGGCGGCCGCCCGGCGGTACGTCGACCGCATCGGCGAACTGGTGGGCCTCCCGGTCGCGGTCGTGTCCGTCGGACCGGACCGGGCACAGACGATTCGGCTGCGGTGAACCCGAGCGGTCGCCGGCGACTCCATTGGGGAAACCCCACTTTACGGAGTCCCGGCGATGGCCGCGATCAGCTACATCAAAGGCGACGCGACTTGTCCTCGAGGCAAGGGCGTGAAGTTCGTTTGCCACGTCTGCAACGACCTCGGCGGCTGGGGCAAGGGGGTTCGTGCTCGCAGTCTCGAAGCGCTGGAAAGCCCCGGAGGCCGAGTACCGGGCGTGGCACGCGCAGGGCACGGCCGGCGGGTTCGCCCTCGGTGCGGTGCAGTTCGTGCCAGTCGAGCCGTTCATTTGGGTCGCGAACATGGTCGGCCAGCGCGGCATGAAGACCGGCAGTTCCGGCCCGCCGATCCGCTATCCGGCCGTCGAACAGTGTCTGGCGAAAGTCGCGGCGAAGGCGAAGGAGTTGAAGGCGTCACTGCACATGCCGCGGATCGGCTGCGGGCTCGCCGGCGGGAAGTGGTCGGAGATCGAACCGCTGATCGAACGGCAAGTGCTGGCGGCGGGCGTGCCCGTCACGGTGTATGATTACGAGTGAGCTTTCCACCGACTGCGGAGTGAGCAATGGTCACAATTCTGACCGACGAGCAGATCGCGGCACTGACGGTCGATGAGCGAATCGCCTTGATCTACCGCATCGAGCAAACGCTGCCTGACGAAATCCCGAACCCACTTCCGGAGTGGCACCTCAAGTTGATCGAAGAACGTCGGGCAGAGGCAGAGGCGAACCCCGGTGTCGGACGGCCGTGGCGTGAAGTCCTTGACTCCATCCGGAGCAGGAGGAAGCGGTGAGCCGACGCTTCATCGTACGGGATCGGGCACAAATCGACATGGACGAGGCCGAAGCGTATTACGAATCCGTTCGCGTCGGCCTCGGGGAGACATACCTTCAAGCAGTGCAGTCGACCTTTGAGCGGATCGAATGGATGCCGGAAATGTAGGGGATCGTCGCACTGGATGTGCGTGCCGCCAGGGTGAAAAGGTTCCGACACATCGTCCACTATGTGCTCTTTGACGACCGAATTGAAGTCATTGCCGTCGTCCACGGAGCGAGGGACTCGTCCGTCTGGGAATCTCGTATCTAAGCGGGTGCCCCTTTGCGGCTTTGCGTGAGATTCGCCGACATGCCCCACGACCCCGCCGCTTACGCCCGCGAGTTCGGGCTCGACCCCGCGAAGCTGCCGCGACACGTCGCCGTCATCATGGACGGGAACGGCCGGTGGGCCGTCGAGCGGGGGAAGCCGCGCGTCGAGGGGCACCTCCGCGGGGCGGACGTGGTGCGGGCGACCGTCACGGAATGCACCAAGCTCGGCATCGGGCAGCTCACGCTGTACTGCTTCTCCGCGGAGAACTGGAAGCGGCCCGCCGCCGAGGTCGCGTTCCTGATGGAACTCCTGAAGCGTTACCTGCTCGACGAGCGCGAACTCATCCAGAACCAGAACATCCGGTTCACCGTGATCGGCCGCCGGGAGGGGATACCGCCGGACGTGCTCGCGGAGATGGACGAAAACGTCCGGATGTCCGCGGCGAACACGGGGCTGACGCTCTGCCTCGCCATCAACTACGGCTCGCGGACGGAGATCGTCGACGCGGTGCGGGCCATCGCCGAGCGGGTGCGCACCGGGGAACTCGACCCCGCCCAGGTTACCGAGTCCATCATTTCCGACTCGCTTTACACCGCCGGGATGCCGGACCCGGACCTGCTCATCCGCACGGCCGGGGAAATGAGGGTGTCGAACTACTTGCTCTGGCAAATTTCCTACGCCGAGCTATGGGTGACGCCGACGTCCTGGCCCGACTTCGGGCCGGAGTTGCTCCGCGACGCCTTCCGGGAATTCGGTTCCCGCGACCGGCGGTTCGGCGGCCTGCACAACGTCCAGGGGGCCGTTTGATCTCATGTTGCGGACCCGGCTCGTCGTGGGTTCCTTGCTCGCCGCGGCGGCCGCGGCCATTCTCGCGTTCGACGAAGCCCAATCGCCCCTTTACGCCGGTCTGCTCGCGATCGTGCTCCTCGCCGGAGGAATCTCGACGGGGGAACTCGTTCGCCTGATGCCGACCGATCGTCGACCGCATGCAGGGGCGTGCCTCGTCGGGGTACTCGCGATCCTGGCCGCGAACTGGCTCGGACCCGTGACCGGCTTCACCGGCGACCCGTGGCACCCGGTGCTGTTCGCGTTCGCGGGGTTCGTGTTGGCCGTGTTTTTGCTGGAAATGGCGACATACACCGGGGCGGGGAACTCGACGGCCCGGATCGCGAACGCGGCGTTCGCGGCCGCGTACCTGGGAATTCTCGCGAGCTTCCTGGTCCGGCTGCGGTGGCTTCCGGCGCACGCGACGCTCGCCATCGCCCTGACGATCGCCGTCCCTAAGGGCGGCGACATCGGGGCGTACTTCACCGGGCGGTTCCTGGGGAGGCACAAGTTCTCGCCGCTGCTCAGCCCGAAGAAGACGTGGGAGGGCATCGTCGGCGGCTTGCTGGCGGCGGCGGGCGTGGCCGTGGGGCTGTCGTTCGTCGCGCCGATCTTTCGGTACGGCATCGCGGAAGCGGCCGCCTTCGGGGTCGTGGTCGGCGTCGCGGGCGTCCTCGGCGACCTGGCGGAGTCGCTGATCAAGCGGGACTTCCACGCGAAGGATGCATCGGCGAGCGTGCCGGGTTTCGGGGGGTTGCTGGACGTGATCGATTCGCTCCTGTTCGCGGCCCCGGTGGCGTACTGGTGGTTCAACCGATGAGAAAGACGGAAGAGTTTTGACAGGATTAACGCATTAGGCGGTTGCAGGCGTCGGAGCGTAGCGGAGCA
>ERZ1066121.1937-NODE-1937-length-13846-cov-6.027482_pt1 | contig 13846 bp, 17 predicted proteins | sample MGYA00382768_ERZ1066121 | MGnify/ENA primary metagenome ERZ1066121 (study PRJEB33369, sample SAMEA5778351) | biofilm metagenome | biome: Industrial cooling water; feature: Water cooling tower basin; material: Biofilm | place: United Arab Emirates | collected... | reverse complement strand
CGCCATAGTCGATCGGCCGTTCGAGCCGCACGAATGCGCCGCGGATCGGGTCGGAACCCGGCAGTCGCCCATGCGGGATCGCCACGCCGCCGCCGAAGCCTGTGGTGCCCAGCCGCTCGCGCTCGAGCAGCCGCTCGACGACTTCGCGCGAATCATGGCCCAGTGCGCGCGCGGCGAGCCCGCCCAGCGCCTGGAACAGCGCCTTCTTGTTGGGCACGGCCAACTGCGCGTCGACCGCGTCGGCCGACAGGAAATGCGACAGGTCCATGAAGCGAGATACGAGTCCGAAGGTGACGCGGGCGCTTAGCGCCAACCGGCCCTCAAGGAAATGCCGCGACGCTGCGGTTCAGGCCCGCTGCGGCTCCACCCATCCGATCGTGCCGTCGCCTCGCCGATAGACCATGTTGAATGTGCCCGTGGCACTGTTGCGGAACAGGAGCGCATTGGTGTTGCGCAGGTCGAGCATCATCACCGCGTCCGACACGCTCGCATCGGGCACGTCGACCCGCGTTTCGGCGATGATCGGCGGATTGTCGGCGACCTCGGCATCGTCCTCCGCGGCCGGCTCGGGGAAGAGCGTATAGCCCGCATTGTCGAACTGCACGGGGGCGGCAACCGGCTGCGATTGCGCCGACCGGTCGCGCAGCCGCCGCATGTAGCGCCGCATCTGCTTCTCGATCTTGGCGAGCGCGTCCTCGAAGGCGGGCTGCGCCTCGACCGCGCGGCTGGTGCCCTTCAGCACCACCCCGCCCGGCTCGTAGAGCACGATCTCGCAATCGAATCGATGGTCGTGCGGCCCCTTGCCCAGCGTCACCTGCGCGGACACGGCGCGCGCGTCATACTTGTCGTTGAGGCCCAGCACACGCGCGGTGGCGTGCTCGCGCAGCGCCGCGCCGACATCCACCTGGTGACCGGAAACGCGCACGTCCATGCTCAGCTCTCCTTTACTTCATCAACCTCAGGCCGCGGCCGCCGTTCCCGTCGCCCAGAGCGGATCGGTGATCCGCGCGAGGAAGCGGGCATGCCGCTCCAGCTCGGCGGGGGAGGCGGCGTGCGGACGCGGGGGGCGCACCGGCCGGGTGATGTCATAGGCGATCGCGTCCTGCCGCGCCGCCTCGGCCGCGCTCGGCGCTTCGGCAAGCGAGAGGCCGATCTGCCGCCCGCCCGTCAACTCGACATAGCATTGCGCGAGCAGCTGCGCATCGAGCAGCGCGCCATGCTTGACGCGCGCGCTGCGGTCCACGCCGAACCGCGAGCAGAGCGCGTCGAGGCTGTGCTTGGCCCCGGGATATCTGGTCCGCGACAAGGAGAGCGTGTCGACCATGCGCGACCGCGGCACGTGCAGCCGCCCGCACTCGCCCAGCTCCCAGTTCAGAAAAGCGAAATCGAACGCCGCGTTGTGCGCGACGAGCGGGCTGTCCTCGATGAAATCGAGCAGCTCCTCGCACAGGTCGCGGAACAGCGGCTTGTCCGCCAGGAAGGCGTCGGACAGGCCGTGCACGGCCTGCGCGTCGGACGGCATCGGGCGTTCGGGGTTGAAATAGGCGTGGAACTCGCGTCCCGTCGTCACCCGGTTGAACAGCTCCACGCATCCGATCTCGACCATGCGATGGCCCTCAGACACCTGGATACCGGTGGTCTCGGTATCGAACACGATCTCGCGCATGGGCGACTCTATCGTCCCTGACGCGCGGTGAGGCAAGAGATCAGCCGCTGCACCTGCGCGCGCGTGTCCTCCAGGCCGACCCCGGTGTCGATCACATGATCGGCGCGCGCGCGCTTCTCCGCGTCGGGCATCTGCAGCGCGAGGATCGCCTCGAACTTTTCGGGCGTCATGTTCGGGCGCGCCAGCACACGCGCGCGTTGTACGGGCGCGGGGGCCGAGACCACCGCGACAGCGTCCAGCCCGGCGCTGCCACCTTTCTCGAACAGCAGCGGGATGTCGAAGACGAGGAGCGGTTCGGCCGCGTGGCGCTCGAGAAAGGCAAGCCGCTCGCGCGCGACCGCAGGAAGAACGATCGCCTCAAGCCGCCCAAGGGCGTGCGGATCACCGAGGACGCGTGCGCCGAGCGCCGGCCGGTCGACACCGGCGGGACCCGTCGTACCCGGAAACGCCGCCTCGATCGGCTTCGCCACCGCACCGCCCGGGCCCTGCAGCGCGTGCACCGCGGCGTCGGCGTCGAAAACGGGCACGCCCGCCTCGCGGAACATCGCGGCCACGGTCGACTTGCCCATGCCGATGGAGCCGGTGAGTCCGAGCCGGATCACCGGACCAGCAGTGCACGAAGGCGGGCGTCCTCCTCGCGCGGCGGGGCGAGGCCGAAAAAGAGCTCGAAGGCGATCGCGGCCTGCTCGACCAGCATCTCCAGCCCGTCGATCGTGTCCAGCCCGCGCGCCTCCGCGGCGGCGAGCAGTGCAGTCTGGACCGGCGCGTAGACAAGATCGTAGACAAGCGCGGCCTCGGGAAGCGGCGACAGGTCGAGTTCCAGCGGGGGCTGGCCGTCCATGCCGAGCGTGCTCGCATTAACGAGCAAGGCCGCCGCGGGCAGCCGCGCATCGAGCGGCCGCACATCGCCTTTCAGTCCGAAGCGCGCGAGCAGCCCGGCGGCCTTGAGCGGTGAGCGGTTAAGGATGGTGACCGGCCCCACCTCCATCCTTGCCAGCGCGAACAGCACCGCACGTGCCGCCCCGCCCGCGCCGATCACCGCGACCGGCCTGTCCTTGAGGTCGACCGCGGAGATCGGCGTCCAGAAGCCGCCCGCGTCGGTGTTGGTGACGGCGATCTCCCCCGCCTCGTTGCGGAACACGGTGTTGGCCGCGCCGATCGTGTCGCGCAGCCTGCCGGGATCGGGAACGAGCTCGAGCGCCGCGACCTTGTGCGGCACCGTGATGTTGCAGCCCCGCCATTCGGGGTCGGCTGTCCGTGCCGCGAAATAGTCCGGAAGGTCCTCCGGCATCACGCGCGTCGCGCGGTAGTCCGCCTCGAGACCGAGCGTGTCGAGCCAGAAGCGGTGAATGAGCGGCGACTTGGACTGCGCGATCGGGTCGCCGATCACCTCCGCATAGCTCATGACGCGAGCACGCCCAGCACGCGCAGCTGGTTGAGCATGGGGAGGAGCGGCAGCCCCATGACCGTGAACTGGCTGCCCTCCACGCGCGCGAACAGCTGCGCGCCAGGTCCTTCGATCCGGTACACGCCCACGCACCAGCGCGCCTGTTCCCATTCGGCGTCGAGATAGGAATCGATGAACGCGTCCGATAGCGGCCGCACATGCATCGTCGCACGATCGACGTTTCGCCAGATCGCGCGTCCACCCTGTGCGAGCACCGCCGCGCTGTGCAGGTAATGCCGTCGCCCGGACAGCGTGCGCAGCTGCTCTGCCGCTTGGGGCCGATCACCAGCCTTGTCGAGGCGCCGTCCGTCCTGCAGCTCGACGATCGAATCGGAACCGAGCACCAACGCTTCGGGGTGCAGAGCCGAGACCTTGAGCGCCTTCAGCTCGGCCAGCGCATCGGCGAGGTCGCGCGCGCTCGTGCCCGCCATCGACGCCTTCGCGGCATCCTCATCCACGCCGGGCGAGACCGCCTCGAACGTTACGCCCGCGGCCGCCAGCATCGCGCGCCGGCTTGCCGACTGCGACGCTAGGATCAGCTGCACTGGACTTCCTCGCGGCGTTCGTTGCACAGGTTGATGATCGCCGCCGCGGCCTCCTCGATCGACCGCCGCGTCACGTCCACCACCGGCCAGCCATTGTCGGCGAACAGCCGCCGGGCATAGGCCATCTCGCGCGCCACGGCTTCCTGGTCGACATAGTCGGTCTCGGGTGCCTGGTTGAGCGACAGCAGCCGGTTGCGGCGGATCGCGATCAGCCGCTCGATGTTGGTGGTCAGCCCGACGACCAATGGATGCTCGAGCTGGAACAGCTTGGGCGGCGGCGGGGACTCGGGTACGAGCGGGATGTTGGCGACCTTGTAGCCGCGGTTGGCGAGGTAGATGGAGGTCGGCGTCTTGGATGTGCGCGACACGCCGGCCAGCACGATATCGGCCTCTTCCCAATTCTCCCAGCTCACGCCGTCATCATGTGCGATGGTGAACTGGATTGCGTCCACCCGCGCGAAATAGGCCGCGTCCAGGATGTGCTGGCGCCCCGGTCGCGCCACCACCGCGGCCTGTCCGAGCATGTTGGACAAAGCGTGGGTGACCGGATCGAGTACCGCGAGCGCGGGCAGGTTCATGGCGCGGCAGCGGGTCTCGAGCGTGCGGCGCGTCTCCGGATTGACCAGCGTGAACAGCACCAGGCCAGGGTTCTGCGCGATCTCGGACAGGATGCGCTCCAGATTGGCCCCCGACCGGATCATCGGCCAGAAATGCTTGACCGCTTCCACCCCCTCGAACTGGGCGATCGCGGCCTTGGCGATCATCTCGAGTGTCTCGCCGGTCGAATCCGACAGGAGATGCAGGTGCAGGCGCGTGCTCATGGCCGCGAACCCTGTTGAAAACCGGGCGGAGAGGCAAGCGCGCGATCGCCGCGCATGGATCGGTGCCCGGACCCGCCGCACCCGCCCCCATGATCGTCCACATCCGCACCGAACCGTCCCATGGCTGTGGATCGCGGGCACGACGGCCGCCGACTCGCGCGGCTTTGCCGCTTTGCGCCGAGTCAAATTGTTGGCAGAGTCCGCCTGTCCGCTTAACTCCCCGGGTCCGGGCACCCTACAACATGCAACCACCTTCTTTTCATAATAAGAGGAATTGATGAGTCGTCCCTTGCTAGACGTGCTCCGGGGTGAACGGCGCGACCCGCCGCCGGTATGGCTCATGCGCCAGGCGGGGCGTTACCTGCCCGAATATCGCGCGCTCCGGGCCGAGAAGGGCGGCTTTCTCGAGCTCGTTCATGACAGCAAGGCGGCGGCCGAGATCACGCTCCAGCCGCTGCGTCGCTTCGGCTTCGACGGGGCGATCCTTTTCTCGGACATTCTGGTGATCCCGCACGCGCTCGGGCAGGATCTCCGCTTCCTTGCGGGCGAGGGTCCGAAGCTTTCGCCGCGCCTGCTCGATGCCACGCTCGACCAGCTCGTACCCGCGCCCGAACGGCTTTCGCCGGTCTATGAAACGGTGCGGCAGGTCGCCGCCGCGCTCGATCCGGCCGTTACCTTTCTCGGCTTTGCGGGCAGCCCCTGGACGGTCGCGACCTACATGGTTGCGGGCGAAGGCAGCCGTGAGCAGGCCGAGGCCCGGCGCTTCGCCTATGCCGATCCGAGCGCGTTCGGCGCGCTGATCGCGGCGATCGAGGCGGCGACGCTCGACTATCTGACGGGGCAGATCAAAGCGGGCGTGCACGCGGTGCAGCTGTTCGACAGCTGGGCGGGCTCGCTCAGCCCCGCTCAGTACGAAGCGTGGGTGATCGCGCCCACCGCGCGGCTGACGGCTGCGCTCAAGGCGCGCCATCCGGACACCCCGGTGATCGGCTTCCCCAAGGGATCGGGCGGCAAGCTGCCCGCTTACGCGCGCGAGACGGGCGTCGACGCGCTCGGCCTCGACGAGACGGTCGATCCGGCCTGGGCCGACGCCTCGCTGCCCGAAGGCCTGCCGGTGCAGGGCAATCTCGATCCGCTGTCGCTGATCGCGGGCGGTGCTGCGCTCTACGCTGCCATCGACCGCATCCGCCGGGCCTTCACCACCCGGCCGCACGTGTTCAACCTCGGGCACGGCATCCTGCCCGACACGCCCATCCCCCATGTCGAACAGCTGCTCGCGCGGGTTCGTGGACATGATGCTTGAGGTACTTCGTTTGTCCTATCTCTGGCTGAAGGCCGCGCACATCGTCTTCGTCATCTTCTGGATGGCGGGCCTGTTCGTGCTGCCGCGCTATCTGGTCCACCACCAGGATGCGCTCGCCCGTCCGCAGGAGGCGGCCGAATGGGTCGAGCGCGAAGCTAAGCTGCGCAAGATGATCCTGACGCCCTCGCTCGTGGTCACCTGGGTGCTCGGGCTCGTGCTCGCGACGTCGGGCGACTGGTGGAGCTGGGGCTGGCTCCATGCCAAGCTGCTCGTCGTGGTCGCGCTGAGCGGCTATCACGGCTGGGCAGTCGCTTATTCGAAACGGCTCGCGCGCGGGGAGGGACGCTACTCCTCGCGCACGCTGCGCCTCGTGAACGAACTGCCCGCGCTCGCCATCGTGATCATCGTCTTCCTGGTGGTGGTGAAGCCGTTCTGAGCCTCACCACCGATAGGTCATGGTCAAACTCATGATGTGGTTGACCCGGTCCTCGCCGCGCAGGAACACTGTCTGGTTCATATAGCCGGGCTCTGCCACGAGGCCCTTGAAGACAGGAATGCCGAGACCGATGAAGGTCCGCCACTGGTCGAACCCGCGGCGCTGCCCCCAGTCGGTCGTGTTGAAGTTGTAGAACGGCTCGGTCCAGGCGATCGCCCGGAGCGTCCCGCCCGCCCGGACCGGGGCTTCGGCACGCACCTGCTGCCGCAGCCGCCAGCCCAGCCCGTCCGCATTCACCACCGTTCGCTGCTCCAGCCGCGTCCGCGCGGTGACGGTGAAATCGCCGGCGCCCCGGTAGATCGGGAAGTTCAGCTGTTGAAAGATGCGATGCTCGTCCGTCGGCCGCTGCCCGAGCAGTTCCGTCCGCACATAGGCGTAGCCCAGAAAGGCGGTCACATCCTTGTCGATCTGGTAGCCGATGGCTGGCCGGATCAGCAGCTGGCCGAGCCGGCTCACGTCATCGGTGAAGCGCGGCTGGACTTCGGCATACAGCACGATCCGATCGGAGATACTGCCCTGCGCCGACAGCAGCGTCCATTGCTGAAGATCGTGGTTCTGGGCCGCCGCGACCGTGGGATACAGTGCCCCGGCCGCCACCAAGCAGAGGCAAGCCCTCACGCCTTCGGCCGATCGAAGAAGTTCACCCGGCCGCTCGCCAGCTCGTAATAAGCGCCTACGATCTTGAGTTTCCCGCTCGCTTGCGGTTCCAGCATCAGCGGATCGCTCTCGGTCCGCAACACCCGGACGGTGCGCGACACGTGCGCCTTGACCGCATTCTCGACCTTGTTGCCGGGCCGGCCGCGCGCTTCAAGGACGGCGGGGATGATCGGCTCGATCATGTTGTCGATCGCGCCCGGGAAGCGCGCATTGCTCTCCACCACCGCCAGCGCCGCTTCGACCGCGCCACAGCTCTCATGGCCCATCACGACCACCAGCGGCACGCCCAGCTTAGCCACCGCGAATTCGAGCGAGCCTTGCGCGACGGTGTCGATCGTATTGCCTGCGTTCCGGATGATGAAGAACTCACCCAGGCCGCGCCCGAACAACAGCTCGGGCGGGACCCGGCTATCGGAACAGGAAATGTAGGCAACGAACGGCGCCTGCGCCTTGGCGAGGTCGAGCCTGCGCTGGGCGCTGACGTCAGGCAGCGGCAGCTCGTCGCGAAGAAACGCCTCGTTGCCGGCGATCAGAAGATCGAGGGCCTGGTCGGGAGTCAGGGACGATTTACCGTTAGCGGTTGGCGCAGGAGTCCAGGCCCGGCTCGGGCGGCGCTGCGCGACGGCAGGTGCTGCGGCCATAGCGGAGGCAGTGAGCGCGCCCGCCATGAGCGCACGACGATTCAGATGATGCTCGCACATGAGACAGAAAAGCTCCGAGGCTATATGGAGAAGCGACCGGCTCACAAGGGGACAGCTCGACAGGTCCGGCTCGCGCCATGCGAAAGCATTTGGCGTAAGCAGGGTTCCGGCAATCGTTCGCTTGCAAACTTTTGTTACAGAGCGGCAAGGTCGGTCCACACCGGCTTGCGAGGGTGAGGCAGCAATGTTCGAGTATTTCCGTTCGCTCTGGGACTCCGAGCGCTTCGCCCCGCACGGCTATTGCCTGCAGTGGCAGCCCGAGCTGATCTGGACGCATGTCGTGGCCGACGCGCTGATCGGCATTGCTTACTTCTCGATCCCCGTCGCGATCGCCTCTTTCCTGACGCAGCGACGCGACGTCCAGTTCGGCTGGGTGGTCTGGATGTTCGCCGCGTTCATCATGGCCTGCGGACTCACCCATTTTTTCGGCATCTGGACGTTGTGGCGCCCCGATTACGGGATTGAGGCTCTGGTCAAAGCCGCGACTGCGGGCGTGTCGGTCTTCACCGCCGCCGCGCTCTGGCCGCTGCTTCCCAGGGCGATCGCATTGCCGTCTCCCGCCCAGCTTCAGCGCGCCAACGATGATCTGACCCTGCGCGTTGCCGAGCGCGATGCCGCGCTCGAGGCGCTCCGGCAGGAGACGCAGGAGCGGATGCGCGCCGAGGAGATGCTCCGCCAGTCGCAGAAGATGGAGGCGGTGGGCCAGCTGTCGGGCGGCATCGCGCACGATTTCAACAACATGCTGACGGTGGTGCTCGCCAATCTCGACAAGGCGCAGCGGCTCGCGACCGAGGATCCTACGCTTCAGCGTTCGCTCAAGCACGCCGCGCTCGGGGCTGAGCGGGCGGCCGAGCTGACCGACCGCCTCTTGTCCTTCGCCCGCCGTCAACCGCTCCAGTCCGCCAAGCAGGACCCGAACGCGATCCTGTCGGGCATGGAGGCTTTGCTGGACCGCACGCTCGGCAGCGACATCACCGTCGCGACCGATCTGGAGCCGGAGGCCTGGCCGGTGGTCGTCGATGGCAACCAGGCGGAAAGCGCCGTCCTCAACCTCGCAGTCAACGCCCGGCATGCCATGCCTGACGGTGGCACGCTGACGCTCGTCACCCGCAACGTGGCCGATGGCGGAGGGCCTGCGGCAGGCGAGTGGGTGATGATCGAAGTCCGCGATACGGGCATGGGCATGAGCGAGGAGGTGAAGGCGCGCGCCTTCGAACCTTTCTACACCACCAAGGCAGTCGGCGAGGGCACCGGGCTCGGCTTAAGCCAGGTTTACGGCTTCGCGAAACAATCCAACGGACATGTGGTTATTGACAGCGAAATCGGTAAAGGCACCGCCGTGCGTCTCTATCTGCCCAAAGCCGCCGAGTGATCCGCGCCTGATGTCCGCCCCCGTGCCCACCATCCTGTTCGTCGAGGACGAGCCGCTGCTGCGCCTCGTGATCGGCGACGAGCTGCGCGACTCCGGCTTCGAGGTGCTCGAGGCGGGCGACGCGGGCACCGCGCTCGACCTCGTCCGCGAGCGACCTGGGATCGACCTTCTCTTCACCGACATCCGCATGCCGGGCACCATGAACGGCTGGGACTTAGCCGAGCAGGCGCGCGCGCTTCGCCCAAGCCTGCCGGTCATCTATGCGACCGGCTATTCGGACGAGACGATCCGGACCGTGCCGCGCAGCTGCTTCTTCAAGAAGCCCTACCGCGCCCAGGCGATCGTCGACGCGGCGCGCGACCTCGGGCTCCGGCTCCCCGGCTGACCGGCGGCCGCCGCGGCTCGCTTGACTTGAGGGTGGCGCCTTTCTAACGCGCGCAGTCGTCGGTGCGGCCCGGTCCCGGGTGCGCATCCTTCCCCGATCGTTGTCTCCTCCGGTCGCCTCAGCCCCCCCACGAGCCCCCAAAGGCCCCGCCATGCACCTCAAAGACCTCAAGAAGACCGCGCCTGCCGAACTCGTCGAAATGGCGGAGAAGCTGGGCGTCGAGGGGGCGTCCACGCTGCGCAAGCAGGATCTGATGTTCGCGATCCTGAAGGCCGAGGCCGAGAATGGCGACCAGATCATGGGCGAGGGCACGATCGAGGTGCTGCCCGACGGCTTCGGCTTCCTGCGCAGCCCCCAGGCTAATTATCTCGCCGGGCCCGACGACATCTATGTCTCGCCCAACCAGGTGCGGAAGTTCGGTCTGCGCACCGGCGACACGGTCGAGGGCGAGATCCGCGCGCCCAAGGACGGCGAGCGCTACTTCGCGCTGACCCGGCTCGTCTCGGTCAACTTCGACGATCCCGACGTCGTGCGCCACCGCGTCAACTTCGACAATCTCACGCCGCTCTATCCCGAAAGCAAGCTGACGCTCGATCCGGCCGATCCGACGGTCAAGGACAAGTCGGCGCGCGTGATCGACATCGTCAGCCCGCAGGGCAAGGGCCAGCGCACGCTGATCGTGGCGCCGCCGCGCGTCGGCAAGACGGTCATGCTCCAGAACATCGCCAAGGCGATCACCGACAATCATCCCGAGGTGTTCCTGCTCGTGCTGCTGATCGATGAGCGGCCCGAGGAAGTCACCGACATGCAGCGCAGCGTGAAGGGCGAGGTCGTCTCCTCCACCTTCGACGAGCCCGCGACCCGGCACGTCGCCGTGGCAGAGATGGTGATCGAAAAGGCCAAGCGGCTGGTCGAGCACAAGAAGGACGTGGTGATCCTGCTCGACTCGATCACGCGTCTCGGCCGCGCCTACAACACGGTCGTCCCTTCGTCGGGCAAGGTGCTGACCGGCGGCGTGGACGCGAATGCGCTGCAGCGGCCCAAGCGCTTCTTCGGCGCGGCGCGCAATATCGAGGAGGGCGGCTCGCTTTCCATCATAGCCACGGCGCTGATCGACACGGGCAGCCGCATGGACGAGGTGATCTTCGAGGAGTTCAAGGGCACCGGCAACTCGGAAATCGTGCTCGACCGCAAGGTGGCCGACAAGCGCATCTTCCCCGCGCTCGACGTGGGCAAGTCGGGCACGCGCAAGGAAGAACTGCTGGTCGATAAGGCCAAGCTGTCCAAGATGTGGGTCCTCCGCCGCATCCTCATGCAGATGGGCACCATCGACGCGATGGAATTTTTGCTCGACAAGATGAAGGACTCGAAGACCAACGAGGATTTCTTCGACTCGATGAACCAGTAGCGACCTCTCCCAGGGGGAGAGGCCGAGTGAGCGCCTCAGCGCTGACCGGGTGAGGGGGTTCGGGGCTCGTCGCGATCAGCACTGGACCCCTCACCCCGCTTGCGCGATGCGCGAGTCGGCCCCTCCCGATGGGAGAGGGAAAGAGTTGCTTGGCCCCAATCGTGGACTTAGGCGTTGGCGCGCCATGCAAGATCTCTGGTCCCACATCGTCGCCGACTTCTCCAACATCTCCGATCCCAAGGTCCTGTGGGCCTTTGTTCAAATTCTCTGGATCGATCTGGTGCTGGCCGGCGACAATGCGATCGTCGTCGGTGCGCTTGCGGCGGGGCTGCCCGTCGATCAGCGCAAGAAGGTCATCCTGATCGGCATCATCGCCGCGCTGGTGCTCCGCATCATCTTCGCGCTGCTGGTGACGCAGCTGCTCCAGATCGTCGGCCTGATCCTGGCGGGCGGTGTCCTGCTGCTCTGGGTCGCCTGGAAGATGTGGCGCGAGATCCGGCATGGCTCCGGCGAGTCCGGAGGCTCACCCGAGATCGAGGGCGACGAGGATAGCGGTCTGCGCCCCGCCAAGAGCTTCGCCAGCGCCGCATGGGCGGTGGCGGTGGCGGACGTCTCGATGAGCCTCGACAATGTCCTGGCGGTTGCCGGCGCCGCGCGCGACCATCCGGGCATCCTGATCGTCGGCCTGCTGCTCTCCGTCGCGCTCATGGGCGTCGCCGCCAATCTGATCGCGCGTTACATCGAACGTTATCGCTGGATCGCCTATGTGGGCCTGGCCGTGATCGTCTATGTCGCGGGCAAGATGATCTACGACGGCTGGATCGATCCGCAGGTCGGGATCGGCCAGCTGCTGGCTTGATCGTCAGCCCGAACTTGTTTCGGGACTAGGGTTGGGATCAGGCCCGTTTTCGGTCGCCAGGCACAGGCGACGCGGACAGCTTGTCCCGAAACAAGCTCGGGATGGCGTATGGGGCGGGCAATCAGCTGAGATGCCGCTCCAGAAACATCTTCGTCCGCTCGTCCGCCAGCCGCGCGCCTTCTTCGTTGCGCCGGGCACCCATCTCGGCCGCAAAGCCGTGGTCCAATCCCGGATAGTCGTGCAGCGTCACGCGCGGGTGGCCATCCAGCCCGTCATGCATCGCCTTCTGCACCTCCGGCCCGACGAAATGGTCAGCGCCCGCAATGTGGAGCATCAGCGGCCGTGCGATGGCATGCGCTTCGCCGAGCAGGCCGTCGATGCCCACTGCATAATAGCCGACGCTCGCATCGATGTCCGTTCGCGCCGCGGTGAGATAGGCCAGACGTCCGCCCAGGCAATAGCCGACCGCGCCCACCTTGGCCGGTCCCCGCGCCCGTGCCTCGCGGATCGTCGCCTCGATGTCGCGGATGCCGCCGTCCTGGTCGAAACGACCCATCAGCCCGAGCGCGTGCTGGAACTGGTCGGGCACGTCCGGGTCGAGCTTCACGCCGGGCTCGAGCCTCCAAAACAGGTCGGGAGCAAGTGCGAGATAGCCGTGCGCCGCCCAAAGGTCGCACTTGGCGCGGATCCCCGCGTTCACGCCGAAAATCTCCTGGATCACGATCACCGCGGCCTTGGGGGTGCCGCTCGGCTCGGCAAGGTAGGCTCCGAACCGGCCATCGCCCGCCGGCGTCTCGATCTCGATCATGCCCGCCATCCCGTTGCTCCTTCATGCTGCAGCAGCCGCTGCTTGGTACCGGGGCCGTCCCCGGCCGAATAGAAACCGAGCCGCTGTCCCGCCGACAGGATGCGGTGGCAGGGCACCAGAATCGGAAAGGCGTTGGTGCGGCACGCCTGCCCGATCGCGCGCGCGCTCGACCCGATTGCCTCGGCCAGCGCGCCATAGGTCGCGACCTGCCCGAAGCCGACGCCCTCCATGGCGCGGCGCAGATCGGCCCCGCGCGGGGTGCGCGATGGCTTGAGCGGGAGATCGAAGCGGGTCAGCCGCCCGTCGAAATAGGCCCGCAGCTGCTCCGCCGCCTTCCTGAGCACAGGCGAAGCGTTACGCTCGACCGAGACGCTGTCGAGGTGCGCCTCCGGGGGCTCGATCCGTATCGCGGTGAGCAGAATGCCGTCGCTCTCGATCCGCACAGGCCCGATCGGCGTTGCGACAAAGACGGCCTCCGGCGCATAGGTCATGCGTCCGGTCTAGCAGCGCGGAGGCTCCTTGCCCATGAAGATCAACGTCGAGGTCGATTGCACGCCGGAAGAAGCGCGACGGTTCATGGGGCTTCCCGATTTGTCCCCGGTGCATGACGCCTATGTCGCGCAGCTAACCGATGCGGTTCGGAACGGCGTGAGCGGCGAGGCGCTGGAGGCGATGCTGAAGAGCTGGGGTCCGATGACCGACGCAGGCTTCAAGCTGTGGCAGCAGTTGATCGAGAGCATGGCCGGGCGGAAGTGAGGCCTGAGGCCGGGCCCGACACGATCATTGCGCTTTCGAGCGGGCAGCCGCCGGCGGCGATTGCGGTCGTTCGCGCGAACGGGCCCCAGGCGCCGGCGCTGCTTACCGCGCTGGCGGGGCCGCTGCCGCCCACGCGGTCGCTTTCGCTTCGCGCAATACGCGATCCGCGGTCGGGGGAGCTTCTCGATCGGGCGCTGGTCGCGCTGTTCCCGGCCGAGACATCGGTGACGGGTGACACTCTGGTTGAACTTCATCTGCATGGGGGCCGGGCCACGATCGAGGGGGTGATCGAGGCTGCGCTGGCAACCGGTCTGGTGCGGGCGGCGCGCGCGGGCGAGTTTACGTGGCGGGCCTTCGTCAATGGGAAGACCGACCTGATCGGGGTCGAAAGCCTGTCGGACCTGTTGCGCGCCGAGACGGCGGCGCAGCGCCGCGCGGCGCTGGGCGGCGAGGGGCTGACCAGGGTTGTGGAGGATGTACGGGTCCGGCTGCTCCAGCTTTCGGCGCTGCACGAGGCAGCGCTCGACCAGTCGGACGAGGATGATGTCCGGACCGATCGGGGCGAGCAGCAGCGGCTTGCGGAGGCGCCGCATGGCGATCTCCAGAGGCTGCGCGAACGCCC
>ERZ1066121.1936-NODE-1936-length-13848-cov-5.455013_pt1 | contig 13848 bp, 14 predicted proteins | sample MGYA00382768_ERZ1066121 | MGnify/ENA primary metagenome ERZ1066121 (study PRJEB33369, sample SAMEA5778351) | biofilm metagenome | biome: Industrial cooling water; feature: Water cooling tower basin; material: Biofilm | place: United Arab Emirates | collected... | reverse complement strand
CCCAGCAGGGCGGCGACCCGACGGCGCAGGCGCGCGCATCGACTCGCCGACCAGAGAGAGCGCGGCGAAGTGGAACACCGCGTCGAACCGCCAGGCGGCGAAGACCTCCTCCAGCCGGCGCGCATCCGCAAGGTCGGCGACCACCAGCTCCGCCCCCACCGGCACCGCGGCGCGGTGACCCTGGCGCAGGTCGTCCAGCACCACCACGGCGTCGCCGCGGTCCGCCAGGGCATGCACGAGATGGCTGCCGACAAAGCCGGCGCCGCCGGTGACGAGGTAGCGGCCCACGATGCTGAGTCTCCTGGCTGGTGGCCTGCCCGCGCAGCCCTGCGGCAGCACCGAAGCGCTGTGCGGATCGGCAGTCCACTGAAAACAATGGCTGGTGCTCCGTTCCCCGAACGCGCCTTCAGTGCGGCGTGCTTGGGAACCGGAGCACCAGGCCGGCGCGGCACAACAGAGAGGACGATGCCATGGCGGCATGGCAACAGCATGGCGCCGCGCTTGCCCAACGCGCGGCGCGCCTCCCATCGTCGGGCGTGCCGAATCAGCTTCGCGTGACCCTGCGCGGCGCGCAGCCCATCGCCGTGCTGGCTCTCGCTGCCGCGCTGACCCTCACGGCGCTGGTGCCGCCCGCCGCGGCGCAGCCGGCCGCCGCCTGGGCCGCAGCTTCGGGCCCCACGGCCGGGCCGCCCCGCGTCATCGGCAGCACCTCGCTCGGCTGCCTCGCCGGCGCGCAGGCGCTGCCGCCCGAGGGGCCGGGCTGGCAGGCGGTGCGGCTCTCGCGCAACCGGCACTGGGGCCACCCGGCGCTGCTCGAGTTCGTGCGCGGCCTGGCCAGGCGGGCAGGCGACAAGGGCCTTCCCATCCTCTGGATCGGCGACATGGCGCAGCCGCGCGGCGGGCCGATGCCCTATGGCCATGCAAGCCACCAGACCGGCATCGACGTGGACATCTGGCTCGACCTCACGCCGAAGCCGGCGAACCTCCCGGCCGCCGCCCGCGAGTCCATCGAGGTGCCCTCCCTCGTGCTGCCCGGCGAGGCCGACGTGGACCCGCGGCGCTTCACGCCGCGCCACGCCGCGCTGATCCGCCTTGCCGCGGAGATGCCGGGGGTGGACCGCGTGCTCGTGAACCACGCCATCAAGCGCGCGCTCTGCCGCGACCATCGCGGCGAGTCCTGGCTGCGCCTGGTGCGGCCCTGGCGTGGCCATGACAGTCACATGCACGTCCGCCTGCGCTGCCCGCCCGGCCAGGGGGCGTGCCGCGACATCGCCCCGCCGCCGCCCGGCGATGGCTGCGATGCCTCACTGGACTGGTGGCTGGGCGAGGAGGCGCGCCGCACGCCAACGCGCCCGCCCGGCCCGCCGCCGGCTCTTCCTGCCGCCTGCGCGGCGGTGCTGCGCGGCGGACCCGCCTGAGCCCGGCAGGCACAAATCCTTCAATGTCCGCCGCTCATGCCTCGGCACCGGGCATCCGCCGGAAGGACCATGTCGCGACGCGTGGAGATCCTGGCACCGGTGGTGCTCCTCGGGCTCGCCCTGCTCGGGATGGCGGCCATCTTGTGCTCGACGCGCGGCACGAACTCACCCGGGTGAGGGCCTGGGCGGCCCGGACCTTCATCCGCTGGGCACGGCCGATCGCGGCGTCAGCCGCCATGCCTTCCGCGAGCACATCCGGACCCTCGGCGCCCGGCCCGCCATCGCGCCTGCGCGCAAGGAGCCCCCCGTCGCCTGCCCGGCCCGGAACGGGCCTTGCGCAACCAAGCCCGCGCCGCGAACCTCCGAGCCAGGCTCAAGGGTTCAGGACACGACCCTGAACCGCGCCGCCGCAACCCGCCATGAAGAGACCGCCCCGTGCTTCCCGAGCGTCTCCGCCATCGCAGCCACGCTCGATTGGCTCGGGGTCTGGCGGGCCTTAATGGCTGAACAGCACGAAGGCGAGTTCCGCCGCACCCCAGGCAAAGCCGAGGGTCGCCATGCCGACCAGGCTGGCCTCCCCCAGGGCGCCAAGCAGCGTCTGCCCCGCCCGGCGCAACGATGGCAGCGGTGGCCGGCAAGGCCGGGCCGGCGGCGGGGGGATGTGGATGAACTCGGAGTCGGTGATGCGGGTCGTTCTCATGCGACGAGAAGAACATAAAGCGATCATGAACACAAGAGGAACACGCGAGGGGGGCATCCCGTCTCGCCTGGTCAGCGATGCGGCGATAGCCTCTTCGTCGCCCGGTCCGTTGTCCGCTCCGGACCGCGCAGCACCAGCCTCTCCGGCTCCGGCGCTCCGCTGGTCCGGCGCGTAAGGAAGTGCGGTTGGAGCCGTCGTGGCCGGTCGCGAGCATCGCCCGCACAGGGGCGGCGCGGGTCAGGCCGCGCTCCATTGCCAAGCGCCGGCCGGGTGGAACCCCTCGGCGCTCGCCGCGGAGACAGGGTCGGCTGGCCGACCAGCCCGGCGGACACGCAGCCCGCCGCGTCCGCATGGGGCTTGCCCATCGTCTCCGGCGCCGCTCCGGCGATGCCGATAGCCGGCAAGGCCGTGAAGTTCGGAGTCTGCCAGAAGGCGAGTTCCTCCAGCACGAGGATGGCGACCTTCGTATCGAGTATGCAGTCCTACCCCTCCTCCCCCGGCAACCTGATGCCCGACAGCGCCTGGTAGGCGCGGATGACGAAGGCGTCGTCCACCCCGCCATGGCCCATAGCCCGCGCCGCGATGAAGAGCTGGTGCGCCTGGGTCGCAAGCGGCGCCGGAAAGGCCATGCTGCGCGCCAGCTCGCCCACCAGGCCGAGGTCCTTGACAAAGATGTCCACGGCCGAGCGCGGCGTCTCGTCGGCTTCCAGCACATGCGGCATCCGGTTCTCGAACATCCATGAATTGCCGGCTGCCGTGATGACGATGTCGTAGAGGGTCCGCGCCTCGATACCGGCCTTGATGCCGAGTGCCATGGCCTCTGCCGCAGCGGCGATGTGCACCCCGGCGAGCAGCTGGTGCACCACCTTCATGGTCATCCCGAGGCCCGGTTCCGCGCCGAGATTCCAGACCCGTTTCGCCGTCGCGTCCAGCACCGGCTTTGCCCTGGCGAAGGCGGCGTCGCTGCCGGCGGCCATGACGGTCAGCGCCCCGGCCCGCGACCCGGCCACACCGCCGGAGACGGGCGCGTCCAGATAGAGCAGGCCGCGCCTCGCCGCCTCGGTGGCGAGGCCGCGCGCCTCCTCCGGCGCCATGGTGGCGGAGACGATCAGCACCGCCCCGGGTGCCAGGCGCGGCGCGCAGCCGTCGGGGCCGAAAACTGCCGCCTCCACCTGCTTCGCGTCGACCACGAGGATCAGCGCCGCCTCGGTTCCCGCGGGCAGGTCGGCGGCGCGGGTGACGGCGGTGCCGCCGGCGGCGGCGAATTCGCTGCAGGCGGCGCCGCGCGGGTCGCAGCCGGCGGTCTCCAGGCCCGGGGCCCGCAGCAGGTTGAGGGCTGCGCCCATGCCCATGGCCCCGAGGCCGATGACGGCGACGCGCATGCCGGATTTCCTTCCTGGTGCATCATGCAGCTTCGGGATGGCCGGGATGCTGTCAAGCGACCGGGGGCGCCGGTAGTGTCGCTGCCTCAGTTGCGGTTTTCGACCCTTGGCAGACTTCGCTGTTTCGAAAAGAGAGAGCGGGAACCCAGGAGCGTCGCCTGGTTCCCAACCCCGCTCCGGCATCGGAGATGAAGCTTGCTGGAATGTTCTCCACACCGGGCGGCGGGATCTCTGACCAGCGCTTCTGCGAGGGCGGTCCCTCCTGGTGGACCGATTCAATGCTTGGTGGTGCGTGGCAGACGGTATCATCCCCCGCCACGCGCCACTAGGCCGGGACAGCTCGTGTCAAAAGGGTCTCAATGAGCGGGCAGCCGGGCGCCTCGCCCGCGTCGCACCGCTGGACCGCCTCGGCCAAGGCGACCTCGATCGCCCGAAGGTCCGCGATCTTCGCCCGCACCCCGGCGAGGTGGGTCTCGGCCAAGCGCCGTGCGTCGGCGCAAGCGGCCTGCCCATCAGTGGCCATGCCGAGCAAGGCACGTACCTCGTCCAGGGCGAAGCCGAGTTCGCGCGCCCGGCGCACGAAGGCAAGCCGCGCGACGTCCTCGGTGCCGTAGAGGCGGTAGCGGCCGCGGCGGGCAGGCTGCGGCAGCAGGCCAATGCGCTCGTAGTAGCGGACGGTCTCGACGTTGCAGCCGGTGCGTCGCGAGAGCTCGCCAATCGCGATCCCCGTCTTCCGGTCCATGGTTGCCTTCCCGCGAAGGAGCTTGAGTCCGTAGTCGGTACAGACGGTAGAATCGCCAGGCACTGCCGGAAAGGAGAACGGCCATGGCCGACACGGCGAACATGGCTCCGGATGCCAAGCCCGCCGGGGAGATCGGCGCCGCGCTGCTGGCCGCCGGGGGTCTCGCCGCGGCCTTCGGGGTCGCCTCCTGCTGCGCCCTGCCGATGCTGCTCGGCCCGCTCGGCTTGGGCGGCGCCTGGCTGTTCGGGCTTGCGTTCCTCGCGGCCCCGCACCGCGCAGTCCTGCTCACCGCTGCGGCCGCCTGCTTGGCCGGGGGTGCGTTCCTCCTCTGGCGGCAACGGCAGGCAGCGGTGGTCTGCGCCTCGGGGACGGAGTGCTCCCGTCCGGCCGTCCGGCGTCTCACCGCGGTGGGCCTGGCGCTCGGCGCCGTCCTGCTCGTCCTTGGCTACAGCTACGCATGAGGCGCCCGGTGATCCTGGAATCGACCGTCACCTGCCCCGCTTGCGGCACCGCCAAGGCGGAGACGATGCCGACCGACGCCTGCCAATTCTTCTACGACTGCGCCGGCTGCGGGACGCTGCTCCGACCGAAGCCGGGCGATTGCTGCGTGTTCTGCTCCTACGGGTCGGTGCCGTGCCCGCCCGTCCAGGCGGACGGCAAGCTCGGCTGCTGCGCGCCGGCCAAGCCGGAAGGGTAATCCTCATCTGCTGGGGCAGCGTCCTGCGCGACGCCCTGGCGCGTATCCCGGCTCCCGACACAAGGCTGTTCCAAGACGGCCGTCGTCGGGACAGGCCCGCCTCCCGTCGGTCCGCTTTCCGCCCATTGCGGAATTTCAAACCGGGCCACGGCCGGGGCGCGCCGGCGCCGCGGGCACCGAGCAGATCCCGCACCGCAACGAGCTTCTCGAGATCATCCAGCGGAAGCGCGCCGAGATCGAGCGCGCTTACGGCTGGAAGATCAAGTCCCCGGCCGAGATCGCCAACCGCAAGGCCTACCAGGAGGATCTGCGCGCCCAGGTCGCGGGCGATGAACGCGAGCTGGAGAGCCCTGGCCTTGCCCGGCGCCGGCGCTGAGGCAGACCCTTCCCGGTCCGGCGGCTGCCACGGTATGGAGGACCGCCCGAGGGATCAGCGCCGATGAACCTGCACCGCCTGCTCCGCGCCCGCGCCGCCGAGGGGCGTCCCGTCACCGTCGGCCTGATCGGCGCCGGCAAGTTCGGCTCGATGTTCCTCGCCAATGCCCCGCGCATGCCGGGGCTGCAGGTCGCCGGCATTGCCGACCTGTCTCTGCCCCGCGCGCGGGAGGCGCTGGCGCGCATCGGCTGGGCGCCCGAGCGGGCCGCAGCGCCGGACCTCGACGCGGCGCTGCGCAGCGCGGCCACCTGGCTCACCGAGGACGCCATGGCGCTGATCGCCGATCCGCGCGTGCAGGTGATCATCGAGTGCACCGGCGTGCCCGCCGCCGGCATCCGCCACGCCCTCGCCGCCATCGCGCACGGCAAGCACGTGGTCATGGTGAACGTGGAGGCCGACGTGCTGGCCGGGCCGCTGCTGGCGGCGAAGGCGCGGGAGGCGGGGGTGGTCTACTCCATGGCCTATGGCGACCAGCCCGCCCTGGTCTGCGAGATGGTGGATACGCTGCGCACTGCGGGCTTCATGGTGGTCGCCGCCGGCAAGGGCACCAAGTACCTGCCGGCCTACCACCGATCCACGCCGGGGACGGTCTGGGGCCATTACGGCCTGACCGAGGGGCAGGCCCGCCAGGGCGGCATGAACCCGCAGATGTTCAACTCCTTCCTCGATGGCACGAAATCGGGCATCGAGATGGCCGCCATCGCCAACGCCACCGGCCTGGCGCCGCCCGAGGACGGCCTCGCTTTCCCGCCCTGCGGCGTGCAGGACCTGCCCCGCGTCTTCGCCGGCAGCACCGGCCGCGTCGAAGTCATCTCCTCGCTGGAGCGCGATGGCCGGCCCGTGGTCGGCGACCTGCGCTGGGGCGTCTATGCCGTCATCGAGGGCGAGACGGACTACGTGCGCCGCTGCTTCGCCGAATACGGCGTGGCGACCGACCCCTCCGGCCGCTACGCCGCGTTGTGGCGGCCCTACCACTTCATCGGCCTCGAACTCGGCGTCTCGGTCGCCAGCGCGGCGCTGCGCGGGGAGCCGACGGGCAGCGCCGAGGCCTGGCGCGGCGACGTGGCGGCGACCGCCAAGCGCGACCTCGCCGCCGGGGAAGTGCTGGATGGCGAGGGCGGTGCGATGGTCTGGGGCAAGTGCATCCCCGCCGCGCGGAGTCTCACCGAGGGCGCGCTGCCCATCGGACTTGCGCACGGTATCCCGCTAGTGCGTCCGGTCCGCGCCGGTGAGACGGTATGCTGGGACGACGTGCAGGTGGATGAATCCGTCGAAGCGGTGCGGGTCCGGCGCGCCATGGAGGCGCACGCGGCGCCGGGCTTGCGCCGCGCGGCCGAATAGCGCGGATTCACGGCGCCTGCACCACGTGCCGCTGAACCGCCAACCATTCTGAAGGTTGATTCCCCGCGCCGCCCGCCCGACACTGCCGGACACACGATGCTCCAGCGCCCGAACCGCCGACCGCAATTCTTCTACACGACCGCGCCCCTGCCCTGCCCCTATCTGCCGGGGCGGACGGAGCGGAAGATCGTGACCGAATTGACCGGGCCGGATGCCGAAGCGCTGCATGACCGGCTCTCCCGCGCCGGCTTCCGGCGGAGCCACAACATCGCCTACTCGCCGGTCTGCCCGGGCTGCACGGCCTGCGTGCCGATCCGCATCATCGCGTCGGACTTCGAGCCCAACCGGGTGCAACGCAAGCTGGACAAGCTGAACGGCGACGTCGCCGCCTTCGAGGCACCGGCCCGCGCCACGGCCGAGCAGTTCGCCCTGTTCCAGCGCTACCAGCAGATCCGACACGCCGAGGGCGACATGGCGGCGATGGGCTTCTACGACTACCGCGCCATGGTGGAGGACACGCCGATCACCACCGGCGTCGTCGAGTTCCGCGACCCGCGCGACCGGCTGATCGGCGCCTGCCTGACGGATTGGCTCTCGGACGGGCTCTCGGCGGTCTATTCCTTCTATGACCCGGCCGAGCAGCGGCGTTCGCTCGGCACCTGGGCGATCCTGTGGCTGGTGGGGCGGGCGCGCTCGCTCGGCCTGCCCTTCGTCTATCTCGGCTACTGGGTGCCGGAGAGCCGCAAGATGGCCTACAAGAGCCGCTTCCGGCCGAGCGAGGTGCTCAGCGGCGGCGCCTGGCGGGTGCTGCGCGACGCCACCGACCCCGCCAGTGCGGAGGACGCCGCGGCGGCCATCGCGGCGACGACACGCCTGCCGCAATCGGCGGGCTGAACCGGCCCGACCTGCGGCGTGGCGCGGCACGCGGTTGACGTGCGGCCAGCAGGCCGGGACCATGCGCCCCGATCCCGAGGAGGCCCACCATGACCCGCCGTTCCGTGCTGCTGCTCGCCACCGCGCTTGCCGCCCTGCCCGCGGCGCTCGCCGCCCACCCGCACGACATGCTCACCGCCGATCGCCAGGGCCAGATCGAGCAGCAGATCATGCAGGTGCGCAGCGCGCTGCGCGGCGCGGTGGAGCGCAGGGACGTGGCGGCGCTGCGCGCGCTCTATGCGCCCGGCTTCACCCATACCCATGGCAGCGGCAAGGTCGATGGGCGCGACGCGCGCATCGTCGCGCTGCTGGCAGGCGAGCCGGTGATCGAGCTGGCCCCGGTCGAGGAGCTGACCATCCGCATCCCGCATGCCGACACGGCAATTGTCACCGGCAAGAGCCCCGTGCTGAACCGGGCCGAGAACCGCAATTACGATTTCCGCTGGATGCAGGTGCATGTGCGGGTCGGCGGCGAGTGGCAGATCGCGGCCAGCCAGGCGACGCGGCTCGGCCCGGGCGTCTGATCCGGCCCCGCCAACGCCGGGTCAGGCCGCGGCCCGGGCCGCGGAGGCGCCGAGGCGGCGCAGCAGCCCACCGAAATCCGCAGGCGCGGTGCCCGGCGTCGCGCAGGCCTGGCGCGGGCTGGCGCGCCACGATCCCGCCCGCACCTCGCTCGGCGTGGCACCGAATTCGCGGCGGAAGGCCCGGCTGAAGGCGGAGGCATCGAAGAAGCCGAGCCGTTCCGCCATCGTGGCGATGGAGGTGCCTGGACCAACCTCGGCCAGCGCCAGGCGGGCCAGGCGCAGGCGCTGCGCCTGGACGTAGCGCGCGACGCCGCCATGCGGTTCGAACAGCCGGTAGAGCTGCGAGCGGGAGATGCCGGCGAGGCGGCTGATCTTGTCGGGCCCCAGCGTCGGCGACGCGATGTTGTCGCGGATGACGCGGCGGATGCGCTCGCGCTGCGCCATCGCAGCCGCGCGCGGCGCCACCGTGCCCGGCGCGACATCGCCGAGCAGGCAGGCGGTGACCAGGCCACGCATCGTTTCGGCCAGCAGCGGCGCCTGGGCGGGGCTCATCTCCGGCAGGCGCCGCGTCAGCAGCAGCAGCGTCTCGGCCAGCAGCAGCGCGCCCGGCCCGCCCAGCACGCCGGGACCGAGCGCTTCGAGACCAGCAGACAGGTCGGGGAAGGCATCGCGCGGAAGGTAGAGCGAGACCCAGTCGGCCGCCGTGCGGTCGCTGACGGAGGCGTCGCCGAGCGACAGGAGGAAGGGCTGCATCGGGCCGGCGGCGAAGCAATGGTCGCCGAAGCGGAAGCGGGCATGGCCGCTGCGCGCGACGCGGATCACCCAGTGGTCGATGCCGTCGCGCCGGATGTGCCGCGCGGTGCGTTCGAAGGCCATGGCCGGAGCGGTGTTGCGCATCACCGCGAGGTCGCCGAGCGGCCAGATCTCGTTGCGTGCACTGAATTCCTTCGTCCCGTTGTCGCGCAGCGTTATGCTGTTGAAGGACTCATAGTTGCCGCGCCAGACATCGACGCGCCGGTGAGGGGCCATGTCGTCTGTCGAGAAGACAATCGGGGTGATGCAGGGTGCACCGCGTCCCGGCCTCGGTGCGTCGGCCAGCAGATCAAGCATAAGGCCGCCTTCTACCGTTGTCTTCGCCATGTCGGCGCTGTGTCCGGGGCCGCGCGACGGCGCCCGGACTGCGACCCGATACCGGTTCCGGCGGTGGAATTGAAGCGCCCTGTGCGCAGCCCGGGCACGCGGCTTTAGGCCCGGTCCGACGCGCCGGCTACGCGAAGCGGTTGCTCCTTGGAAACCCATTCGGCGGCAGGCGGCCGGCGCCGGCGCGGTTGCCGCGCCAGGGCTGGATGTCCATCTCGGTGCGGACCTTCTCGCCGAGCCACCAGCTCAGCCCCTCCCTGCGCCAGAACACGCGTGCGTCGGACAGGCCGCCATCCTTGTAGCTTTGCAGCTGGACGCCGCGGCCGCGCGCCATCTCCGGCACCTGGTCCAGCGGGAAGACCAGCAGCCTGCGGTTCTCCCCGACGACCGCGACCATGTCGCCTTCGGCCGGCGTGCAGAGCACGGCCTCCTTGCCCGGATCGACCACCAGCACCTGCTTGCCGGTGCGCCGCTCCGCCAGCAGATCCTCGCCCTTCACCAGGAATCCCTTGCCGTCGGCGGCGGCGACGAGGAAGCGCCCGCCCTCCCGGTGCACGTGCAGCGCGATGATCGAGTCCTCGTTCGTGAGATCCACCATCAGGCGCACCGGCTGGCCGTCGCCGCGGCCGCGCGGGATGGCATCGGCCTTCAGCGTGTAGGCCTTGCCGTTGGTGGCGAACAGCACGATGCGGTCGGTGGTCTCGGCGTGCACGGCGAAGTGCAGCGTGTCGCCCTCCTTGAAGCGGTATTCGGTCTCCGGCGGCAGATGGCCCCGCTGCGCGCGGATCCATCCCTTCTCGGAAAGGATGACGGTGATCGCCTCGCGCTCGACGAAGGCGGCCTCGTCGACCAGCACGGCGGGCAGCAGGCGGCCGGTCTCGGTGCGGCGCTTGCCGAGCGGGCCGTCGCCGAACCTCGCCCGCGTCTCCTCGATCTCGGCAGCGATGGCGTCCCAGCGCTTCGCCTCCGACTTCATGAGGCCCTGCAGCGACTTCTGCTCCGTCGAGAGCTTCCGGTGCTCCTTCCTGATCTCCATCTCCTCGAGCTTGCGCAGGGACCGCAGGCGCATGTCGAGGATTGCGTTCGCCTGCACCTCGGTCAGCGAGAAGGTCGCCATCAGCGCCTCGCGCGGCTTCTCCTCCTCGCGGACGATGCGGATCACCTCGTCGAGGTTGAGATAGACGACGAGATAGCCTTCGAGGATCTCAAGCCGTCGCGCGATCGCCGCCAGCCGGTGCTCCGTGCGGCGCACCAGCACGACATGGCGGTGGTCGAGCCAGGCGCGCAGCACCTCCCGCAGCGACATCACCCGCGGCGTACGGTCGGCGTCGAGGACATTCATGTTCAGCGAGAAGCGCGTCTCCAGTCCCGTCGCACGGAACAGCGTCTCCATCAGCACGCCGGGATCGACGGTGCGCGCCTTCGGTTCGAGCACGAGGCGGACCACGTCCGTGCTCTCGTCGCGCACGTCGCCGAGCAGCGGGAGCCTTTTTTCCTCCATCAGCTGGGCGATCTGCTCGATCAGCCTGGACTTGGCGACCTGGTAGGGGATCTCGGTCACCACCACGGTCCAGGCACCGCTCTTGCCCTTCTCGACCTCCCACTTCGCGCGCAGGCGGAATCCGCCGCGGCCGGTCTCGTAGGCCTCCCGGATGGCGTCCGGCGGTTCGACCAGGATGCCGCCGGTGGGGAAATCCGGGCCGGGCAGGTGCTTCAGCAGGTCGTCCGTCGTGGCGGCCGGGTTGCGCACCAGTTCCAGCGCCGCGGCGCAGAGCTCGCCGGCGTTGTGCGGCGGGATGGAGGTGGCCATGCCGACCGCGATGCCGCTGGCGCCGTTCGCCAGCAGGTTCGGGAAGGCCGCCGGCAGCACCACCGGCTCCTGCTCCTCGCCATCATAGGTGGCGCGGAAATCGACGGTGTCCTCGTCGATCGCCTGCAGCATGGCCCCGGCGACGGCGGTCAGCCGCGCCTCCGTGTAGCGCATGGCCGCGGGGTTGTCGCCGTCGATGTTGCCGAAATTGCCCTGGCCCTCGACCAGCGGGTAGCGCGCGGCGAAGTCCTGGGCGAGGCGGACCAGCGCGTCATAGACCGCGACGTCGCCATGCGGATGGTACTTGCCGATGACGTCGCCGACCACGCGGGCGCACTTCTTGAACCCCGCCGCGGGGTCGAGCTTCAGCTGGTGCATCGCCCAGAGCAGGCGGCGGTGCACGGGCTTCAGCCCGTCCCGCACGTCCGGCAGGGAGCGGGACATGATGGTCGAAAGGGCATAGGCCAGGTAGCGCTCGGACAGCGCGTCGGCGAGACCGGTGTCGCGGATCTCGCCGCCGCCCGATGGGCCGCCGGCGGGGGGTGTCTTCACGGGGTCGGCCATGGGGTGCCCTGGGCGATTCGCATTTTGTTCCTGATCGGCCGTGGCATAGCCCAGGGGCCGGTCGAATGCCAGCCTCGCCCATTGGTCCCTGCCCCGCCACGGGTCTAGCATCGCAGGAACCCGGCGCGCGACGCCGGCGGGAGGACCCGCCATGCCCGACACCCATGCCTCCGCCCATCCGGACGCGGCGCCACGCGCGTGGCCCCCCGGCATCACGCGCATTCCCTACTGGCTCTATCAGGACGCCGATGTCCTGAAGCACGAGCAGAAGACGCTGTTCGAAGGCCCGGTCTGGAATTTTCTCACGCTGGAAGCCGACATCCCGAATCGCGGCGACTACCGCACCACCTTCGTCGGCTCGATGCCGGTGGTGGTGGTGCGTGGCCGGAACGGCGCCATCCATGCCTTCGAGAACCGCTGCGCGCATCGCGGCGCGCTGATCGTGCTGGAGGATTCCGGCACGGCGAAGGACTTCACCTGCGCCTACCACGCCTGGCGCTACGACCTGGCAGGCTCGCTCTGCTCGGTCGCCTTCCAGCGCGGCGTGAACGGCAAGGGCGGCATGCCGGCCGATTTCCGGGTGGCGGACCACGCCCCGCGCAAGCTGCGTACCGCCACCATCGGCGGCCTGGTCTTCGGCACCCTCTCGGACGCCACGCCCGACATCGACACCTACCTCGGCGCCGGCGTCGCCGCCAAGCTGAAGCGCGTGCTCAACCGCCCCGTCGAGGTGCTGGGCCGCTTCGCCCAGCCCATGCCGAACAACTGGAAGCTCTACGCGGAGAACGTGCGGGACACCTACCACGCCTCCCTGCTGCACACCTTCTTCACGACCTTCCGCATCACCCGCTTCTCCCAGGCCGGCGGCATCACGCTGAGCGAGAACGGCGGCCACCACGCCTCCGCCACCATCGCCACCGTCGAGGGCAATGACGGCGCCTACAAGGACCAGGGCATCCGCTCCGACAATGACGGCCTGAAGCTGCGCGACATGTCCTTCCTCGATTCGGTCGACGAGTTCGGCGACGGCATCCAGCTGCAGATCCTGACCGTCTTCCCGACGCTGGTGCTGCAGCAGACGCACAACTCCCTGGCGATCCGCCACTTCCTGCCGAACGGCACCGGCGCCATGACGCTGCACTGGACCTATCTCGGCTTCGTCGACGATGCGCCGGAGATGCGCCGACGCCGCCTGAAGCAGGCCAACCTGGTCGGGCCCGCCGGCTTCATCTCGCTGGAGGATGGCTGCATCGGCGGCTTCGTGCAGCGCGCCGCCGCCACGGCAGCGGAGCAGGAAGCGGTGGTCGAGATGGGCGGGCGCAGCGTGGAGACCCAGCCGACGCGCGCGACAGAGGTCGCGGTGCGCGGTTTCTGGCAGCTCTACCGCACCCTCACCGGGCTCTGAGCCGATGGACGCGGACGCCACGCTGCTGCTGCGCCTGGCCGCGCTGAACACCGCCTATGCCGGCACGATCGACGCCGACCGGCTGGAGGCGTGGCCGGAGTTCTTCACCGAGGACGGCTTCTACCGCATCACCACCGCCGCGAACCATGCGCAGGGCCTCGCCGCCGGCGTGGTCTATGCCGACAGCCGGGACATGCTGCACGATCGCGTCTTCGCGCTGCGCCGTGCCAACATCTACGAGCGGCAGGCCTATCGCCACGTCATCGGCATGCCGGCGATCCTGGGGCGCGAGGCCGATGGCGGCGTGCGCGCGGAAGCGCCCTTCCTGGTGGTGCGCACCATGCGCGACGGCGCAATGTCGCTGTTCGCCGCCGGCCGCTACCTGGACCGGCTGGTGGAGCGCGACGGCCGGCTGCTGTTTGACGCGCGCGAGGGGATCTGCGACAGCCCGAATTTCGACACGCTGCTGGCGATTCCGCTGTAGGCGCCGCAGCCCCGCCGCCCACGCTGCCTTCGGCCATCGACCGGCCGCCGGCTGCTCCGCTGCGATCAACCTGCCAGCCCCGCCACCCGGTCCGCCAGCAGCAGCCGCGGCACCGGCAGCGGCCGGCCGAACTGGCCGAAGGCGTCACGGGCCAGTAAGTGCCCGGTCAGCCGCAGCCCCGCCGCCCACGCCGCCGGGCCGGAGCGGTCATTGGCGCGGTCGCGCTCCGGCACCAGGAGGAACCCGGGCAGCGGCCGCAGCCGCTCCCGCCA
>ERZ1066121.1933-NODE-1933-length-13866-cov-7.179712_pt1 | contig 13866 bp, 15 predicted proteins | sample MGYA00382768_ERZ1066121 | MGnify/ENA primary metagenome ERZ1066121 (study PRJEB33369, sample SAMEA5778351) | biofilm metagenome | biome: Industrial cooling water; feature: Water cooling tower basin; material: Biofilm | place: United Arab Emirates | collected... | reverse complement strand
GCTCTGAGCCCTCCGAAGCCGACCGGCGGCTCGCGAACCTCGAATCGGAGAAGCAGCGCTTCTACGAGGAGCGACAGAAGGCACGCGAGGAACGAGATGCAGCCCGCAAGGAGCTGGAGGAGTTCCGCAAGAACGGCATCCAGGACGAGCAGACCAAGCAGAAGCTCGCCGACATGGAAGCCAAGCTCGAGAAGTCAGACACGGTGATCGCGTCTCTCTCGCTCGAGAATGCCTTCCTCAAGGACAACACCCACGAGTGGGTGGACCCCGCAGCTGCGCTGAAGCTCGCAGATCTCTCTCAGGTGGAGATCTCGGAGGACGGCCAGGTCTCGGGGCTCAAGACGGCTCTCGACGCTCTCGCTAAGAACAGCCCCTACCTCCTGAAGAAGTCCGAGTCCACCCCTCCGCCTCGGAAGTCTGGTGACCAGCCCGGGACGGACAAGGAGAAGAGCGCTCAGAAGAAGCGCCAGGACCGTCAGGCTTCGCTCAAGCGCAAGTTCCCCGCTCTGCGGGGACACTGACCCAGATAGGAGAGATCGATGGCTCGCATCGACAAGACCGAGTCCGCCATCGGCGTGACGCGAGGTGTGCTTCAGGCAGACCTGCTCACGTCCGACTACGACAAGGTCATCGGCGTCGGAATCAACGCCTCCGGTCGCGTCGTGAAGGGTGCCGGGCAGTCCGGCGTCATCGGCGTGATCGTCCCTTCCAAGACCGCCCGTCGCCAGGGGGATGTCGTTGACATCTTCGGCAACGGCTCGGAGATCGTGGAGTTCAACGGTGCCGCTGGCACCGTGTACTACGCGGCTGCCGCAGACGGTGCTGTCTCCACCACCAACACGGGCACTCGCATCGGCTTCACCGTCGAAGCTGACCGTCTCGTCGTGACGATCTGAGGATATCACACATCATGAGCAAGTTCATGACGCTACCCGCCTCTGTGGTGAGCCACCGTGCGGCTCCGGGACACGAGCTGATCGACCTGACCTCGTTCGGATATCTCTTCGACCTCGAAGGGTTCGAGCAGGGCTTCAACCAGGCGTCGGACATCGTCACCCAGACCGCCGACGGCGTCGACCTCAACGAGATCTGGGCGGAGTACCAGGACACCCTGGCCATCCAGAACGCAGCCCGACAGCGCATCATCAACCTCCTCACCTTCCCGGTGACCAACCCGATGGAGTACGTGCCGCAGTTCAGCACGAGCCGATTCGAAGAGGCCAGCGAGTACGGTGAGCCGCGAAGCGCTCGTCTGAAGCAGTCCGGCTTCTGGCTCGGCTACGGCTTCAAGTGGTACGACGCCGGTGTGCGGTACACGTGGAAGTACCTCGCGGACGCGCAGCAGCGTGACCTCGACGCCATCCACGCGTCCATGCTCGACGCGGACAACCGCAACATCTACGAGCTGGTGCTGAAGGCGATCTTCACCAACACCAACCGGCTGGCCGACATCAACGACCAGGAAGTCTCCGTGTACGCCCTGTACAACGGCGACGGCACCGTCCCGCCCACGTACAAGTCGAACACGTTCGACGGCACCCACTCGCACTACCTGGTGTCGGGCGCGGCGACCATCGATTCGGGCGACCTGGACGACCTCGAGGCCACGATCTCGCACCACGGCTTCGGCGCAGACAACGGCGTGCAGCTCATCGCCTGCGTCAACTCCGCACAGGGGAAGGTCATCGAGACCTTCCGCCAGGCCAACGGTGCGCGGTACGACTTCATCCCGGCACAGGGTCAGCCCGGCATCCTTCTGGAGCCGGGAACGATCCTCGTCGGACAGGACCGTCCCGCCAGTACCTACCAGGGGCTGAATGTCATCGGCAAGTACGGCAACGTGCTCATCGTCCAGGACGACCTGTTCCCCGTCGGCTACGTTCTCATGTTCGGCACCAGTGGTGACGCGAACCTGATGAACCCGGTCGGCCTCCGCGAGCACCCCAACCCCGCCCTGCGCGGGCTGCGGCTGGTCAAGGGTCCCAACCCTGACTATCCGCTGGTGGACTCGTTCTACAACCGCGGCATCGGCACCGGTATCCGCCAGCGCGGTGGTGCGGCTGTCATGCAGATCAAGGCGGCGGGCGGATACACTCCTCCGAGTGGGTTCACGTTCGTCTGATGAGCCGGAGGGAGGGGTCGGCGTCTCCTTGGTGTGACCCCTCCCTCCTCTGACACAGACAGGAGAAGCAGATGTCTCGAGAAATCACGGCGGAGACGTTCGATCCGAACGACGAGTTCCACCGCCAGTACGTGGCCGACCGTCCCTGGCTCGTCTACGAGCTCAGCGTCGCAGGAGTGAGCCTGGATGGCTCCTCGTCAGACGAGGACGAGAGCAACGCCGAAGATGAGGGAGACGGTGACGAGCCGAATCCCACTCAGGGAGATCCCGGGAGACCGACGACGGTTGAGCGTCCGTCGGACACCGAGACCGTCGGTGGTGGCGACACTCCGCCGGAGAGCGAAGAGGAAGAGGAAGAAGTCGACCTCGAAGAGCTCACCATCCCCGAGTTGAAGGAGCTGCTCAAGGAGCGGGGCCTCGCCGTCGGTGGCACCAAGGACGAGCTCATCGCTCGTCTCGTGGAGCACGAGAACAACCAGTAGGACCCCCGGATACCGGCCCATCGGCGGTGCGCAGATACAGAATGCGACCCTGATGGGCCGGTTCCTTTGAGGAGACAGAGATGGCAAGCGAACAGGAGATCCGCGAGCTCCGCAATGCGATCGGCGAGCCCGAGGACAGCCCGCCGTACACCGATCCCGAGCTCGAGATAGTCATCGCCGACACCGGAAGCGTCAGGGCTGCGGCGGCACAGATCTGGCGCGGGAAGGCAGCTTCGGTCGCGCACCTCGTGAACATCTCCGAGGGTGGATCGTCGCGCAGTGCCGGTGACCTACAGAAGAAGTTCCTCGACATGGCTGCACAGTTCGAGACACCGACGCTCGTCACCGAGGACGGCGTTGCACGTCCGCGGACCCGGAACATCACGAGGGCGTGATGGACAGCTTGGAGCTGCGGATCCATCGGGCGAACACCAAGAGCTTCATCGACGAGCGACCAGTCGCCATCACGCTGATCCCTCGGCGACGCGAGCGGACTGCCGGAGCAGGTTGGAAGTACAGCGACCTGCCTCCCCGGCGTCCGCAGACATTCCGAATCATCGAGCTGGGCATGACTTCTTCCCCGCCAGTGGTCGAGTTGACAGACGGCACCAGCCGACAGGTCAACTTCTGGATCCTGGGTGAGCACGACGCTGTGGTCGAGAAGGACGACTACTGGGAGACAGCTGACGGACGCTTCTGGTCGGTGGCAGACGTGATCCGATCTAATCAGTACGAAGTGCGTGGGGTTGTGATCGAGCGTGGCCGGTAAGAGCAGCATTCGCTGGACCGACGAGTCTCTGTTCAAGAACGTCGAGACTTTCGACAGCCGCGCTCAGGCTGCGCTCTCCAAGGTCACCACCTACTACGCTCTCCGAGCCGAGACGCACGTGAAGACGCGTGCACCCTGGACCGACCGCAGCGGGAACGCCCGGTCTGGACTGTCCGCTCAGCCGTTCACAGAGTCGAATGTCTATCGGGTGGTCGTGTACCACAGTGTCACCTATGGCAAGTGGCTCGAGATCCGGTGGGGTGGTCGATGGGGCATCATCCAGAAGAGTGTCCGCGAGCTCACACCCGAGTACACCGCGATGATGACACAGGCGATCCAGCAAGTGATGGCGGGGAGATGACATGGCAACTCTGAGAGAATTGGTCGCACAGCGACTCATCGCTGGTGCACAGCAGGGGCTGATTAGGAATCTGGATCCCGCTGCGATCTACGATGCCGACACCGCAGACAACCCCGACGTGGTGAACGACATCTTCCTGATCATCCGCTGGGGCGAGGAGCGCCGCGGCATCGGTCCTGTGTCGAGGCGTCAGCTTCTGCTGTTCGGTTTCGGTCCGAAGGGCGACACCGACCCGGTCGACGCCATGGTCCGCGACGCGGCTGCTTTCCTGAAGGAAACCGAGCAGACCGAGATCGAGGGCGGATGGCTCACGCAGATCCACGACGACCAGTTCAAGCGTGGCTCGGACGCCCTCGCAGGTGGCTGGGAGGCGACGATCGTGCCCTATCGTCTGATTGCAGTGGCGAGCGGTCGCTGACAGGTAAGATTTCCTCATGGCCACCAAGAAGAGCGCACAGCCCGATCCGGTTGACCCGGAAGAGAGCAGCGCCGATGCAGAGGAGCAGCCGGTTGAGCCGGTGACGATGTTCCTGGCGTATGTCGGAGCTGCCAACTCGCGCACGATCAGAGCCGACGACTGGCGACACATGGGCTTCGACCAGTCCGACACCATCTGGGACGACAGTAACAACAAGCGGATTCCGCTCGAGGAGCTCGACCCCGGTGTGGTGGAATATCTCAAGAACGACTCCGAGTTCCGCATCATCGGGTCCAACCAGTACTTCTGATGATCGCCACCGAGCTCCGCTGCGACAACAAGATCCTGCACGGGATCCTTCGGGATGACCACATCCTCGAGGTCAAGTGCCGGTCTGAGCGCTGCGGAGCTCGTCGCGGGGTTGTAGTGCTCCACCAGTTCAACCTGAAGACTGGGGACCTCTTGACGAAACGATACAAGACACCAGAGAGGAATGAGGAATAATGCCTCTGCCTACTTCCCTTCCGTACGGCATGCGTGACTGCAAGGTCACACCGTACCTCAACGCTGGGGCAACTCAGCTCAGCAACACGTCCTATGATCTGCCCTACATGCAGACCTTCAGCTTCTCCGAAGCCGAGGAGTTCACGGAGCTGCGCGGTGACGACAAGGTCGTGACCACGCGCGGTCGTGGATCTTCGGTCGAGTGGGAGACGGAGTCGGGTGGTCTCCCGCTGGAGATCGCCAACGTCCTCGTCGGCGGCGTCATCGACGTCACCGGCACGGGATCGACCGAGGTCCGCAAGTTCACGAAGAAGGCATCGGACACCCGTCCCTTCTTCCGGATCGAGGGGCAGATCCTTTCGGACTCCGGCGGCGACGTGCACTGTGTCATCGACCGTGCGCGTGTCACCGGAGAGTTCTCGGGCGAGTTCTCCGATGGCGAGTTCTTCACGACCGGTCTGTCCGGTGTGGGTCTCCCGTCTCTCCTCGCCGGTCGCGAGGACATCCTGTACGAGATGGTGCAGAACGCGGTCGCGAAGGCGATCCCGGGTGTCACGCAGCTCGTGCCGATTATCTCGACCATCACCCCGTCCGGTCAGGGAGCCAACTCCTACGTCGTCATCAACGGCGTCAACATGACCGGCGCGACCCAGGTGATGTTCGGGGCCACGGCGGGCACTTCGCTGCTCGTCATCAACGACACCACACTCCAGGTCCGTCTGCCTGCCGGCAGCGCGGGCACGGTGAACGTGGTCGTCACCAACCCCTCCGGAGACTCCGCTCCGGTTCCGTACACCCGGATCGTCTAATCCCAGACGATCCACAACTGAGACAGGAGCACAAGGATGCCAGATCTCCAGCCCCAGACCAACGTCTGGGCAAACAACCTCGTCGGACGCGAATACGACTTCGTCGTCCCTTCCGGCCAGCTGTGCCGTATCAGGAAGAAGCCGCTCGAGAATCTGCTTCTCGAGGGTGTGATCGACGACATCGACTCTCTGACGGCTCTCGTCGAGACCGACATCGTCAAGAAGCGTGGTCGTCGCCCTGGTACGCCGCAGGACCGCCAGCGGAAATCCGGTACCAAGCCGACCGCTGCAGAGGGTCTGCAGATGATGAAGGACGAGAACTTCCGCAAGTCCATCGAGATCATGGACAAGGTCATCATCGCTGTCGTCGTGGAGCCGCAGCTCCACCCCAACCCCGGTCCGGGCGAGAAGCCCGAGGACGGCAAGATCTACATCCAGCAGGTGAGCCTGCCCGACAAGACCGCTATCTTCAAAGAGGTGATGTCGAGCGTTCAGCAGGCCGAGCAGTTTCGTGAGGAGTCCGACGAAGCTGTGGAGCCTGTTCCAGACAAGTAAACAACTCCGCACTCGACCCTCCGAGCTCGCTGGTATCTCGAATGAGCTAGCAGCGTACTGTTTCGATCGAGCGGTTCTCTACTTCGGCAACACCGTCGAGAACGAGATCCACGAGGGAACCAGGAAGGCCAAGAACGACACAGCGGCTCGAGCCAAGGCGAACCGCATCATCGCGAAATGGCTAGCATCCGGAGAAGAAGTTCCGAAGGGGCTCTACCGAGACCCCATGGCTGGATAAGAGAAGGCAGATGGCTGGCAGCTACGACCTTGGCACCGCGAGAGGCGTCATCGAGATCGTCTATGACGATCAGGGCACCGAGCAAGCTCGCCAGTCTCAGCGCACCGTCGCTGACGAAGCCCGGAAGACCGGGTCGACTATTGTCAACGTCGTCGGCGGTGCGCTGGCTACGACGGGTGCCGCGGCTGTCACCGCTGCCACTGCATTCGTAGGCACCGCAGTTCAGGCCGGTATCGCCTACAACACTCTCGAGCAGACCTCTCGCGCTGCATTCAAGACCATCCTCGGCTCCGCAGAAGCAGCCGACAAAATGATGGCAGACCTTCGTGAGTTCGCTCGTAGTTCGCCGTTCCCTCGACAGGCATTCATCGAGGGCACCAGACAGCTCCTTGGATACGGCGTCGAAGCGTCCAAGATCATCCCCATCTTCGGTGCTATCGAGGACGCCGTCGCCGCGGTCGGGGGTGGTGCGGAGGAGATCGCACAGTTCACCGACATCTTCGCAGAGATCCAGTCTCAGGGTGGCATCACTGGCGATACCATCCAGCGACTGGGTGCTCTGGGTATCGACGCCTTCAAGCTCATGGGCGACGCGGCAGGTGTCACCGGTGAAGAGATCGCCGCGCAGATCGAATCGGGTGCGCTCTCGGCTAGCGAGCAGGTCGACATGCTCGCCAACGCTCTGGAGACTCGGTTCTCTGGAGCGGCTGCGAACGTGAAGGCCACGTGGGCCGGTGCGACAGACCGCATCGCTGGTGGCATGCGAGATCTCGGATCAGCTCTGGTTGAGCCGTTCATCTCGACGGGTGGCGGTGGCGCTGCGGTCGAATGGGCAAACATCGTTGCGGATCTCGTCCGAATGCTCATTCCGATGGCCACCGAGGTTTCCACCGCGATCGCCGCCTGGGTAGTCCCGGCAGTCACAGGATTCCTTGAGAGCATCCGCGGAGTCGTCGAAGGAATCAGCCTCGACAAGATCATCAGCGGATTCCAGAATCTTCTCCCCGTGATCATCCCGGTCCTGGGTCTGTTCGGTGGATTGGCTTCATCTGCGCTGGCCAACGTCCCGCTCGTCGGAGGCGCGTTCTCAGGTCTGGCGAGCTTCCTGACGGGTCCGGTCGGAATCATCCTCGGTCTCCTGGGTGGTCTGATCGCTCTCTCGCCGGAGCTTCGGTCGGCTCTCGGAGACACCTTCTCCCAGCTGGGGCAAGTCATCGGCGGTGTCATACAGGCTCTGATGCCGGCGATCGCGGCTCTGGTCCCGGTCATCGCAGACTTCGCTCGGGAGTTCGGAGTTGTGCTGGCTGGTGGTCTCCGAGCGGTGACCCCGATCCTGGTACAGCTGACAGGGATTCTGGGTGGTGGTCTGGTTGGAGCTCTTGGTCTCTTCACAGGGCTGCTACAGGGCCTGACTCCGATCCTCGGACCGCTGGTGGCGGTCGTCGCAGGTTTCGTCGCCGGTCTGTACGCTTACAACACGGTTATGACGATCATCCGGGCTGTCACCGTCGCCTGGACAGCGGTGCAGTGGCTCCTCAACGCAGCCCTGACCGCAAACCCCATCGGTCTAGTCATCGGCTTGATCGCTGCGTTGGTGGCCGCGATCATCTGGGTGGCAACGCAGACGACCTTCTTCCAGGATGTCTGGGCGGCGCTCTCGCAGTTCTTGATGGAGGCTTGGGCCAACATCGTATCGTTCTTCACCACTCTGTGGGAGGGTGTCGTAGCGGTCTTCACGACTGCCTGGGAAGCCATCGTCGCATTCCTTACGCCAATATTCGAATTCATCGCCGCGATCATCAAGACCTATATCGAGATCTGGACAAACGTATTCCTGGTCTTCGCTGCGGTGCTGAAGACGATCTGGGATGCTATCTCAAATGTAGTCACGACGGTGTGGAACGCAATCGTCGCGTTCCTGACACCCATCATCACGAACATCGCCAACTTCATCCGGACCACCATTCAGAACGTTCAGAATGTGTGGAATGTCGTATGGAACGCCATCTCCTCGTTCTTCACAGACATCTGGAACAAGATGGTCGCATTCCTGACGCCGATCGTCACGACGGTGTGGAATGTAATCAACACGGCAATCAACAACGTCCGGAACGTCTGGAACACCATCTGGTCGAGCATCAGCTCGTTCTTCAGCGATATCTGGAATGGTATCGTCAGCGCTGTCAGCGGTGCCGTATCGAACGTGATCAGCACTGTGAGCGGCATCTATGGCCAGATCATGGGCGTCCTGTCCGGCGCAGCTAGCTGGTTGTACAACGTCGGACGACAGGTCATCGAGGGGCTGATCAACGGTATCACCTCGATGTTCAACAACATCGTCAGCGCGATCACCGGGGTTGTGGACGGTGCGATCAACTGGGCGAAGGACGTGCTCGGTATCGCGTCGCCGTCGAAGGTGTTCGCCGAAATTGGACGGCAGACTGGACAGGGTCTCGCCGACGGTATCTCTGACATGGCGAGGGATGTACGCAACGCAGCGGGCGATCTCAGCCAGGTGGCCACGGACGCCATGGATGTCTCGGCAACGGCCAATCTCGCCACAAACGCGACCCTCAACGCTTCGGCCCGGTCGCACATGGAGCAGATGGCAGCAGCATTCACTGCGCAGAATGCTCCGAAGACCAAGGACGCTGGCGACCTTCCGCCCATCGTCATCAACATCACCTTGAACATGGAGAGCTCCAGCTCTGGAGAGTCGGGCCAGACCGAAGCAGAGATCCTGGCGATGCTCGGAAGGGCTTCGGAGCTGGTTCGAGAGGAGATCAGCGACTATTATGGCAAATGATGGCACGAAGAGACTCTTACTCAGAGGAGGTCCTCTGGGTCAGGTCGAAGTCGACCTGTACTCCTGGCTTGCTCCGGATCTAACCGACGGATACGGGGTCGAAGCTCTTGAGGGAATCCTCGGATTCGGTCTTGGTCCGGTGGCGAACCGTTGGTTCGAAGGTGCCGGGGCTGGTCTGCGTTGGCGCGGTGGAAAAGCGACAGCGCGAGACTTCGTCTTCCCTCTTGACCTCTCCCAGCGGGATCGGGGTCAGCTCAACGAGCTTCTCCGCAATCTTGAGCTCCTGCTCTCTCCGAGCTACGCACCGGCGACGCTCCTCTTCAACACCTACGACGGTGAGGAGTGGAGCATTCAGGTTGTACGCGAGAGCGGCGGCGACTACAAGCGTGGGGTCGAATCTGACAACGAGACCTGGATCAGACTACAGGATCTCACGCTGCGTGCGGGTGACCCCTTCTGGATCCGCAGCCGGTTCGACGACTTCGATGTGTTCGCCTCCTCGGGACAACCGCTGCTCCCCGAATTCGCAGAGCTCAAGATCGCCAGCTCTCAGGCTGCCGGAACGCGACCGATGGTAAACAGTGGGACCTCGGAGTCGTGGCCGGTATGGACTCTCACCGGGCCAGCTTCAAAGCTCGTACTCGCGAACCAGGACGGCGCGAAGATCGAGTGGAATGGAGCTCTGAGTACTCAGGGGAATCTTTCGGCGGGGCAGAGCATCATCATCGATTCTGAGCACTCTCTCGTGACCGACAGCGCGGGTGTGAATCGCTACGGACAGCTCGCTCCTGCTCCGAAGTTCTGGCCTGTGCTCCCGGGTGTTGACGTCGCAACGGTGCTCTTGGAGGGTGTGACGCCCGGTGTGTCAGGTCTGCGAGCTATCTGGGCTCCGCGTAGATGGGCTATGGTGTAATGGCAAAAGACGCAAGCGACATCATCATCGAGGTCCGCAACAAGGATCTCGTCCGTCTGGGCGCCATCCCGAGACAGATCGTCAACGCGAAGATCCAACCGTTCCGCAATGGTGTCGGAACCTGGTCGATGCGGCTACCCGCAGAGGAACCCCTTGCTCTGGAGCTGGCAAAGCCTGGCAACGGTGTCGTCATCACCGACTATGAGACCGGTCAGGTCGTCATGTCTGGACCTCTCACTCGTCCTGCCCGCCGTCGAACCTCTGGTGATCCCGGTGGAATCGTGACCGTATCTGGCGTCTCTGACAGTGTGCTATTGTGGGACTCTCTCGCCTGGCCGGACCCTGCCAACCACTCATCTGCGCAGTCGCGGAGCCATGACATCCGGAGCGGCGTTGCCGAGACGGTGATGCGAGGATTCCTCTACGACAACCTGATCTCTCCTCTCAACACTCTTCGCACCAAGAGTAGGCTCGTTAACAAGATTGTCGACTCTCCCAGCACAAACCTCGGACCTCTGGTCGAGAAGAGTGTCCGGTTCAATCGACTCGGAGACGTTCTGGCGGAGATCGCCAACTACTCAAATCTCGTTTTCGACCTGATCCAGGACGACCTCGTATTGAAGCTGCGAATTCGAGAGATCGTAGACCGGAGTGCGGAGATTCGTCTCGACATCGAAAATGGAACCCTCTCGGAGCACTTCGTGGAGATGTCGCCTCCGAGCCTCACTCGTGCATTCGTGGCGGGGCAGGGCGAGGGGAAGAACCGGACGATCGTGAGCCGGGTAACATCAGCGACGGTAGCAGCAGAGGAGCTCTGGGGTCGTCGTATCGAGGAGTTCATCGACCAGCGAAACACCAATGACCTGACAGAGCTCGCCCAGAAAGGTGATCAGGAGCTTCTGGAGAGAGGCTTCACTGCGGTGTCGGTGAAAGCTATTCCCTCCAATGATCAGTCGATGATCTTCATGAAAGACTGGTTCGTCGGCGACAAGGTTACCGTTGTCGTCGAGCAACAGGAAACCACAGCCATCGTCACCGAAGCTGTCATAGTCATCGACAAGGATGGCATGACAGTCGGCGCGGGCATCGGGGATGTGCGAGGGTTCAACAGCACCTCAAAAGCAGAGTCGAGCATCGAGGTCAACCAGAAGAGAGTCGACTTCCTCGAGAAGGAGGGGCTGGGCAATCTTCGTCTGGTTCCGGCGGGAACCGTGGTCCCATTCGCAGGCATGGAAGTACCAGAAGATTGGCTGCTCTGTGACGGACGAGAGGTCTCTCGGTCCGAGTATGACGATCTCTACGCTGCCATAGGCACCCTGTATGGGATCGGAGATGGTAGCACGACCTTCAACCTTCCAGATCTCCGAGGGCGAGCACCTTTCGGCGCAGGCCTGGGGACGATCGCGCAGTCGAACAACTTCGACACGACCTTCCCGAACTATGTGTTCATGCGTCTTAATGCTAATTATCCCGATGTGAGCTTCAGGTGGTACAACTCCATCGGTATCGGCGGTGGATCTGCAGCGAGCTATGAAGCGTTCCAGAACTGGAACAAGCAGCTCGTCGGATTCGTCGGGGCCAATGCGCTCCCTGGAGCTCCTCCTAGCGTACCAACTGGAAGTCTGATCGTTGGTCGAGAGTACATATTCCGGATCCAGACTCGAATGCCTCTTCTCACCGGCAAGGGTAACGCACGTCGTCGTTTCTCCATCGCAGTCGGGGCATATGACGGGACCTCGATTTCGTTCGTCCCTGGTGCGGGCGGATGGCAAGAGATGTCGGTGAAGTTTCTCGCCTCGGCGACGAGCATGCCGCTGTACTTCTCGATCGAAGATGTCGTGACCGGCGGAACCGTTGATCAGGTGTACATCGACAACTACGAGTTGTTCCTGCTCGGATCAGACGACGGCATCGCTGCCACGGGTGGGGCTCGCACCCATGTCCTGACTGTCGACCAGATTCCGCTGCACAGCCACCTCTTCGGTGCAGACGACCAGATGGTAACGCAGGGTGGATTCAACACTTTCGCCAGCGGCGCAGATATCGCATACGACGCGACCTCCACCAACACAGGAGCAGGCAAGCTCGCTCTGACACGCGCCATGTACGCCGGTAGTAACACACCTGGCAACCCTGTAACGGGTGGACAGTCACACAACAACATGCCACCCTTCATCAACATGAACTACATCATCAGGACGTAGACTTCCAGAGAGGGAGAATCATCATGCCGCTTACTTCATGGCCATTCGAGAACCAGGTCATCTCTGAGGACCAGTATGGTCAGCTGATCGGCCTCCTCACCCGTAGCGGTGTCGTTGGTGTCCCCGGCGACAACTCGCTCAAGCCCTCTGCCAATGGCTCGGGCATGAATGTGCAGGTCACTGCCGGCGCGGTCTTCATCCGCGGACACATGGCAGCCGACACCGCATCGGCGACGGTTACCGTTCCTGCCGCCGGAGCTTCAGCTCGTACAGATACCCTGGTCGCTCGGCTGACGCTTGCGACAGACAACATCACTCTGGTGGTCAAGCAGGGCACGACAGCCCTGACCTGGGGCTCGGGGGTGTTCGAGATCCCGATCGCGCGCATCGCCGTCGGAGCGAACGTCACCTCGATCACGAACGCGAACGTGACCGATCTGCGTCAGTTCGCCGGGAAGACGATCGGGATGTGGACCGACGCCACGCGTGTCGCGGAGAAGGGTGCTCTCGGGTTCAACTTCACCGACAACACTCTCGAGGCGTGCTTCGACGGCACCAACTGGATCAAGGTGTCCCTGGCTGGGCACACTCATACTGCCTCGCAGATCACGAACCAGTCGGGGATCGACGCCGGCAAGGTCAACGGCATCAAGATCACTTCGAACAACAACGGCGTCGCTCCTTCCTCTCCTTCGGTCGGCGACCTCTGGGCAGACGCGAGCTGATTCATGGTCCAGTTCAACGGTGGGGACTACTCCCACTTCATCGATGTGTGGGTGAACTGGCAAGATGTCGGGCGAAATGTCAGTTCGATCCACTTCAAGTACTGGATCCGCCGGAATACGTCTGCTGCCAACGGCGCGTACAACGGTGGGACGAAGCGCTTCACCATCTGGAACTCAATCAACGGCGATCACAACGAGTATCGCTCCTACAACTTCAAAAACTACCAAGATCTGACCGTTGTCGAGTTCGACCGAGAGTTCGGGCACGACGCCAACGGATATCTCTACTTCGAGTACGCAGCACACTTCGAAGGGCACTCGCAATTCTTCCCGTCTGTGCACTCCGGCAATCAAGGCTTCAACGCTCCTCGCATCCCCAAAGCTCCTGGAGCCCCGACAGGGCTCACGCAGGCCAACCAGAGCATCACGAACGTAGGAGTAAACTACACACGCGGCAACAACAACGGCTCCGGGCTCACCGCAGACGAGGCGCACTGGTACGAAGGTGGACCTGCAGGTCAGGGAACTCTGGTCTGGGCAGACCAGGGTCCCCAGGGCTACACCAGCCCCAATGGTGGAGCCACTCCTGGGTCGTTCGTTCCGAAGCCGGGGACGAAGTACTGGGTGTACATCCGATCCAAGAACGCGATCGGGGTCTCTGGATGGTCTTGGATCCAGGTCGAGACTCTTCCGGGTGCACCAGGACTGCCGAGACAGGTGGACCCCACATTCCTCCCAGGAGCCATGGTTCGTCTGGACTGGCTCGCACCTCTGGTGGTTGGAGCCAATCCGATCATCAGATATGATATCCAGTACTCCAAGACCAACAACTTCGCCGTCGTCGGTACTGTTCAGTCTGCTGCTGGCGACCTCACGGAGACATTCGGTCCGCTGGACCCCAGCACAACCTACTACTTCAGGATCAGAGCTGTTAACTCGTATGGACCTGGAGATTGGTTG
>ERZ1066121.1932-NODE-1932-length-13872-cov-15.201419_pt1 | contig 13872 bp, 10 predicted proteins | sample MGYA00382768_ERZ1066121 | MGnify/ENA primary metagenome ERZ1066121 (study PRJEB33369, sample SAMEA5778351) | biofilm metagenome | biome: Industrial cooling water; feature: Water cooling tower basin; material: Biofilm | place: United Arab Emirates | collected... | reverse complement strand
CCGTCGCCGGCTCGCGTGGCGGCGGCGAACAGCTCGCCGCGCACGACGAACGCCACCTTGCGCCCGTCTGGGGCGAGCGCCAGCTCCTGCACCCCCGGCGCCCCCGCCGCCGTGACGCGCTCCACCCCGGCCGCCGCCGGCGCGCCGCGCAGCGCGATCGACACCGGCCGCGGATCGCCGGCGGGCGCCCCGTCGGCGCCGAGCGGCAGGAGCCAGACGCCGAAGTCCCGCTCGAAGACGAGGGCCCGCCCGTCGTGCGCGACGCTCGGCCAGAGGACGCGCCCGTCGGTGAAGCGGGTGAGCGGGCGCGCCTCGCCCGCCGGCCGCCCGTCGGGCGCCAGCGGCTGCGCCCAGACGTTCTCCGCGCCGCTGCGGTCGCTCATGAAGTAGAGCGTGCGCCCGTCGGGCGCCCACATCGGCCACGCGCTCTTGGCCCCGCCGGCGGTGACCGGCGCGTACGTGGGCACGCCGCCCGCGCCCGCGGCGGCGCCGGCGGGGCGCACGAGCCAGATCTCGCTCTCGTCGATGTGGCTCCGCCCGCGGCGCCACCACTGCCCGCTGACGATCCCGCGCGCCGTCACGGCGAGCGTCCCCCCGTCGGGCGAGGGCGCTCCCCAGTACTCGCTCGCGTACCGATCCCCCGCCACCACCCTCGGCGTCCCCCCGTCGGCCGCCACGCGCAGCACGTCCTGCATCCCGGCGACGTCGCGCGCGCTCGTCGACAGGTACAGCCACCGCCCGTCGCGGCTCCACGCGTCGAGCGTCTCGGGCGCGTCGTCCCACGTCACCCGCCGCACCGCCCCGCTCGCGAGCTCGAGCACGTACACGTCGCCGTTGCCGGTGCGCGTCGACACGAACGCCAGCCGCCGCCCGTCGGGCGACCAGAGCGGGCGGCTCTCGGTGGCCGCGTGCGAGACGAGCAGCCGGGCCTCGCCCCCTCCCGCGGGCACCGTCCAGACGTCGCCGCCGGAGACGAAGGCGAGTTCCTGCCCGGTGGGAGAGAGGGAGGGCTCGGCGAGGGGAGGGCGGGAGGGAGGCTGGAGGGGGAGGGCGAGAGAGAGGAGGAGGAGGAACATCGAGGGGAGAGAGAAAGGGCGCGAGCGGGGGGGGGGAGGGACCCGGCGAGGGGACGGCGCGAGCGGGGGGAGCGCGAGCGGGAGGGGCGGGACCGGGGGGGCGTTCTCGGGTAGGGCGGACGAGTGGGGCGGCGGCGCCTACCGCGGGGCGGGTGGGGCGGACGTGGCGCGCGAGCGGGTGGGGCGGCAGCGGGACCTGCGCAGCGAGGACCGCGGGGCGGCTACCGCGGGGCGGGAACTGCGGGGGGACCGCACGAGCGAGGGGCAGCGGCAGGGCCGGCGGGGCGAGCCACCTGCGCGGGCCGGTGCGGCGGACGCGGAGACCGCGGCGCGGCGCGCCCTTCGGTCCCCCGCCGTTCCCGCCCCGCAGTACCCGTCCCGCCGTACCCGCCCCGCCGTCTCCGCTCCCGCCGTCCCCGCCCCGCAGTAATCGCCCCGCCGTCCCCGCCCCCGCCCCACTCGTCCGCCCTACCCGAGGACGCCCCCCCGGTCCCGGCCCTCCCGCTCGCGCTCCCCCCGCTCGCGCCGTCCCTAGACCGTGCACCTCCTCACCGCCTCCTCCAACCCCACCAGCGGCTCCGGATGCGTCGGCAGGAACTCCTGCCCGACGTACCCGGTGAACCCCGTCTCGCGCACCGCCTCCATGATCGCCCGGTAGTTGAGCTCCTGGCGCAGGTCCGGCTCGTGCCTCCCCGGCACCCCCGCCACGTGGTAGTGCGCGATCGCGTCGCGGTGCGCCCGGATCGTCCGGATGACGTCCCCCTCCATGATCTGCATGTGGTAGACGTCGTACAGGAGCTTGAAGCGCGGCGAGCCCACGCGCTCGACGAGCGCCGCCCCCCAGCGCGTGTGGTCGCACTGGTAGTCCGGGTGGTCGACCTTGGAGTTGAGCAGCTCCATGATCACCGTGACCCCCAGCCGTTCGGCCGTCGGGGTGAGCTGCCGCAGCCCGCGCGCGCACGCCGCGAGCCCCTCGGCGTCCGGGCGCCCCGCCCGGTTCCCCGAGAAGCAGATCACCTGCGGCACGCCGGCGGCGGCGGCGAGCTCGAGCCCCTTCTCGTACCCGGGCACCAGCCACTCGTGGTGCGCCTCGCGGTTCCACCCCACCGTCAGCCGCGTCCGCGGATCCCCGGCCGGGGCGTAGCCCACGGCGCACGCGAGTCCGTGCGCCTGCGGGATCGCCCACTCGTGGGGCTCGAGCAGCTCCACCGACGCGATCCCGATCCGCCTGGCGGCGCGCGCGAGCTCGTCGACCGTGAGCGCGCCGAACGGCCAGCGCGTGACCGAGTGGCGGAATGCTGCCGTCTGCTGCACCGTGCTCCTCGGGTCGGGGAGGGTCCGGGTGGGCTGGGCGCCGCAGACGGCCCCGGCTCCGACGACCACCGTGCCCGTGCCGACGCTCGCGCCCAGGCGCACGAATTCCCTGCGGTCCATGCTCGCTCCCTGCGTTGCTGGTCGTGGTGGGGATCGCGCCGGCCGACCCGTGGCCGGGCCCGCGTGCGCGGTCGCCCCGGCGATCGCCCGGCGATCGCCGAGCGGCGGCCTAACGGTGGGCCGGCCGGGCGTCGCCCCCGGGCGCCACGCCGACGGCGGCCGCCGCGGCGCGCGTCCGGACGAACAGCACCGCCACCGCCGCGCACAGCAGCAGCGCCCCGGCCAGCCGGATCACGTTCTCCGGGTTCCCCCCGAGCCACCGCTCGTAGAACAGCGGCAGCGTGAAGATCTGGATCATCATCGGGATGACGATGAACATGTTGAAGATCCCCATGTAGACCCCGACGCGCTCGGGCGGGATGCTCCCGGCGAGCATCACGTACGGGTTCCCCATGATGCTCGCCCACGCCAGCCCGATGCCGAGCATCGGCACGAGCAGCAGCCACCGGTCGCCGATCGCCGGGATGGCGAGCATCGCCACCCCGGCCGCCGTGAGCGCGATCGCGTGCATCACCTTCGGGCCCAGCCGCCGCGTGAACGGCACCATCGCGAACGCCGCCCCGAACGCGACGAAGTTGTAGAAGCCGCCGATCTGCCCGTTCACCAGGTTCGCCTCGCGGAACCCGGGCGACGCCGGGTCGGCCGTGTCGAACAGCGTGCGGGCGAGCGAGAGCACGATGTACTGCCAGTAGCAGAACATCGCGTACCACTGGAACAGCTTGACCAGCGCCAGCTGCTTCATCGTCAGCGGCATGTCGCGCACCGCCTCGCCGATCTCGCGCAGCGTCGCCCCCACGCCGCGCGGCAGCGCCGCGATGCGGGCGCGCTCCGCCTCGGCCAGCGGCAGCTCCGGCGTCGTGCGCACCGTCCACAGGATCGAGACGATCGAGAACGCCGCGCCGATGAGGAACGCCCCCACCGTCACCCACGGGATCCCGCGCCCGTTCACCAGGTCGCGGTCCATCCCGAGCGCGACGAGCAGCGACGGCGTCAGGTACGAGAGCGTCTGCCCGAGCCCGGTGAAGGCGCTCTGCGTCAGGAAGCCGATCGAGTGCTGGCTCTCGTCCAGCCGGTCGCTGACGAAGGCGCGGTACGGCTCCATCGTCACGTTGTTGCCGGCGTCGAGGATCCAGAGCAGCCCGGCCGCCGCCCAGAGCGTCGGGCTGAACGGCATCGCCAGCAGCGCCAGCGAGCAGAGCACCGCGCCGACGAGGAAGTACGGCGTGCGTCGCCCGCGCGGACTGAGCGTCCGGTCGCTCATCGCCCCGACGATCGGCTGCACGAGCAGCCCCGTCATCGGCCCCGCCAGCCAGAGCAGCGGCAGCGACGCCTCGTCGGCCCCGAGGTAGCGGTAGATCGGGCTCATGTTCCCCTGCTGCAGCCCGAAGCTGTACTGGATGCCGAAGAAGCCGACGTTCATGTTCAGGATCTGCCCGAACGTCAGCCGCGGGCGCACCCCGTGCATCACCCCGGGCGTCGCCGGCGCCCGCGTCCCCGCCGCCTCGAGTCCGATCGCTCCTCCCGCCACGCGTCCCCTCCGCTCATGCCCGTGAGAATCGCCCCACCGGTGGGGCGCCGATGAACGTGACCTCCGGGCCGCTCCTCGGCCAGGCCGTCGCGCTGCTGCACAAGCTATGCGGCCCCCACGGGATCCACGCCTCGGCGGCGAGCACGGCGAACTACCGCGCCGTCTTCTGCCGCGACGCGGTCATGGCCGGGGTGGCCGGGCTCCTCGCCGGCGACGCCACCGTGCGCCAGGGGCTCGCCCGCACCCTCGAGCGGCTGCGCGACCTGCAGGGCCCCGAGGGGCAGATCGCCTCGAACTTCGAGTGCCCCCCCGCCGGCGACGCCGCCCCGGCGGTGAGCTTCGGCACCCTCGCCCCGCGCCTCGACTCGGCGTCGTGGTACCTCGTCGGCGTCGCCCTCGCCGCCCGCGCCGGCGCCGTCGACCCGCTCCCCTTCGCCGACTCGGTGCGGCGCGTCGTGCGCCTGCTCGACGCCCTCGAGTACAACGGCCGCCACCTGCTCTACGTCCCCGCCGGCGGCAACTGGGCCGACGAGTACCTGACCGAGGGCTACACGCTCTACGACCAGGCGCTGCGCGCCTGGGCGCTGGCGCTGCTGGCCGACACGTACGACGAGCCGCGCTGGCGGGCGAAGGCGCGGGCCATCGACGCCGCCGTCGCCGAGCGCTTCGCCCCCGACCCCGAGGCCGGCGCGCCGATGCACCCGGTGGCGAGCGTCTCGCCGGTGGCGCGGCGCGACACCTTCGACCTCGCCGGCTGCGCGCTGCTCGCCCTCGCCGGGCTCGCCCCGTCGCTCGCCACCCCGGCGCTCGACTGGATCGCCGCCCACTGGCTCGCCCACGACCGGCTGCCGCCGGCGTTCCATCCGGTGATCGACGAGGCGCACCCCGACTGGCCGGCGCTGCGCCGCTATCACCTGTACGCCTTCCGCAACCGCCCGCACGAGTACCACAACGGCGGCGTCTGGCCGGTGTGGCTCGGCTGGCTCGCGCTCGCCCTCGCCGAACGTGGGCGCGCCGACGACCTCGCCCGGCTGCGTGCGACCGTCGCCGCCCGCCTGGCCGAGCATCCGGGGTTCGCCTTCGAGGAGTACCTGCACGGCGTCACCGCCGCCCCCGGCGGGACCCCGCACATGGCCTACACCGCCACCGGGCTCGTCTTCCTCGCCCTCGCCGACCGCCCGGCGACGCGCCACCTCCTGGCCGCGCGCCCGTCCCACCCGGGCTCGCGGGCGCCGTCCGCATGAGCGACACGAGCCGCGTCGAGATCCGCCCCGAGTCCGCCGCGCTCGCCGAGGCGCTGCGGGCGCGCCTGCTCGCCGACTTCGACCTGGGGGCGCGCGCCCGCACCGTCGTCGGCGTCGCCGGCGAGTCGGGGAGCGGCAAGTCGGCCACCGCGAGCGCCCTCGCCCGGGCGCTGACCGCGGCCGGATGGCCGGCCGCCGTGCTGCACCAGGACGACTACTTCGTCCGCCCGCCGCGCGCCAACCACGCGCACCGCCTGCTCGACCTCGCCCACGTCGGCCCGCACGAGGTCGACCTCGCGCGGCTGGCCGCCGACGTCGCCGCCTTCCGCGCCTGCCGCCCCGACGTCGAGGTCCCGCTCGTCGACTACGCCGCCGACCGCTTCGTCACCCGCTCGCTCGACTGCTCGGCGCTCGCCGTGCTCGTCGTCGAGGGGACGTACGTCCTCCGGCTCGACGACCTCGACGTGCGCATCTTCCTCAGCGCCACCCACGAGGAGACGCGCGAGCGCCGTCGGGCGCGCGCCCGCGACGTCGACTCGCCGTTCGTCGAGCGGGTGCTCGCCATCGAGCACCGGCTCATCGCCCCGCAGGCCGGGCGCGCCGACCTCGTGATCGACCGCGACTTCGCCATCCGGCGCGGCGCGTGAGCCCCCGGACCGGCTACGTTTCCCCCGATCCTGCCGCGTCCCGCCCCGCCCGGGGTGCCGACGCGGCGCCGCACCCGTCGCACCCGAGCTTCCGAATCCCCGTGGCCACCCTCCAGCCCCCCGCCGCCGCCGTGCCCCCGCGCCCCGAGGCCGCGCTCGAGCGGCTCTGCATCGACACCGTGCGCACGCTCGCCATGGACGCGGTGCAGCAGGCCAACTCCGGGCACCCTGGGACGCCGATGGCGCTCGCGCCGCTGGCGTACCTGCTCTGGACGCGCCACCTGCGCTACGACCCGCGCGAGCCGGGGTGGTGGGACCGCGACCGCTTCGTCCTCTCGGTGGGGCACGCCTCGATGCTGCTCTACGCGGTGCTGCACCTGACCGGGCACGACCTCTCGCTCGACGACCTGAAGCAGTTCCGCCAGTGGGAGAGCAAGACCCCCGGACACCCCGAGTACGGCTACACCCCCGGCGTGGAGACCACCACCGGCCCGCTGGGCCAGGGCGTCGCCAACGCGGTGGGGTTCGCCGTGGCGGAGGCGCACCTGGCGGCGCGCTTCAACCGGCCGGGGCACGCGATCCTCGACCACCACACCTGGTTCATCGCCGGCGACGGCGACCTGATGGAGGGGGTCAGCCACGAGGCCGCGAGCTTCGCCGGGCACTTCAAGCTCGGGAAGCTCATCGGCTTCTACGACGACAACCGCATCACCATCGAGGGCGCGACCGACCTGACGTACTCCGACGACGCGGCCCGGCGCTTCCAGGCGTACGGCTGGCACGTCGAGCACGTCGCCGACGGCAACGACCTCGACGCCCTCGATGCGGCGATCGCGCGCGCCAAGGCGGAGACCGAGCGTCCCTCGCTCGTCGTCGTCCGCACGCACATCGGCTACGGCTCGCCGCGCCAGGACAGCGAGAAGGCGCACGGCGAGCCGCTGGGCGTCGAGAACGTCCTCAAGACGAAGCAGGCCTACGGCTGGCCCTCCACCGAGCCGTTCTTCGTCCCCGAGGCGGCGGCGCGCCGCTGGCGCGAGCTGGCCGACGCGCGCGCCGCCGCGCACGCGGCGTGGCGCGCCCGGTGGGACGCCTACGCCGCCGCCTTCCCCGAGCTCGCCCGGGAGCTCGAGCGCCGCTGGAACGGCGAGCTCCCCGAGGGGTGGGACGCCGGGATCCAGGACTTCACCGCCGCCACCGGCGCCGTGGCCAGCCGCGCCGCCAGCGGCACGGTGCTCAACGCGATCGCCCCCAAGCTCCCCGAGCTGGTCGGCGGCTCCGCCGACCTCGCCGGCTCGACCAACACGCTGCTCAAGGGGGAGGCGAGCTTCGCCCCGACCGACCACGGCGGGCGCAACTTCCACTGGGGCGTCCGCGAGCACGGGATGGGGGCGATCATGAACGGGATGGCGCTGCACGGCGCGCTCATCCCGTACGGCGCGACCTTCCTCGTCTTCGCCGACTACCTGCGCCCGGCCATCCGCCTGGCGGCGCTGATGCACCGGCACGTGATCTACGTCTTCACGCACGACTCGATCGGGCTCGGCGAGGACGGCCCGACGCACCAGCCGATCGAGCAGCTCGCCTCGCTGCGCGTCATCCCCAACCTCACGGTGCTCCGCCCGGCCGACGCGAGCGAGACCGCCGAGGCGTGGCGCGTCGCCGTCCGCCACACGCACGGCCCGGTGGCGCTCGTGCTCACCCGGCAGAAGCTCGGCTTCGTCGACCGCACGCCGGGCACGGGGCACGCGAGCGCCGCCGGCGTGGCGCGCGGCGCCTACGTGCTGCGCGACGCCGAGGGGGGCGCCCCCGAGGTCGTGCTCCTGGCGAGCGGCTCGGAGGTCGCGCTGGTGCTCGCCGCCGCCGAGCGGCTGGGGGGGGCGGGGATCCGCGCCCGCGCCGTGAGCGTGCCGTCGATGGAGCTGTTCGCCGCCGAGGACGCGGGCTACCGCGCCGAGGTGCTGCCGCGCGGCGTGCCGCGCGTGGCGATCGAGGCGGCGCACCCGATGCCGTGGTACCGGCTGGTCGGCGACGACGGCGTGGTGCTGGGGCTCGAGCGCTTCGGCGCCTCGGCGCCCTACGAGCGCGTCTACCAGGAGCTCGGCCTCACGGTCGACCGGCTCGTCGAGGCGGCGACGCGGCTGGCGCGCGGGGGCTGAGCCGGCCGCGCCTCACGACGCGGTCGCCGGGCGGAGGACCGCCGCTGCCGGATGGCGTGCCAGATCGCGCATGCGCCGACGGGGCGCCCCGGCAGTGCCGGGGCGCCCCGTCGGCGTCCGTGCGGCGCGCGTGCCGCGGCGTGCCCTCAGGCGGCGCGCCCGCGGCGGCGCGCACCGACGGCGCCGAGCGCCAGGAGGCCGCCGCCGAGGAGCACGACGGTCGCCGGCTCGGGGATGACCGTCACGTCGGTGCCGCGCACCACGCGCGCGTAGGCGGCGGCGGCGATGAGGTCGTGCGCCCGCGTCGTCGGGTGCAGCGCGTCGGCGAACAGCGCCGTCGAGCAGTCGAGCCCGAGGCCGAACGGCGGCGGCAGGCACGGGCGCGTCACGTCGGTGATGCCGTAGCGCGTCCCGCCGCGCCGCGCGTCGCGCAGGACGTTCTCGAACAGGTTGTCCAGCCGCAGCCCGAACACGTCGATCCCCGGAGCGGTGCGGAGCAGCCCCAGGCGCGCCCGGAGCAGCCCGTTGAACTCGTCGGTGAGCTCGCCGAGCAGCCGCCCCGTGGGCGTGCCGACGACGTCGGGGGTGCGCCCGAGGTTCGGGAGCGAGGGGAGGAGGAAGCGCCGCGCCCCCTGCCCGTAGAGCCCCGTGGCGATCGTCGCCAGGTTGTTCGCCGCCGTCTCGAGCGCCGCCGTGCGCGCCGCGGCGTCGCCGAGCGCGGCGGCGTCGCGCACGTCGTTGGCGCCGCCGAACAGCACGTAGAGCCCCGTCGCGTCGCCGGTGCGCGCCGGCGGGCAGAAGGCCGCGAGCGCCGGTGGGCAGCCGCCGGCGTGCACCGCCGCCTGCGCCTGCATCCCCGCGCCCAGCCCCTGGAACACCGGGCCGATCCCGGTGCGCGCCGTGCCGACGGCGTAGTTGCGCCCCCCGAGCCCACCGGGGCCCAACGCCGCCGTCGCGTCGCCCGGACGCCCGAGCGCCGCGGCGAACGTCTGCGCCCACACCGCCCCGTTCGACGCGACGCCCGGCGCGTAGGGCGGCGACGGCGTGAGGTCGGCGCCGAGGAGGAGGCCCGAGAGCAGGTCGCCGTTGCCGGTGTCGGTGAAGCTGTCGCCGAAGAACGTCACCGACGAGAACTGCGCGTGCGCCGGCGCGGCGCCGACGGCGAGGAGGGTGGCGGCGGCGAGGCGCGCGGCGGAGCGCCGCAGGGCGCCGAGAGCGTGTCGGAGCATGAAGGCGGAAGAGGCGGAGGGGGAGCGCCGCGCGCCCGCGGCGCCGGCGCGCGCCAACATGCGCGGCGCGCGCAGGGCGTGCAAGCGGCGTCGCCGTCCTCGCGCGCGCGCGGCGGCGCGCTGGTCCGGTTCCTGCCCCCGACGCGCGCGAAGTCCACCCCTCATCCGACGGAGAGCGCTCGCCATGGCCATGCACGATCTGCAGGAGCTGCTGAAGCACTCGCTCGGCGACCTGTACTTCGCCGAGAAGACGATCCTGAAGGGGCTCAAGAAGATGGCGCGCGAGGTGTCGAACCCCGAGCTGCGCGCCCGGCTGGAGCAGCATCAGGAGGAGACCGCCCAGCAGCTGCAGGTGCTCGAGCAGGCCTTCGCCGCGATGGGCGAGCGGGCGAAGGCGGAGAAGTGCCCCGGCATCCTCGGCATCCAGGAGGAGCACGACGAGTTCGTGCGCGAGGAGGAGCCGTCGAAGATGGTGCTCGAGGCGTTCGACCTGGGCTCGGCGCTGCGCGTCGAGCACTACGAGATCGCCGGCTATCGCTCCGCCATCGCCCTGGCCAAGGCGCTCGGGCAGCGCGAGGTGGTCGCGCTGCTGCAGCAGAACCTCGCGCAGGAGCTGGCGATGGCGAAGTTCGTCGAGCGCGCCGCCGGCCCGGCGCTCGCCGCCACCCGGCAGCAGCTGCGCGAGGCCGGGGCGCAGGCGGCCGCAGGGGGTGCGACCGGCGGGGCCCGGCGCGCGCGCGGCGCGGGCGCCAAGCGCGGCGCCACGGCCGAGACGGCCGAGCGCGCCCCTGCCCGGCGACGGGCCACCGCCGGAGCCAGCTGACGGGCGGAGCGGGCACCGGGGGGGAGCGGGAACCTTCGCTCCCCCCCGCGCCTTCTCCGGGTCGGGAGGGCGGCGAGCGCCCCCCGGATCCCTCCGGCTCACCACCGGCGCGCGGCCCCAGCGGTTCGGGTCCCACGCGTCGGTCGTGCGTCGGGGGATTCGTGATTCGCGTTGCTAGTGCGCCCCGGCGATCCGGGGGTATCTTGCAGCCATGCGGATCGTGTCGCTCTGCCCCTCGCTCACGGAGCTCGTCTTCGACCTCGGTCGGGGCGACGCGCTCGTCGGGCGGACGAAGTTCTGCGTGCATCCGGCCGACCGGGTGGAGGCCGTCGAGACGCTCGGCGGCACCAAGAACCCGAAGATCGCGCGGATCGTCGCCCTCGCCCCCGACCTCGTGCTCATGAACGAGGAGGAGAACCGGCGCGAGGACGCGGAGGCGCTCGCCCGCGCCGGGATCCGGCTGCACGTCAGCTTCCCGCGCGACGCGCAGCAGACGGCCGACACGGTGCGCGCCCTCGGCGCCGCCCTCGACGCCGACGACCCGGCCGCCCGACTGGCCACCGACATCGAGGCGCACAGCGCCCGCGTGCAGGCGATGGCCGCGCGCCGCGCCGAGTGCGGCGAGTCGCCGGTGCGCTGGGCCTACCTGATCTGGCGCCGCCCGTACATGGCGGTCAACCGCGACACCTTCGTCCACGCCCTGCTCGCCCAGGCCGGCGGCGAGAACGTCTTCGGCAGCCTGCGCGAGCGCTACCCGGAGATCACGACCGAGCAGCTCGCCGCGGCCGATCCGGGCGTCGTCTTCCTCGCCTCCGAGCCGTTCCCGTTCGCCGAGCCGCACGCCGACGAGCTGGCCGGGGCCACCGGGCTCCCGCGCGAGCGCTTCGTCCTCGTCGACGGCGAGCTGCTCTCCTGGCACGGCGCGCGGACGCCGGCCGGCATCGAGTACGCCGCCACCCTCCTCGACGCGGCGCGGCCGACGCACGCCCCGCTGCGCGTCTGGCGCAGCGGCGCCCCGGGCTCGGGCGCCGACGCGCGGCGCGCCAGCCGGATCCACTGACGCGCGCCGCCCGCCGGAGTCCGTCGGCGCCGGCGCGCGCGCGGGCACCCCGGGCGCCGGGCGCGGTACCTTGAGGGGATGCCGCGCCGCACCACCCGCCCCGCCCAGCTCCGCGCCCCGGTCGCCGCCGACGACCTGCGCCACGCCGCCTACGCCCCGGCCTCCGCGGTGCGCCGGCGCGCCCTCCTGGCGCAGGTGCGCGACGGGTGCGAGGACCGCCCCGGCGTCTACCGCATGCTCGGGGCGACGGGGCTCGTGCTCTACGTCGGCAAGGCCAAGCGGCTGCGCACCCGGCTGCTCGGCTACTTCCGCGCGGCGGCGAAGAACCGGCGGCGCGACAAGCAGGCGCGCATCCTCCGCCACGCCCACGCCCTCGAGTGGGAGTACGCGCCGAGCGAGTTCGCCGCCCTCCTGCGCGAGCTGCGGCTCATCAAGCAGCACCGTCCGCGCTTCAACGTGCTGCTCAACGTCGACGGCCCGCCGCGCGGCTGGCTCGCCCTCACCGGCGGGGCGGCCCCGGCGCTGCGCGTCGTGCTGCGCACCGACGCCCCCGACGCCGCGCTCCTCTACGGCCCCTTCCGCCGGCTGCAGACGCTCGAGGAGGCGGCGCGCGCCCTCGCCGACGCCACCGGCGTCTGCGACTGCCCCGACGCCGGGCGGGGGGGCGGGTCGCTGCGCGGGCAGCTCGGCGGCTGTCACGGCCCCTGCCGTCCGGGCCCCTGGGACGCCGCCGCCCAGGACGGCTATGCCGCTCGCGTCCAGGCGGTGCGCGACTTCCTCGCCGGGCGCACGCGGGCGCCGATCGAGACGCTGCGCGCGCGCATGCACGAGGCGAGCGCCGCCTGGCACTTCGAGCGCGCCGGCGCCCTCAAGGAGCGCATCGCCGCCCTCGAGTGGCTGGCCGATAGGCTGGGGCGCTTCCACGCCGGCGCCGACCGGCTCTCCTTCGTCTACCGCGCCCTCGGCGTCGACGGCGGCGAGCGGCTCTACCTCGTGCGCCGCGGCACCGTGCGCGCCGAGCTCGACCCGCCGGCGACGCCCGCCGACGAGGCGGCGCTCGCCGCGCTCGTGCGGCGCGTCTACGAGGGCCCGGACCCCAAGGGCGCCGACATCCCGACGCACGACCTCGACGAGTTCTACCTCGTGGCGAGCTGGTTCCGGCGACACCCCGACGAGCTCGATCGCGTGGCGCTCGTGCCCCCGCCGCGATCCGACGCCCGCTGACCTCCCCACCCCCATGCCCCCCATGATCCCCATGCGCCCCCTCCACACCGCCCTGCTCGCGGCGGCCGCGGCCGCCACCCCCGCGCTCGCCCAACCGCGCGTCACCAAGTCGCCCGCCGCCGGCGCCGCGCGCCCCGAGTCGGCGGCGTTCGTCGTCACCCTCGGCGCCGACACCACCGCCGTCGAGCGCTTCACGCGCACCCCCACCGCCACCGGGAGCCGCCTGGAGGGCGACCTGCTGACGCGCACCCCGAGCGTGCGGCTGGTCCACTACACGGTCACCCTCGACCGGCAGGGGCACCCCACCGACGTCGAGCTCGCCTTCCGCCGCCCCGACGGCACCCCCGTGCCCACCGGCGTCACCGGGGTGCGCGGCAGCTTCGCCCGCGACAGCGCGAGCTTCGCCGTCCAGCGCCCCGAGAGCACGACCACGGTGCGCGCCGGCGGCGTCCCGGCGGGGACGATGCTCTCCTTCGGCCCGTCGTACGCGATGTGGGAGACGGCGCTGCGGGCGCTGCGGCAGGCGGGGCGCGACTCGGGGGCGATCACCCTCTGGGCCCCGGGGGCGCCGCAGCCGCAGCGGCTCCCGGCGCGCCTGAGCGCCCCCGGGCGCGGCGAGGAGGCGCAGGTGATCTACTTCGGCGACCCGGTGCTGCTGCGCGTCGACCGCGAGGGGCGCATCCTCGCCGCCGACGGCTCGCGGACGACGAACAAGAGCACGGTCGCGCGCGTCGCCGACGTCGACGTCGCCGCCCTCGCGCGGCGCTTCGCCGGCGCCCCGGCGATGGGGCAGACCTCGCCGCGCGACACCGCCCGCGCCACCCTCGGCGCCGCCCAGCTCCTCGTCGACTACGGGCGCCCGTCGCGCCGCGGGCGCACGGTGTGGGGCGGGACGCTGGTGCCGGCCGGGCAGATCTGGCGCACCGGCGCCAACCAGGCCACGCACTTCCGCACCTCGGCGGACCTGACGCTCGGCGACCTCGCGGTGCCGGCGGGGACGTACACGCTCTTCACCCTCCCCGAGGCGGACGGCAGCTACCGGCTGATCGTCAGCCGGCAGACGGGGCAGTGGGGGACCGAGTACAAGCCCGACATGGACCTCGGGCGCGTGCCCCTCACGAGCACGACGCTCGCCGAGCCGGTCGAGCAGTTCACGATCGCCATCGAGCCGTCGGGGGCAGCGGCGGGGCGCCTCGTCCTGCGGTGGGACACGCGCGAGCTCGCCGTTCCGATCGCGGTGCGCTGACCGGGCGCGACGGTCGGCGCGCCCCGCCCCGCCCGGCGACACGGCGCGCCGGCACCGCGGCCGCGGGGGCGGGTAGCACCGACGTGCCCGCGCCCACCGTCTCGCAGTCATGGCGCCGCGCCTCGCTCGGGCGCGGCGCCGCGTCGTCCTCGGGGGCGCTCCTCGCGAGCGCGCTCGCCGCGAGCGCGTTCGTGGCCACCGCGTG
>ERZ1066121.1927-NODE-1927-length-13892-cov-5.329913_pt1 | contig 13892 bp, 9 predicted proteins | sample MGYA00382768_ERZ1066121 | MGnify/ENA primary metagenome ERZ1066121 (study PRJEB33369, sample SAMEA5778351) | biofilm metagenome | biome: Industrial cooling water; feature: Water cooling tower basin; material: Biofilm | place: United Arab Emirates | collected... | reverse complement strand
CCTCAGAACAATTGCTTTCAGAAGCGGACATTCGCAAATTTTATCCAACTAACAAAGGAAAAGCTCCTGATTGGATTTTGATTGATGGTTCAACATTAATTCTCTTCGAGTGTAAAGCCACTCGTTTTTCCAGAGCAGCACAGGCTATAGCTAGTGAAGAGGCAGTAAACAGTAGTTTGGCACAAGTCAAGAAAGGCTTAAAGCAACTTTCTAGTTTCATGGCTGCTTGTCGATCTCAGGCACAGGAACTAGAAAGGCTTCATAGCTGTACTACATTAAAGCCAATCTTAGTTTCGCTGGAACCGTTACATCTCATCAATAGTACTTTCTTTCGTGAACACATCAATAATTTACTGGCAGATGAAGGCGTTACTGGATTTGATTGGCAAATACTATCAGTTGATGAATTAGAAGCTCTACAACCTCATGCTGCTGCTGGCTTTAAGCTGGCTCAAGTTTTGAATGATCTGTTGACAAAAACATTTAACGATGTTCTTCAGGAGTTAAGTTCTCAGACTCAAAGAACTTTTGCTCATTCTTTCTTGTATCAGAAGCAGGAAGAGTTATATCAACGTCTCGATATACCTAAAGAGCATCCTTCAAAAAACAAGAAGAGTAAAAGCACTTCACGTCGTTAGCTTCGAGGCATAACAAGTCGATGAAGCGGACGGTTGAAAGATCTTAGTGAGGTTGCCAAAGTTGTCTGCCGCCGCTTATCTTGGTCGTTAAACACCGATCGCGCCCAACATCCCCAACGTCGTCCGCGTCGCCGGGGTCAGCCCCGTGGCCCCGCTCAAATTCATCCCCTCATAGAGCCGCTTCGCAATCAGCACCCGCAAACAGTCCCCCGTCGCCGCATCCCAAATTCGCACCGTCTGATCTTGAGAACCCGTGGCAATCGCCCCCCCATCCGCACTAAACGCCAGCGACGACACCAGGTGCTGGTGCCCCTCGCAAATCTGCAAACAATCCCCCGTCGCCACATCCCAAATTCGCAGCGTGTGGTCGTGGGCAGCACTGGCCAAACGCGTACCGTCTGGGCTAAAGGCCACCGCAAACACCCAGTTGCTGTGGCCCTTGATTACCGGGCAGCATTTCCCCGTCGCTACGTCCCACAGACGCACCGTTTGATCGGTGCTGCCGCTGGCCAGGGCGCGCCCATCCGGGCTAAACGCCACCGACCACACCCGGCTGTCGTGCCCCACCAGCGTTTGCAAGGGTGCCCCAGTAGCAACCTCCCACAGTTGAATGGTCTGGTCGGCCCCGCAACTGGCCAACTGTTGACCGTCTGGGCTAAAGGCCACGCCCAGCACCTTGGCGCTGTGCTGGCTCAGGCTGTGCAGGCACTGGCCCGTCACGCAGTCCCACAGTTTGACCGTGCGGTCGGCGCTGGCGGTGGCCAAAATTCGCTGGCTGGGGTGAAACGCGATCGCATTGATCCAATCCCCATGCCCCTGCAACACCTGAAGGCAGCGCCCGGTTTCCACCTCCCACAGGCGCGCCGTGCAGTCAGTGCTGCCGCTGGCGAGCATTCGGCTGTCTGCGCTAAACGCCACACCGTAGATAAAATCCCCGTGGCCCGCCAGCGTGCGAATGGGCTCTCCCGTCTGCCAATCCCACAGCACTACCGTTTTGTCGTTGCTGCCGCTGGCTAAATAGCGCCCGTTTGAGCTAAAAGCCACCGGCAGCGCCCAGTCGGTGTGGCCCTCCCAGGTGTGCAGGCAGTGGCCAGTGGCGATATCCCACAGCTTTACCGTCTGGTCGAGGCTGACCCCCACCAGCCGCTCACCGTCAGGGTGCACCGCCACCGCGCATACCTCGTTTTGGTGGCCGTAGAGGGTTTGCAGGCAGGTGTCGGTGTGCCAGTTCCAGAGCTTGATGGTGCGATCGCCGCTGCTGCTGATCACCCGGTCGCCCGTGGGGCTAAAGGCGACGCTGTAGACGCTGCCGCTGTGGTCGGTGTAGGTAGCCAGGCCGCTCCAGCTGCGGCAGTCCCAGAGTTTGAGGGTGCCGTCGCCGCTGCCGCTGGCTAGCAGTTGCCCGTCTGGGCTAAAGGCGAGGGAGTGAACCCAGCCATCGTGGCCAGCTAGTGTTTGCAGGCAGACCCCAGTGTTCGCATTCCAGAGGCAGATCTGGTGGTCGGCCCCGCCGCTGGCCAGCAGGATGTCTGGGTGAGCGCTGGACTGGGGGGCAAAGGCGAGCGATCGCACCCAGTCGCTGTGCCCCACTAGAGTTCGCAGGCAGACTCCAGTCGCCACATCCCAGAGCTTAACGGTGTGGTCGCCCCCGGCGCTGGCCAGGGTGTGGCCGTCCGGGCTGAAGGCGATCGCAAACACCTCGTGGTTGTGGCCCGTCAGCGTTTTTACCGCCACGCCATCGGCAGAGTTCCACAGGCGAATAGTTTGGTCGGCCCCGCAGCTGGCAATTAGCTGGCTGGTGGGGCTGTAGGCCACCGCCCGCACCCAGTTGTCGTGGCCCCGGCAAATCAGCAAAAGCTGTCCGGTGTGGGCATCCCACACGCGCACCTGGCAGTCGGTGTCGCCCGTAACCAGCCGCTGCCCGGAGGGGCAAAAGGTGGCCGCCAGCACATTGCCCAGCGATTCGGTAAACACACAGCCGCTCAGGTCAGCCCCGGCAAAGTTGACCCCGTGCAGCTTGACATCTTGCAGGTAGGCCTGCCACACCGTCAGCCCCGAGAAGTCGTAGCCGCTGATATCGACAGGTAGCTGCATCAGCAGGTTCAGCGCATTGCCCCCGGCGTAGCCCATCGACTGGGGCGTGCCGCCGCGCAGGGCATCGAGCATCGCTTGCAGATGGGCGGCAATGCGGGCGGCGCTGCCCAGGCGGTTGAGCAACAGGTCGAGAATGGGCCGCAGAATCAGGTTGACCTGGGTGTCGCGCAGGTAGTCTTTGGCCTGGGCCTTGCTCAGGGCGTGGCTGATAAAGAGCTGGGGCCGCTGCTCGGCAATTTCGTCGGCCATGCGATCGCACAGCTGGCAGACCGTGTACTCCATCACCACCGGCTGCTGCGAAAAGCCGTCGGCATTGCGCTCCACCAGCGATCGCCGCTGCAATGAGTTGAGCGATTCCCACAGGTCGCGGGGGGGCACGTGGGTCAGCAGGTCGGCCTGAAGCTCAGCGGTGGTGGAGGGTTCGCGGTTGATCGCCAGCCAGTACATTACCGCCTGCTCCAGCGGGGTGAGCCGCTCAAAGTGCTGCTCCAGCAGGTCGCGAATGTCGTCGAACAAAAAGCCGCCCTGCTGCGACACCGCCAGAAACTGAGCAATGTCGCCATCAAAAAAATCGCGAATCGATGAGGCCACAATCTTCAGCGCCAGGGGGTTGCCGCCGTAGCGATCGGCCAGCGCTTGCCACTGAGCTTCGGTAGCCTGAAAGCCCCCCTTGGTATTGAACAGGGCGCGACTGTCAGTCTGCTCCAGACCTGAGAGCTGGAGCGATCGCACCGATAGCGCCTCCCCCTCAAAGGCCGCCAGCCCCTTCGGCTTCTCCCGCGAGGTCACCAGCACACAGCTCTGGTGAGCCGTTTCAGCCACACAGCGCAGCACCTCGCCATAGCCCTCAAACCCAGGTCGGTAGCGCCCGGTGCGATCGCCGCTCTGCAAGATCGACTCGGCATTGTCGAGCAGCACCAGACAGCGCCCCTGCCGCAGGTAGTGCAGCAACCGCCCCAGCCGCCCCTCCAGCGTGGTCGGCAAATCGCGCTCCTGCTGCCGCGACAGCGATTGAATCAAATCCGCCAGGAGATCGGCTGGAGAAGGGGCATTGCGCAGCGATCGCCAGAGAATATGGGTAAAGGGGGGATGAGGAGATGAGGGGATGGGGGGATGAGGGGATGGAGGGATGCTATTCCCTGACGCTCCCCCGCTCCCCCGCTCCCAGGTTGCCGCAATCTGCCGCGCCAGCCGCACCGACAGCGCCGTTTTGCCAATGCCGCCCATGCCCAGCAGCGTGATCAGTTGGCAGCGGTCTGCCAACACCCAGCGCGTTAAGGTGTCTAACTCCCCCTGCCGTCCGTAGAAAATCGCATCGTCGGGGGCACTGCCCCAGTCTATAAAAGTGGAGTTTGCAGGGGCGATCGCGCCCGTTTCGACCGCCCCCGTAGCCTGAGCGACCTCGGCTATGGTCTGCCAATCCAGCCCCAGTACGTCGCAGTAGGCTTTAAATGCCTCGGCGTTGATCGCCACTTTCCCCGCCAAAAAGCGTTTCCAGGTGCCTTCAGAAATGCCCGCCGCCAGCACCCCCGCCGCTTCCCAATCGGTGCCCAAGCGCTTACTCGCCGCGGCAATCCACCGAAAGTCATTGACAGCCCACCCCTGCTGCAATCGCGCCTGCTTAATTTGGGTCCGCCCCGAGGAAGAGGCTTTGAGGGTAATCACAATCCTTTAGAGTTCAGTCCACTACGACCCACTACCGCACACTACAAAGGCAGCGAGTGAACTGTCAATGCAGAGATATAGCGGTGTCAGGCCTTAACCCCTGCGATAGAACCTGGCTTAACGCAAATCGCTCATTGAGTAGATGGTGATTTCAAGCAAGGTGATTACAGTGAACCTAATGATTTTTGTAATGTAATCGAGGTTGACAGCATGACTACCGAAGAAAACAAGTCTTACGCTGAGAAGAACGAAGAGCGCATCCAAAATTTCGTCGACAATATCGATGAAAAGGGTGCCGAAAAGAAAGAGCAAAAGAAGGAAGAATTTGAAGCCGCCAAGGAGTCTGAGTAGAGTCTAATAGATTCTGGCGACCTGCTCCGTTCTCAGGCGGGCTATGGCCTTGAATTTCCAGTCTGCGAAATAAATGGCCCTAGTCTGCGCCACTAAGCCACCGATTAAGCCACGCTTTGGCTAAGCAAATACCCTTTGGGACGCTGATTGTGTCAGTCCTGGAGGGTATTTATTTAGTAGCATTGTGGAATCTGATCGGGGTGTAGTTTCTGCCGCTGCCACCGCGATTTTCTGACATCTGTTTCAAGTTTTATAGATTATGCCTGAGGACATTGGCCCATTTTTGATCGGTGTGGCGCTGCTGGTGCTGTACCTGAGCTGGTCGGCGGCTACCGAAATGGGTACCCGCTGGCCCTGGCGCAAGTGATGTCGCGATCGGGCCGCGATCGCTCCAAACTCAGACTTTCCCACAGCAAGACGCTCAGAGACGTTACAGTATGCGTCAAAAATATTGAGAATGTAACCTCTGTAGCAGATTCAACCGAGTAGATAGCGTGGACTGAGGGCTGAGTCTATTGGCCTTGTGGGCTCAATTGGCCAATCATCTATCCATTCACAAGGAGTTCTACCGTGACCCAGCCCACTGAACAACTGCCTCAGTCACCCGCGAACTCGGGGCCAGGCAACCGAATTGCGGAGTTTTTTGAATTCGCCGCCCACCGCACCAGCTTTCGCACCGAGGCGCTGGCCGGGCTGACCACCTTTGTGACGATGGCCTACATCCTGATTGTGAATCCGGCCATTTTGTCGAATGCGGTCTTTCTCAACGAGTCGGGGGATTTGTTTGGCGAACTGGTGATGGCGACGGGCCTCTCTGCCGCCCTGGCCACATTAATTATGGCGCTCTATGCCAAGCTCCCCTTTGCCCTGGCACCGGGCATGGGCATCAACGCCTACTTTGCCTTTACGGTGGTGCTCGGCCTGGGCATTGACTGGCGGGTGGCTCTGGCGGCGGTGTTCATTGAGGGCATTATCTTCATCCTCATGACCATCACCAACGTGCGCAGCAAAATCGTCGAAGCTATTCCCGATGCGGTCAAGCACGCCACCACCGCCGGGATCGGCCTGTTTATTGCCTACATCGCCCTCAAGAGCGCAGGCATTATTGTGCCTTCGGAGGCGACCTTTACCACCCTGGGCAACCTGCGATCGCCCCAAACCGCCATGGCGCTGCTGGGCCTTGGCATTACCGCAGCGCTCTTTGCCCGGCGGGTCACCGGGGCGCTGCTGTGGGGCATTTTGGGCACCGCCATCCTCTCCTGGATTCTTGGGGTATCGCCCTGGCCCACCGGGCTGATGGCCGCGCCCCAGGCCCCCGTGGACCTGTTTGGTCAGGCCTTTGTAGGCCTGGGCGAACTCTTTCGCATCAACTTCTGGCAGATGGTGAGCATCATCTTCGTGTTCCTGTTTGTGGACTTGTTTGACACCATCGGCACGCTGACTGGGCTGGGCTCTAAGGCGGGCTATATCAAAGAAGACGGCTCGTTCCCAGGGGTTGAAAAAGCGTTTATGGCCGATGCGATCGGCACCACGGCTGGGGCGGTGCTGGGCACCTCCACAGTGACCACCTACATCGAGTCGGCCTCGGGTATTGCCGAGGGCGGACGCACTGGGTTTACGGCCCTGGTGGCGGCGGCGCTGTTCTTGGCGTCGGTGCTGTTTATTCCGCTGTTGCAGGGCATTCCGGCCTTTGCCACCGCCCCTGCGCTGATCATCGTCGGGGTGCTGATGATGTCGGGGGCCAAAAATATCGATTGGGATGAACCTGCCGATGCGATCGCGGCCTTTCTCACTATCATCATGATGCCGCTAGCGTTCTCCATTGCTGAAGGTCTGGCTATGGGCCTGATCGCGTTCCCGCTGATCAAAGCCTTCCAGGGCAAAACCAACCAAACCACCATCGGCATGTGGATTTTGGCAGCGATCTTTTTGCTGCGCTACATCTTTGTAGCGGGCGGCTAGGGCCGCTTCGCGGGGTTCAAAGTGCAACGTTCAAAATGAAAAATTCTTCCTGACTTGGTCGGGAACCGCTGCAATACCCAGGGTTACTTCTGGATAGCTATTTTTCCTGGCTCAATCCACAAGAACTCTGGGTTTTGTATTGCCCTAAAAATAACCGTTCCCTTCGACTCCGCTCAGGGAACGGTTCAGAGAACGGTTGTGGGTAGTTTTATCGTTTGGGATGCTGCGCTGGCGGCATGACCGTTTGCTGTAAATAGGGGGCTACTTGAGCGTGTCAAAGGTGTCGCCAAGGGCGGCGGTGAGGGTTTGGCGCGTTTTGGCATGGGCCTCTCGCTCGGCCTCCAGGCGCTCAGTCAGCTCCTGGCAGCGCTGCACGAGGCCATCGAGATGCTGCTGTAGGCCTTGTAGTGACTCGACCCCGCTGAGGTCGCTGGCCTCGATCGCTGGGGATGCCGCTAGCTGCTGCTGAAGCGCTTCAAGCTGAGCCTGAAACTCAGCCGTCTCTTCGCGGCGCTGGCGGGCCTCGGTTTCGTAGAGGCGTCGCCAGTTAGCGGCGCTGTTGTAGGCCTGGTCGCGCTCTTTTTGAGTGTCGGCCAACTGCCGCTGGAGGGTGCGCACCTCCGTAATCCACTGGGTCAGGTCTTGGGACATGGCGGTTACCAGATCAAGGGCCAGAACTTAGGGGCAGCCCTGGGGCTAATACAGCAGCCGAGTGAGAATACCCGGTGCTGGCAGCACAATCATAACCAACAGTGTCAAGGCCACCAGTCCCAAAAAGTCGCGGCGATCGTCGAGTTCGCTGACATCGTTGAGGGCGGGCTGGTCTGCCGCCGGAATAAAGAGCAGCAAAATGGCCCAAAGCAGCAGCTCTGGATGCACCAGAGCTAGACCAAACACCAGCACCCTGGCTATCTGACCCACCACGCCGCCCACCCGCTGGCCGTACATGGCGTGGACAATGTGGCCGCCATCGAGCTGGCCCACGGGCATCAGGTTGAGGGCCGTGACCACCAGGCCCAGACAGCCCGCGATCGCGATCGGGTGCAGATGAATCGCCTGGTCCGCCGCCACCTGAGTCCCCAGCACCAGCTTAGAGAGCAGGGTCAGCATCAGTGACGCTTTGGGGTCGAGGGCTTCAAAGTTCAGCAGGCTAGAGCCATCTTCCGGGATGGGCACCACGGTCGACTGGCTCAGCCCCCACAGCAGCAGCGGCACCGCCACCACCAGCCCCGAGAGCGGCCCGGCAATGCCGACATCAAACAGGGCGCGGCGGTTGGGTACCGGCGACTTCATTTGAATAAAGGCTCCCAGGGTACCCAGAAAAAACGGCACCGGAATAAAGTAGGGCAGCGTCACCCGCATTTTGTACCGACGAGCGGCCAGGTAGTGGCCCATCTCATGGCAACCCAGAATAATGAGCAGCCCCAGGGCGTAGGGCAACCCCTGCAAAATGAGGGCGGGTGTGGCCTGGAGCTGCTCTTCGGTGACCCCGGCCAGGTAAGTGCCCACGGCAGTGGTGGTAAATAGGGTGACCAGCAGTAGCCCCAGGGCCAGGCCTGGGCGGGTCAGGGACTTGGAGCCGCGATCGCCCTTCTCGGCCTGGGGGTTGGGCACCAGCGCAAACACCGGCTTGCCCTGCAAGCCTTCCTGAAAGAGGACGAGAAAGCGATCGCCAAAGTGACGGCGAATATTGTCGCGCACGGTGTCGTAGGCCACGGTAGGCGAGGCCCGCAGCTGCCCCCGGCAGATCATCGCCTGGGGGCGGTACTCGATGTTTTGCAGGTAGTACACCGACCACGGAAAGCAGCCCTGAAGTGTGGCTTCTTCATCTTTGTCGATAGGGCGCAGGGCGGGCTTGGGCGGCGGCGACAGCGGCAGTTTTTGGTCGGTAGCCTCGCCTGTGGGTTTGGGGGGTTGGGGCACCGCAATTCTTCCCTTTTGAATCAGCGCCCAGTACAGAATGGGGCAGACAATAAACAGCCCCAGCAGCAACGCCGTCGGAGCAGGTTCTTCGCTGCCGTTGACGATCGCCCAGCCCGTTAGAATAAACGCTGGCAACATCATCACCAGCCACAGTAGCCACACAGGGGTGCGAGTGATGCGGCTAACGCTGCGCTGAAGCAGCACGTAGGTCAGCAGACCAAGAACAAAAAGCCAGAAAAACACCATCGAGTAGCCAGTGGAGTGCAACGGTTGAGGCGGGGCAACTTGCGTTGTGACAACAGGCCCCTTCAAATATCCCGGTGGGCGTTAGCCCAGGCAGTTGGGGCAGGGTTCAGCTAGTATAGGCGTTTCAAAGGTGTTTCTCACCCCTTCTCCTGCAACCATGACAGCCGTTTCAGCCCCGCTTCCATCGCCTGGCCCTAAGACACCGCGCTTGGTGTTCGACACCGTGTATGCCTTCCCCCCCAACCGCGATACCCAAGGAGCCACCGCTTACTTTATTGTAAACAACACCCCCCAAGGCCAACCGGCCAACCTGCTAATTGATGCCCCCGCCTGGGAGGAGAGCCATCGCGAATGGTTGAGCGATCGCGGCGGCGTGCGGTGGCTGCTGATCACCCATCGGGGCGGCATTGGGCAGGCGACCAAAATTCACAAAGCGCTGCACTGCGAAGTCGTGATTCAGGAGCAGGAGGCCTACCTGCTGCCCGACATCCCCACCACCCCTTTTCACCACAGCTTCACGTTCAGCCCCGAGCTAGAGGCGATTTGGACCCCAGGCCACTCGCCCGGCTCGGCCTGCCTCTACTACAGCGCCCACGGTGGGGTGCTGTTTACTGGGCGGCACCTGCTGCCCAACCGCAGCGGCGAGCCAGAACCGCTGCGCCTGGCCAAAACCTTCCACTGGCCCCGCCAGCTCCAGCAGGTCGAGGCGCTCAGAACTCGCTTCTCTGCCGAAACCCTGGCCCACCTGTGCCCTGGGGCCAGCACCGGGTTTTTGCGGGGGCAGCGCAGCATCGATCGCGCCTACGAACGGCTCCAGCAGATCGATATTGAGGCGTTTCGGGGCGCACAGCCGCTGCTCTAGCCCCGCTTCTTTGACGGCTAGCTGGCCTGTCATTCCCGTCTACACGGGAATCCATGTCGGACGGCTTACTCCCGAGTAGATTCCCACCTGCCTGGGAATGACGTAGACATTGGCAAAAGTGGTATGCGCCTAACCAAACTCATTAGCCAAAATGAAGTCTGGATCACAGCGGTGGGCCATTTTTGCTGCTCTGGCATCTCTGAGCCGCCATTCTGTGGCACTCTGGGAGGTAGATAAACTACTGCCAAACCCTCGATTTCTAAGCACCGGCAACCATTGAGCAAAGGCTATGCAAACGCTTCCTAACCCCGTCTCCCCGACCGCCGCTACCCCTGCCTTTGACCCCTTCGACACCACCATTCACCGCCGCAAAACTCGGCCGGTGCCCGTGGGCAGTGTCACCATCGGCGGCGGTCACCCGGTCGTCGTGCAGTCGATGATCAACGAAGACACGCTGGATATCAAAGGCTCTGCCGCCGCTATTCGCCGCCTGCACGAGATCGGCTGCGAAATTGTGCGGGTGACGGTGCCCAGTATGGCCCACGCTAAAGCTCTGGCCGACATTCGCAAAATCTTAGAAGACACCTATCAGCCCGTGCCCCTGGTGGCCGACGTGCACCACAACGGCATGAAGATCGCCCTGGAGGTGGCCAAGCACGTCGATAAGGTACGCATCAACCCCGGCCTCTACGTGTTTGAAAAGCCCCAGGCCAACCGCACCGACTATTCTCAAACCGAATTTGACGACATTGGCAGCAAAATTCGCGAAACCCTGGAGCCGCTGGTGGTCTCCCTGCGCGACCAGGGCAAATCCATGCGAATTGGTGTCAACCATGGGTCGCTGGCTGAGCGCATGCTGTTTACCTACGGCGATACCCCCGAGGGTATGGTAGAGAGCGCCCTGGAGTTTATCCGCATCTGTGAATCGCTCGACTTTCGCAACCTGGTGGTCTCGCTGAAGGCGTCGCGGGTGCCAGTGATGGTGGCTGCCTACCGACTGATGGCCCACCGCATGGACGAGCTGGGCATGGACTACCCCCTGCACCTGGGCGTCACCGAAGCGGGCGACGGCGAGTATGGCCGCATCAAGTCGACGGCGGGTATCGCCACCCTGCTGGCCCAGGGCATTGGCGACACCATTCGGGTGTCGCTGACCGAAGCGCCCGAAAAAGAAATCCCGGTCTGCTACAGCATTTTGCAGGCCCTGGGACTGCGCAAAACCATGGTGGAATACGTAGCCTGCCCCTCCTGCGGCCGCACCCTGTTTAACCTCGAAGACGTGCTCCACGAGGTGCGCGAGGCCACCAAGCACCTGACCGGGCTCGACATTGCGGTGATGGGCTGTATCGTCAACGGCCCCGGCGAAATGGCCGACGCCGACTACGGCTACGTGGGCAAGACCCCCGGCTATATCTCCCTGTACCGGGGCCGCGAAGAGATTAAAAAGGTGCCGGAAGACCAGGGCGTAGCGGAGCTGATCAACCTGATCAAGGCCGACGGTCGCTGGGTGGAGCCTGGAGAGAGTAAGTAGGGGAGTGGGTGAGTAGGTGGGTGGGCAAGTATAGTCAGTCCAGATTCACCTGCTCAATGGCCCAACGGGTCTGGTGAGACGAGTGCGGACTGTTTGGATTGTTGATTTTGGTGCGAGTGTTGCCCGGTTCGTAACGGCTGTGCCAGACCGTACAGGAGGCTCATCATGACGCAGTTCTGTCTCTTTGATAGCGTGCAGCTTTTGGAGTCGGTACCTTTGGTTGAGGGTGATGCAGCACCAGAGGGCACGCCGGAGGCGATTGTCGAGGTATTCCCTCCCAAAAAGATACCCCCTGATCAGTCAGGGGGTATAACTCTACAGCGCGTGGCCCCCACCAACTGGGGGTATACAGGCCGCGGTTGAAATTAGACAGAACCGGCGGTAGCGGGCACGTTCTGGGCCGTTTCGTTATCTAGGCCCACCAGGCGAGCGCTGAGATCCCACAGTTTGCGGGCCTTGGCGTCGTCCTGGGCTTCGTTCGAGACTTCCTGGGCAAAGGAGCGGCGACCAGGCTTTTGGCGGTTGCCCCAGCTCCAGTACATACCCGACTCCTTGAGCTCGGGGTCAGTGACGGTATCGGCTACCCGCTCGCCCGCCAGCTTTTGGGTCACGTAGCCGCCCGTGATGTTCTTTTGGAACCAGGGAAAGATGGTTTGAAACGCCTTGAAGTGGTTGCGGAACAGGGGCGTATCGGCCACGCAGCCGGGGTACAGCGAGCTAAAGGTAATGCCGGTTTCGTCGTGGTAGCGGCGGTGCAGCTCGCGCATGGTCAGCACGTTGCAGAGCTTGCTGTCTTTGTAGGCCTTGCCCGACTTAAACTTTTTGCCGTTGATCATCGAAACGGGGGCTTTGAACCCGGCCTCGAAACCCTCCAGGTTGCCCAAATCGGGGGGTGCAGGAATGGGAATTTTGCCGCCCAGCTCTTTGGGGTTGGCGGTGACGGTGCCCAAAATGATCAGGCGCTTGTCGTCGGCGGTAGAAGCCTTGATGTCATCCAGCAGCAGGTTACAGAGCAGGAAGTGGCCCAGGTGGTTGGTGGCCACGCTGATTTCGTAGCCGTCTTCGCTGTACATGGGCTCTTTGAGCAGGGGATAGTAGACGGCGGCGTTGCACACCAGCGATTCCAGGCTGCGCCCGGTAGCGCGAAAGTCGCTGACAAACTGGCGCACGCTGGCCAGCGAACTCAGGTCGAGGTGAATGATGCTGTAGCTGCCGCTCGGCATGCCGATTTCTTGAGCTACCTGCTTGGTTTTGTCGACGTTGCGGCAGGCCATGACGACGTGCCAGCCGCGATCGGCTAAAGCCTTGGCAGCGTTTAGCCCCACCCCAGATGAAGCGCCGGTAACGATGACTGTTTTCTGCTGTTCCATGACTATCCAAAGACTGAAAAATCGCTTGTAATTTTCCAGTGTTAAGGATTGCACCGGCACTAAGGCAATGTCTTAACGTTTTTTGAGGTGTTGTTACATGGGCTTATAGGTGAAGCTGAAATTTCAGCTTCACTTATAAGCCTCTAGGTGAACGAGCTGGCCCAGTCTTTGGCCCAGTGCAGGTGCTTGTGTACCTCGTCGAGGGTTTTGGCTTCGCTGTAGAGGCGCAGCACGGGTTCGGTGCCGCTAAAGCGGATCAGCAGCCAGCTGTCGTCGGAGAGGGTGAGTTTGTAGCCGTCGATATCGAGGATGTTGGTGACGGCTTTACCGGCGACTTCGGTGGGCGGCGCGGTGGCGAGGGCGTCGAGCAGCTTGGCCTGCACATCCATGCTGGCCAGGGGCAAATCGATGCGATCGTACTCGGAGAAGTAGCCGGTTTTTTCTTGCAGGGTGCGGTAGTAGTCGCTGAGGTCGAGGCCCGAGGCGACAACGGCTTCTAGCACGTAGAGGGCCGACATCAGCGCGTCGCGCTCGGGAATGTGGTGACCGTAGCCAATGCCGCCCGACTCTTCGCCGCCCAGCAGCACTTTATTCTCCTGCATGCGATCGGCGATGTACTTGTAGCCCACGGCGGTTTCGTACAGCTCCAGACCGTTGAGCCTGGCCACTGCTGGAATCAGGTTCGAGCCGCTGATAGTTTTGACGATTTCGCCGCTGTAGCCCCGCCGCGACTTGAGGTGGTCGATCAAGATGGGGATGAGAATTTGAGAGCTGAGGAAGTTGCCCTGGCCATCGACGGCGGCAATGCGATCGCTGTCGCCATCAAAGACCAGACCGACCTTGACGCCTTCCTTAGCCGTATACTCTTTGACGGTCTCTAGCATTTCGCCCAGGTACTTGGGCAGGGGCTCGGGTGGGTTGCCGCCAAACAGCGGGTCGGCCTCGCTGTGCAGCTCATGAACGCTGGCTTCGCCCAGCAGGCGGGGCAGACCACCGCTGGCAGAACCGTGCATAACATCGGCAAACACCGTCAGCTTGCCGCTCGAAATGGCCTTTTGAATGGCGGCGACATCGACCTCGGCCTGGAGCGCGTCGCAGTAGGCGGGCCAGGGATCAAAAGTTTCGACTTGGCAGGGTTTGCCCAGGGGGGCGGGCGGGTTGGGCAGCAGCGCCTCCACTTGCTTGGTAACCTCGGGGGAAACCGAACCGCCAAAGGCTGCTTTGATCTTGAGCCCCGAGTAGGCTGGGGG
>ERZ1066121.1924-NODE-1924-length-13910-cov-8.485457_pt1 | contig 13910 bp, 13 predicted proteins | sample MGYA00382768_ERZ1066121 | MGnify/ENA primary metagenome ERZ1066121 (study PRJEB33369, sample SAMEA5778351) | biofilm metagenome | biome: Industrial cooling water; feature: Water cooling tower basin; material: Biofilm | place: United Arab Emirates | collected... | reverse complement strand
TACCGCAAGCGCGCCAGGAATTCTTCGAGGGCGTGCTGGCAATGTCCTCGCGCGAAGAGCAGGCGCGGTGGACGGCCTTCTACAACAAGGACAATCCCAAGTCGCCGCAATCGACCTTCACCGATCTCGATACGGTGTTCGTCGCGGTCAAATCCGTGACGTTCGTATCGCCCAAGGTCGCGCAAGTGCGCTTCACCAAATCGCTTCAACGCGGCTCGACCGTCACAGACACTCCGGCCATCGCGACCATCACCTACGACACGACCGATACGCCCACCACCGAACAGCAGCGGTTCAAGAATCCGCTCGGGCTGGAAGTGCAGACCTACCGCGCCGACCTGGAGGTGACGCAATGAAACCACTGAGCTGCCTGACAGCAATCGCGATGCTGCTCGCCAGCACCCCGGCAAGCCCAAGCGAAACCCCGCGTCCGACCGCGCAGGACAATCGCATCCGCGAAGTGATCTACAGCGACACCCAGGTTTTCCGCATTGTCGGCGTATTCCGCTCCGCAACGCAGATCGTATTTTCGCCCGGTGAGCGGGTCGAGCATGTCGCGCTTGGCGATACGGTTTCGTGGGAGGTCGCCCCGGCAGAAAACTCGCTGTTCATCAAGCCGCGCGAGCTGGCCGGATCGACCAACCTGATCGTCATCACTCGCTCCAGCACCGGCAATCGCACCTACACGTTCGAGCTATCGGCGCGGCGCGGGGGCATCGACGCGCGATCCACCGACACCTTCTTCAAGGTCGTGTTTCGCTATCCGCGCGAAGAAGCGGCGGCGGCGCAAGCCGCGGCAACCCAGGCCGCCTACACCCGCGCTGTCGCGCTGCAAGCGGGCGCGATCCGCTCGGCGCTCGATCTCGCAGTCCTAGAAGGCAAGCGAAACCTGCAATATAGCGTGCAGGGTTCCTCGGCGATTCAACCGTCCGAAATCACCGATAACGGCCAGTTCACCGCGCTGCGCTTTCCCAACCAGCGCGAGTTGCCGGCCTTTTTCGCGGTCAACGCCGACGGCAGCGAAAGCATCGTTCCTTTCGACGTGCGCGACGAATTTGTCGTGATCCACGGCGTGTTTGCCCAACTTCGCCTCCGGCGTGGCCGAGAAGTGCTGTGCGTGTTCAACGAGGCCCCGGATTTCTACGGGCGTGACCCGAAGACGGGGACGGCATCGAGCATCGTCGAGCGGACGCAGGAGACAAAATGATGGCTAACCTGGCAAAAGGCGAACGCGCGCCAGAACGCACAATCGTCGATCAAACCCCCGACCCCGAAGAGATCGACCGCGCCCCGGCAACCGAGCGCGCCAGCAAAATGCCGTCGATGCCCGGCACGACGATGGACCCGAAGAAGATGATCGGCTTTGCCGCTGCCGCAGGTGCCATCATGTTTACGGTGCTGGCGCTCGGAACGGGCCTGACCGGCAATTCGACCCTTCCCCCGGTCAAACCCAAGCCGGCGCTCGAACCGGCGCAATATGATCCCGCAACGGTCATCGCGCCGACGCTGGCTGGCGCGGCGACCGATCCCAACGCACCGATTGCTGTAGGCGAACCGATCGTTCCCGCAATCGGCCCCCAGTCCGCGCCGCCGCCTGCCGCTCAGCAGGCCCGTCAGCCATCGCAAGCCGAAGTGCTGCGCGAAGCCGCAAGGCGGTCTTCGCTGATAGCCTATGGCGGCGAACGCGATAGCGGCAGCGCGGGCGTTCGCACCGGTGAGTATGGCGGCGTACCGATTGCCGGTCGCCAGCCAACGGCTCCCGCCACCAATCTCGACAATTTGCGTCAGGCATCGGCAATCGGACAGGCGCAAGCGCGGTCCCTTCCCGACCGCAATTTCCTGATAACGGCGGGCAGCTTCATCCCTTGCGTGCTGCAATCCGCAATGGACTCAAGCCAGCCCGGCTATGTGAGCTGCATCGTCCCGCGCAACGTCTATTCCGACAATGGTCGCGTCGTGCTGATGGAAAAGGGCACGAAGATCCTCGGCGAATATCAGGGCGGTCTTGATCGCGGCCAATACCGGCTGTTCGTGCTGTGGACACGCGCAGTCACCCCGCGCGGTATCGCGATTGATGTCGCTTCGCCAGCGACCGACGCGCTGGGTCGCGGTGGCATGGACGGCCGGGTCAACAACTTCTTCTGGCAGCGGTTCGGCACCGCGCTGCTGTTCAGCCTGGTCGAAGACGCGGCCACGGTAGGCGCGGAAGCGGTCGGCAACAGCGCTTCCAATACCACCCGCGTTCCCTCCGACACGGCTTCGACGATCCTGCAACAGAATGGCCAGATCAGGCCAGTGCTTCGCAAGAACCAGGGCGAGGATGTCGGCATCACCGTCGCGCAGGATTTCGACTTCTCGACCGTTTACGGACTTGCGCTCAAATAATGGCGGCGCCGGGCAAAAATACCGCTGTTCTCGACAGCGTGACGGCCCCGTTGCGCAAATATCTTGATGACGAGCGCGTTACCGAACTGGTCATAAACCGTCCCCGCGAGGTCGGCATCGAACGACGCGGCGGCTGGACATGGGAAAGCGAGCCCAGCCTAGACTTCAAGAACCTGATGGCGCTCGCGACCGCCGCCGCCGCATTCACCGCCCAAGACATCACTCGCGAAAACCCGATCGTCTCGACCATCTTTCCGACCGGCGAACGGGTGCAAATCATCGTGCCGCCTGTGGTCCCCGACGAAACGGTGTCGATCACCGTGCGCAAGCCATCGACCGTCACAATGACGCTGGCCGATTTCGAGGCGACGGGCTTGTTCAGGGAAACGCGCATCGCCGACAAGCAGGTGTCGGCCGACGAACTCGACCTGCTCGGCCTGCTCAAGGAGGGTCGCCACGTCGAGTTTTTCGACCGCGCCGTTAAAGCCCGGCTTAACATCCTGATCTCGGGTGCGACCGGCTCGGGCAAGACCACGCTGTCCAAAGGACTGATCCAGCTCATTCCGCCTGAAGAACGCCTGCTGACAATCGAGGATACGCGCGAGCTGATCGTCCCGCACAGGAACGTGGTCCATCTGCTTTATGCCAAGGACGGGCAGGGCACCGCCAACGTTACGGCCAAGCATTTGCTCGAAAGCGCGCTCAGGATGCGGCCCGACCGCATCTTGCTTCAGGAGCTGCGCGACGGAACCGCCTTCTTCTATTTGCGGAATGTCAATTCTGGCCATCCCGGCTCGATCACGACCATCCACGCGGACTCGGCGGAACTGGCGTTCGAGCAACTGACCTTGCTGGTCAAGGAAAGCGAAGGCGGCTCCGATCTGGCGCGCGACGACATTCGCGCGCTGCTCAAGATGCTCGTCGATGTCGTCGTCCAGACCAAGAAAACCGACGGCGAGTTTCGCGTGACGGAGATCTATTATGACCCAGCGAGCAGGCACCTCGCCTGAAGGCGGGGCCGCACGACTGCTGATCGGCGTGCCACTCGGGATGCTGATCGCGCTCGCCGTAGCCAGCATGATCGGCTGGCTGATCCTCGGCCTGCCCGTTGCCGCCTATGACCCGCTCAAAATGCCGCAGTTCGTTTGGTATTATCGCGGCGATCCCCGCGTCGTGAAGGCGATGGCGGGCGGATTGGCAGGTGGGCTCACCCTGCTTGCCGGACTCGTCTATGCGCTGTGGGCGCGCGGCGCACCGCTACACGGGGCCGCGCGGTTCGCCAGCGAACGCGAGATCAAGCGGCACGGCTTCCGCTCGGTCGCGGGTATCATCGTCGGGCGCAAGGGCGGACGGTTCCTGACTTTCGGCGGGAGTGAGCATGTCCTGGTCGAAGCGCCGACCCGCTCGGGCAAGGGCACCGGCGTCGTCATCCCCAACTTGCTGACATGGCAAGGCTCGGTCGTCGTCCTCGATGTCAAGCGCGAGAACTTCGACGCCAGCGCGGGCTTCCGCGCGCACTACGGCCAGCAGGTATTCCTGTTCAACCCGACCGACCGGCAGGCGCGGACAGCGCGCTACAACCCGCTCGCCTATATTGACCGCAGCGATCCCGATGACGTGATCATCGAGCTGCAAAAGATCGCGACCATGCTGTTCGTCGCGCCCGATCGCGGCGAAGCCTTTTGGGCCAACGGCGCGCGCACCGGCTTTGTCGGCGTCGGGGCCTGGCTCACGGAAACCAGCGACGAGCCGCTGACGATGGGCGCGATCTATCGCTATCTGACCGAAGGCGATGCACGCAGCTTCTTCAGGAAGGAACTGGCTGATCCCAGAGTCAGCCTCTCGACCGGGTGCAGGACGGCGCTCAGCGACTTTGCCGGCGGTTCGGACAACAGCTTCGCCGACATCAAGAAGACTATCACCAACGTTCTCGGCCTCTGGCTCAATCCGCTGGTCGATGCGGCAACCTCGGCGAGCGATTTCGACCTGCGCGACCTGCGCAAGCGCCCGATCTCGATCTACCTCGGCGTTTCGCCCGACGAACTCGACCGCGTCGCGCCGCTCTACAATCTGCTGTTCCAGCAACTGATCGATCTAAACGTGCGTGAATTGCCCGATGGCGAGACGCCGGTTCCGGTTCTGGTCATCCTCGACGAGTTTGCTCGGCTCGGCCGGGCATCGGTCATTGCCAGCGCCTTTTCCTATGTCGCGGGCTACGGCATCCGACTGCTCCCTGTAATCCAGTCGCACTCGCAATTGCGCGGGGTTTACGGTGAACATGTCGCCGACGAAATCGTCGCCAATTGCGGGGTCGAAGTCGCCTTCACCCCCAAGGAACTGCGGGTCGCCAACGAGCTGTCGGATCGCATCGGTTATGTCGGACAGGAAAGCATCACCCGGTCGCTCACGATCAACGGCCTGCTCGCGAACCGCTCGAAGTCCATCTCCGAGCAGCGCCGCGCCTTGCTGTTGCCCCAGGAGCTGATGCAGTTTCCGGCGGACAGGCTGATCCTGCTGCGCGGTGGAATCCCGCCAATCATCGGCACCAAGATATTCTACTTCAAAAGCCGCTTCTTCAAAAGCCGCGCCTTTCCGCCGCCCGTCGTGCCACCACTTGAAAAACAAGTCCGCACGACGTCAGCGCCGTTTCGCGATCTGACCAGCGAAGAGGCCGAGGGAAGCCCGGCTCATCCGCTGACGCAGGATGACATTCGCACCGAAGACTATCCGAGCTTCTTCGCCGATCTGCTGACGCTGGACCGCGACGGCCGGACAAGCATCATCCTGGAGGAAGGCGACGAACATGGCTGACGAACCTAAAGGGAGCGCGCTTTCGGGGCGCAGCCGACCAAATGAGGCGAAGCCGGGCAAGCCCAAGCCGGTAGCGGTAAAGGCTACCCCGGAAAAACCCCGGCGCAAATCCGAACCGCCAACCATCACCGACGACCTCATGGGCAAATTCCTGCGCGTCGGCAACAAGCTCTACCGCTCTTCCGACGACAAGACCCCGATAGTGCGGATCGCGGGCGACCGGCTCAAGACCAACAACATCGACGCCCTTCCCGACATCATCCGCATCGCCAAGGCGAATGGCTGGACGTCGATCAGGGTCGGCGGCGGCGACAAGTTCAAAAAGGCGGCCTATCTCGCCGCCGCCGCGCAGGGGCTGGCCGTCGAGAATTACAGCCCGTCAAAGGTAGTCCAGGCCGAAGCCGAGCGCCTCCGCGAACGGGTGGCCGGACGCGAAAAGCGCCGCGAGGACCGGAAGCCAGCCAAAGGGCTGGCGCGGTCCGACGGGGAGCTGATCAAGCTCAAGACCCTCGCCGAGCGGTTCCTGAGCCAGTCTCACGCCGAGAACGCCCGTGATCCGGAGCTGCGCCGCGCGCAGACCCTCGTTGCCCAGACCATTTCGATTGCGCGCGCGAAATACCCCGACGATCCGGTCAAGGCGTCAAAAGAAGTGGATGCCAGACGCCAAGAGGTCGCGATCCGCATCGCAAAGGGCGATAAAATCGCCGTCATTCAGGTGCGAAACGAGCAGGCCCAAAGGGTCCGCGACATCACACAGGAGCAAGTTTTGCAGCGCGATGGACGATCTCGATAACGATGGCGGAAATGATCGCTTCGATGACGATGTAAACCATCAAGATGCGGCCTTTGCGCGCGGGGCGAGGGTTTCGATGATTTTGCAGTCGGCAATCGTGCCTTGGCGGCAGGAGCCGATTACACGGTCGAGTTCGGTGTGCATCGCTTTCAGGTCCGCTATCTTTTGGTCGATGTCCGCCAAATGCGCCCGCGCTATGGTATCTACCGCCGTGCATGACGTGCTGGCATCGTCGGACAATGCGAGCAATTCGCGCACCGCATCGATGGGAAATCCGAGGCTGCGGCTGCGCCGGATGAATGCGAGGCGCTGTCTGTCCGAATCGCCATATCGGCGGCGACCCGAGGCACTGCGCTGCGGCTCGTGGAGCAAGCCCTGCTCTTCATAGAAGCGGATGGTCGTGACCTTTGTACCCGTAGCGCGACCGAGTTCTCCGATCCCCAAATTCGATGGTCCAACCATCGGTAACCTCCTGCTGCGACTCACGCGCAAAAAAGTGCTTGCTCCTACAGTTACTGTAGATTGCATGCTTAACCCAAGGAGAAGTTGAAGTGGCTGACGATTGCGGATGCACGGGCAATACCGATCGCGCAGAAAACGACCCCGGCTACCGGCGCGCGCTCTGGCTGGTAGTGGCGCTAAACCTCGGTTTCGGCGTGATTGAGGTGGTTGGCGGCTTGGTCGCGGGCAGTCAGGCGCTGCTTGCCGACTCGCTCGATTTTCTTGGTGACGGCACGATTACGCTACTTGGCCTGTTAGCGCTCGGCTGGGCGGCCACGGCGCGCGCAAAAATCGCTTACGCACAGGGCTTGTTTCTCCTGACCCTCGGCATCGGGGTTATCGGCGTCGCGATTTGGCGCGCGATGACCGCGACGGCGCCCGAAGCCGAATTGATGGGCGGGATCGGCCTTGCAGCACTGGCCGTGAACGTCACCGCCGCACTCATCCTTTCACGCTACCGGGAAGGCGACGCAAATGTGCGCGCGGTCTGGCTGTTCAGCCGCAACGACGCGCTCGCCAATGTGGCGGTGATTGTGGCAGCGGGGCTGGTGGCTTGGACCGACAGGGCATGGCCTGATCTCGCTGTCGCGGCGGTGATCGCCGCGCTGTTCCTCCATTCCGCTTTTGAAATCTTGCGGAGCGCGCGAGCAGAATTAACGGAATCGCGCCATGCGGCTTGATGGCGCAATTCTCTCCGAAATGTGGCGGCGAGGATTTTTCGCTATTGCAATGATGCTCGCCTGCATGGGCGCGCTGTCATCGCATAGCGCCGCCGCGCAATCCGCTGACACCGATGCACAAACCGTCTGGCGGCTGCTCGACTATATTGCCGTCGATTATATGGGAGCCGTGTCGAACGGCAAGGTCATCAGCACCGCCGAATATGCGGAGATGACGGAGTTCGCCAGGACCGTTCGACGCGGCATAAGCGATCTGCCTGACAAATCCGCCCGCGCGTCGCTCGAAAAGGCTGCGGGTGAGATCGAAACTTTGATTGCCGCCAAGGCCGAACCTTCAATCGTCGCCGCCAAATCACGCCAGCTCGCGAGCCGTCTGCTGACGGCCTACCCGGTGCCTCTGGCTCCCCGATCGGTCCCCGATCTCGCCAAAGGCGCAAGGCTTTATTCAGAGAATTGCGCAAGCTGCCACGGGGCCAACGGCAATGGTCGAGGGCCACTCGCACGCGGCATGGAACCACCGCCAATTGCCTTCACCGACCACGAACGGGCCCGCGAGCGCAGCCTTTTCGCGCTTTATCAGGTCATCGGTCAGGGTCTCGCCGGGACGGCGATGCCGAGCTTCGCGCAACTATCTGACGAGGACCGCTGGGCGCTCGCATTTTACGTCGGTGGATTTGCCTTCAAGGACCAGCAAACGGGCGAAGAGCTTTGGAACGCGAATGCCGGCCTTCGCCAGCAACTCCCAAATCTGGAGGCACTTGCAGGGGTGACGCCCGCCTCGTTGTCGCGCGCGCACGGCGATGCCAAGGCCAACGCGGTGACCGCCTATTTGCGTGCCCATCCCGAGGGGCTGAAAGCCGATGCACCCGCTTCGCTGGGCCTCGCGCGCGCCAAGCTCAATGCCAGCCTGTCGGCCTATCGGAGCGGAGACCGAGCCGAGGCGCAGCGTCTGGCGCTTTCAGCCTATCTCGACGGCTTCGAACCGGTTGAGCCGATCCTGTCGGCGCGCGACGGCGCGTTGATGGCGCAGATTGAACAGGCAATGATTGCCTATCGGGCCGCCCTCTCGAGCGGCGCGCCTGTCGCCGATGTCGAGGCGAAGGCAGCCGCAATCGACCCGCTGTTTTCCCGGGCCGAAATCGCGCTTTCACCGGAGATGTCGAGCGGGACATCGGCCTTCCTTGGCGCGCTCGCTATCCTTCTGCGCGAAGGCGTCGAAGCGTTGCTGATCGTGGTCGCCATGATCGCGTTCCTCAAGAAAGCAGACCGTCCGCAATATCTGCGTTATGTGCATGGCGGATGGGTCGTGGCGCTGGTTGCCGGTATCGCCACCTGGGCGGTCGCAACCTATCTCGTCTCGATCAGCGGCGCGGGACGTGAGCTGACCGAGGGAATTGGTTCGCTCGTAGCAGCAGCCATCCTCGTTTCGGTCGGTATCTGGATGCACGGCAAGTCAAGCGCGGCGGCATGGCAACGCTATGTGCGCGACATCATGGATAAGGCCTTGTCGCGCGGATCGGTCTGGTTTCTGTTCGGCTTGTCGTTCCTCGTCGTTTACCGCGAGGTTTTCGAGACCGTCCTGTTTTTCTCGGCGCTGGTCTCGCAGGGCAACAACGAGGCAGTCGCCGCAGGCGCGCTGACCGCCATCGTGCTGCTCGCCGTCATTGCATGGGTCATGCTCAAATTGAGTCGGTCGCTCCCGATCGGCAAATTCTTCGCCTACAGTTCGGTGCTGATCGCCGTTCTCGCCGTCGTGCTTACGGGCAAAGGCGTGGCCGCTTTGCAGGAGGCCGGCTCAATCGACATCGCGCCGTTCGGTGTCATCCCGCGCATTCCGATCCTGGGCCTGTCCCCGACATGGCAGTCGTTCGGCGCGCAGTTGCTCGCGGCGATCATCATTGCAGGCGGTATCTGGTATAACGGCAGACGCGCGAGCCAGTTGGCCGCACAATGACGGACAAAACCTTCACTCCGGCAGCCGGACGCTTCGCGCCATCAAGCGTTTATGACTTGGGCGTCGCGGTGCTGACGCGCGAGGCGGTATGGAGACCAAAGCTCGCCGAAATCCTCGCGCTTGCGCCGGGCGACCGCGTTCTCGATGTCGGCTGCGGAACCGGGTCTTTGGCCTTGTTGCTCAAACAGCATCATCCCGATGTCGAGATCGTCGGTCTCGATCCTGATCCCGCTTCGCTGTCGATTGCTAGGGCGAAAGCCAGCGCTGCGGGCGTCGATGCCGAATGGCGTCAGGGATTTGCGAGCGACGCGGCAGACGCAGGCATGTTCGACAAGGTCGTTTCCAGCCTCGTCTTTCATCAGGTGCCGGTGGCGGGGAAGCGCGCGGGGATCGAGGCGATGTTTGCGGCAACCAAGGCGGGCGGCGCTGTCTGTATTGCCGATTACGCACAGCAGTCGCGCCGGCTCATGCGGACGGCCTTCCACTTCATCCAGTTGATCGACGGCAAGTCGGACACGCAACCGAACGCCGACGGGTTTCTTGAAACCGAATTGTCGAAACATTCGGGCAAGCCGACAAAGCCGGTGTTCGCCGTCGACACGCCGACCGGCACGATTTCGATTTTCCGCGAAATGAAGGCAGTTCCAGCCGTCGAGGATCAAGGATGATGACCGGGCTTCATTCCGTCCCCCTGTTGGCGATGCTTGCGATCATTGCGGCGACGCTCGTTCGAGGGGTTGCGATCCGGCGCGCGACCGGCGACCGGCCCTGGGCCTTCGCTTCGGCGAAGGGAGTGCAGCGGGTTGCCGGGAGCAGTTTTGCGATAAGTGTGGCGGCGTTGCTTGTCGCGGCAGCGCTTGCCCCGCCAAATCAAACGTCAGCGCTGAGTTTCGCGGCAACCATCGTTGCGCTGACAGGCGCGGCCATTGTCATAGTCGCGCAAGTGCAGATGGGCCGGGCATGGCGGGTTGGGGTCCGCGAGGGCGATGCACCGTTGTTCGTGTCGCACGGTCTGTTCCGCTTCAGTCGAAACCCGATCTTCGTCGGCATGATATTGGTCGGGCTTTCGGCGGCATTGGTGTCCGGCTCGTGGTGGAGCTGGATTGCCTTGGCGCTGTTCATCGCATCTTGCGCCGTGCAGGTGCGAATTGAAGAGGCGCATCTCGAAGCGAGCTTCGGCGAAGCCTACCGCGCCTTTTGCCGCCGGGTGCCGCGGTGGCTGGGACTGGCGCGAACGGCATGAGGAAATCTTTGCCGTTTCCACGCCATGCTGCTACGCAGCATCCGATGCGGGGTAGTTTTACTTCACTGCTCGTTCTGTTCGGGCTGTTTTTCGGCATGATCGTCATGCCGGTGATTGCTCATGCCAGCGGCAACAGCCCCGTCCATGCTGGCGAAATGCTCGACATTCACGAAATTGACGCGGCGGATCATTCGCATTCGCAGGGTGCGGACAAGGATATGCCCTGTCACGCGGTCAATCATCATCATTGCAGCGTCGCGCTGCAACTTGATGCGCCGCGCATCAGCCTGAACGGGTTGTCCAAAGGCGCATTGGTGCGTCCGTCGGCAACCTCGCCGCTATTGTCTCGCAGCCAGGCTCCGCCGCTGGAGCCGCCGGCCGCCTGAACCGTGCCGCCGCGCGGGGGGACTTCCCTCGCGCGCCCGTCATGCGTTCAGGAGTTTCCACATGAGATTGTCATTGCGTACCGCCTTGCTGGCGGGCGCGCTTATCGCCAGCAGCGGGGCGGCATTGGCCGAACCCATGAGCTTGGCACAGGCGCTCGCCCAAGGGGCGGAAAAATCGCCGCGCGTTGCCGAAGCGAAAGCGAAAGCCGACGCGGCCGAGGCACGAGCGCGGCAAGCGGGAGCCTCACCCAATCCAGAACTTAGTGTTGAAGTCGAGAATTTCGCCGGTACCGGCGTATTCCAAGGTTTTCGCAGCACCGAGACCACCTTGGCTTTGAGCCAACGGATCGAGCTGGGCGGCAAGCGGAGCGCGCGCGTCGCGGTCGCTTCGTCCGAGCGTGACTTCGCCTATCTGTCTTACCGTGCCGCCGAGGCCGATTTGGCACGCGACGTTCGCGTGGCCCATGCCGAACTGCGCGCCGCCGAAGACCGTGCAGTGCTTGCGCGCGAAAATGTCGGCCAAGCGCGCGAACTGGCGCGAACCGCGCGGGTATTGGTCGAGGCCGGACGCGATCCGCCCTTGCGTCAGCTTCGTGCCGAGGCGGTGCTGGCCGAGGCGCAGGCCGAGGAAGCCCGCGCCTTTGGCGAATTGCTCGCTGCCCGCCGCCTGCTTGCCGATCTGATCGGAAGCAGCGATCCCGAACTCTCCGCCACTCCGATCTACGACGAGGCCGCGCCCGGCGCTTTGCCGCCCTCAACGCCGTCGCTTGACGAGCAGCTTGCCGCTGCCGAGCGCGATGCCGCGCAGGCGCGCATCCGGGTGGCGCAGGCTGAGGCGGTTCCCGATATCACCGCCAGCGGCGGCGTCCGCCGCATCAGCGATGGGCGTGAAACTGCCTTCGTTGCCGGGTTCTCGATCCCGCTCCCGGTGCGCAACCGCAATCGCGGCGGCATCGAAGCCGCGCAGTCGGACGCGCTCGCCGGTGAAGCGGCGCTGGCACAGGCGCGGCTCAATGCCAGCCGTGCGCAGCATGATGCCCGGATGTTGCTCGGGGCCGCCGATGCGCGGGTAGAGGCCTTGTCCGGGCCGTCGTTGGCGCAGGCCGAAGAAGCGGTGCGGCTCGCCCGTATCGGTTACGGCGCGGGCAAGTTTAGCCTGATCGAACTGCTCGACGCGCAAGCCGCGCTCACCACCGCCAAACTCGCGCTGATCGAGGCTCGCCTCGACCGCGCTCGCGCGCTCGCCGCGCTGATCCGCGCCAATGCGCGCGCAGGGGATTGAACCATGACCGAAGAGACAAACAGGAAAAAATTGATCGCCGGTGCCGCGATTGCCGCGCTCGTGCTGGGCGGAGGCGGCGTGATGCTGGGCCGCACCGTCTTCGCACCCGCGACCACCGCCAGTGCCGTTGCCGAAGAGGGCGAGCATGGCGAGGAAGAAAATCACGGCCCCGAGGGCTTTGTCGCGATGGACGATGCGCGCGCGAAGGCGGCGGGCATCGTAACCGAAGCGACGCAGGCGGGCGGGCTTGGCGCAGAAATCATCGCGCAAGGCGTGGTTGCGGCCGCGCCCAATGGCGAGGCAGTGCTCACTGCGCGCGCCGACGGGGCGCTCACCCGTATCGTCAAGCAGCTTGGCGACAGCGTGAGCGCGGGCGAGACCATCGCCTATCTCGAAAGCCGCGATGCCGGTTCGATTGCTGCCGAGCGCAGCGCGGCCTCCGCGCGCCTCATTGCCGCCCGCGCCGCCTATGCCCGCGAGAAAAAGCTGTTCGATGCGCGCGTTACGGCGAGGCAGGATTTGGAAGCCGCACAAGCGACGCTTGCCGAAGCCGAAGCCGAGGCGCGGCGCACGCAATCGGCGGCGGGTGCAGCCAAGATTACCGGCGACGGACGATTCTTGGCCGTGACTAGTCTTATTTCGGGGCGGATCACCAAAGCCGACGCAACGCTTGGCAGCTATGTCGCGGCAGGCACCGAACTCTTCCGTGTAGCCGACCCGCGCAAAATCCAGATCAATGCCTCAGTGCTTCCCGCCGATGCCCGGCGCGTCCAGCCGGGCGACCGTGCGGTCATCGAATTGTTGGGCGGCGATACGATCAACGCGACCGTGCGGGCGGTGACGCCAAGCCTCGATCCCGAAAGCAAGGCGGCAACCATCGTGCTCGTGCCCGATGGCTTCGGCCAGTTCACCGCAGGGCAAGGGCTGCGCGTGCGCATTACGCCTCGCAACGCTGCACCAAGCGCTAGCGTCGGTGTTCCCGAAGAGGCGGTGCAGTCGGTCGAAGGCCGCGACGTAGTGTTTGTCAAAACCGCAAAGGGTTTTCAGGCAACCAACGTCACGATTGGACAGCGCAGCGCAGGCCGTGTCGAGATCGTCGCGGGCCTGAAACCCGGTGCCGTCGTCGCGACCAAGGGCGCGTTCCTTCTCAAGGCCGAACTCGGCAAGGGCGAGGCGGAGCATTGAGATGATCGAAAAACTTCTCGACGCGGCAATCCGCTTTCGCTGGGGCGTGGTCGTTGTCACGCTTATCGTCGCAGCCTTCGGTGCGAGCCAGTTGTTCAAGCTGCCGATCGACGCTGTTCCGGACATCACCAACAAGCAGGTACAGATAAACACCGTCGCCCCGGCCCTAGGGCCGCTCGACATGGAGCGGCTCGTCACCTTCCCGGTCGAAACCGCGATGGCGGGGATTCCGGGGTTGGAAAGCTCGCGCTCGATCTCGCGCAACGGCTTCAGCCAGGTGACTGTGGTATTTGAGGAACACACCGATCTTTACTTCGCGCGCCAGCTGGTCGCCGAGCGGTTGACGCAGGCCAAGGAAAGCCTGCCCGATGGCGTCGAGCCGCAAATGGGGCCGGTGACCACCGGGCTTGGCGAAGTGCTGATGTATGTCGTCGAGTACGAACCCGCTGGCACCAAGGCGAACCCCAAGATTGCGGGCAAGCCCGGCTTTCAGCCCGATGGCAGCTATCTGACCACCGACGGCAAGCTGCTGACCGACGAGGTGTCGAAGCTCGCCTATCTGCGGACCGTGCAGGATTGGGTAATCCGGCCGCAGCTTCGCTCGGTCGAAGGGGTTGCCGGGATCGACAGCATCGGCGGCTATGAAAAACAGTTCGTTGTCGAGCCCGATCCGGCCAAGCTCGCAAGCTA
>ERZ1066121.1921-NODE-1921-length-13922-cov-5.629552_pt1 | contig 13922 bp, 12 predicted proteins | sample MGYA00382768_ERZ1066121 | MGnify/ENA primary metagenome ERZ1066121 (study PRJEB33369, sample SAMEA5778351) | biofilm metagenome | biome: Industrial cooling water; feature: Water cooling tower basin; material: Biofilm | place: United Arab Emirates | collected... | reverse complement strand
GCCGACGGCCGCATGCGTGTGCAAGAGTTCAAGCTGCGGCGAGGTGAGCTGCGGGCACTCGACGAACGCGCGCTCAAAGCCTTGCCCGATGCCTTCCTTTTCTCCAAATCCGCATCCCCTCGCAATCCCGAATTCGTCGAGGAGCCTACAGGCCTCGCGCGTGCCGAAGTGGTCAGTGTGCAAACGGTGGAATCGGGCCTCTTCGGTGCCGCGCTTTGCGCTGCGGCGGGCTGCGAAGGCTTTCGTTTGTGGATCGCCCTTCCTGGGCTGACGACCCTCGCCGGCCTGACGACCAGCCTGCTCCTGACGCGGAATGGAATCGCGCCGGGGCAGGCCATGGCCATCAACGCCGCGACGAGCTTCGGGGTCTGGAACGGTGGCCTGATCGGCGCGTTGATCGATCCCGATCTCGGCCGCACGACTATGGCTTCTCTCGCGGCGGGTCAGGCGCTCGGCTTGGGTTCCGGTATCGCGATCGCCAGCCTTCTGAAACCCCGCGCCACCGACATCTCTTTGGCGGGGACGCTCTTCTTGTGGTCGAACACCTTCACCCTCCTGGCCTTCGGCGCGAGCGAGTTCCGTGCGAGCGAACACGCCACGCTCGGCACCCTCCTCGGCGTGGGCAATGGCGCCGCCGCCTTGGGGGTCTGGCTCGCCCGTCATGTCCAGCTGAGCCGGAGCCGCTCCTGGGTCATCGACGCCTCGGGCATTGCGGGTGGACTCCTCGCGGCGGGCATCACCGCCCTCGCCGTCGGCTCGGATGTGAGCCTGCCTCCCTTGATGGCGGCAAGCATGGCCGGAGCGGCTTTGGGTTTGGGTTTGGGTGCATATTTCACTCGCCGGTGGGACAGCGCACCTCAAGCCAAACCTTTTCATCTCGGCGTCGCGCCGACACTCGAGCGCGGCGCAATGCTGAACTTCGCCATGTCGCTCTGAGCGCCCGGCGCCTGGCCGCGTCGTCCGGGCCCCTCAGTCCTTTGGCAAGGCTCGACTCGGGCCATCGGCTTTCGTGGCTTCTCCGCCTCCTTGCGGAAGCTCGGCGAGCATCTTCGCAAGTCCGGCCTCGAGTCGCGCCTTGCGCCGGTAAATCTGCGTATTGACCTGGATGAGCTTCAAGGCTTGATTGGCGTGACTGCGCTCCCGGGAGAGCGCCTCGGCATGCCAGTCCAAGCCATAGTAGCCCGCCCGCCCTCGACGCATGGCCAGCAAGGTGCCGCGGGCGCTGCGCACGAGCCAAATGCCTCTCTCTCCCTCCTCGACTTCGGCGGGATAACCCAAAGGCGCGGTGAGAGCGTGAAAGCAGGCCTTGTCGCAACGAAAGGCGAAGTAGTCGTGTGCGCTGTCGATCTCCGCAGGCAGGCCGAAGGCGTCGATGGCCCGTGCCCGTAGCGAGGCCGGATAAAACGCTTCGATGGCGGCGGCGGCTTTTTTACGGTCGAGGAAGACCGAGACCAGCGCATCCCGAGCCGCTTCGTCGATCACCGGAAAGAGCAGACGAACGCTGCCCAGCGCCGCCGCGTCGGCCGCCAAACCCAGCGCATCGGGCAGGCGCCGACCGTCGCAGCCCAGCGCCGCGAACGAGCAGAACAAGGCGAGGGCGGCCGCAAGCCCTCGGCCTCGCGTCTCGCGAAGGCGGGTGGAAAGCCACGAAGCGGATGAATGCTCAAATCGTTTCAAGGGCGCTCGCTCTCGAAAGGGAAATTAGCCTCCGCCCTGCTCGGCGCCAAAGTATAAAATGATCCTTTTCGGCGAGAGAAGGCTTGACAGTCCAGCGAAGGCATTGGACCTTCCCAGCTCATTTGACGAAACCCACCACGCATTTGCCCATGAATTTCGTCGCCGCAGGTCTGTCGGACGTCGGGCTCCAACGCGAGATCAACGAAGACAGCTTTTGTATCTTGCCGGAGTACCGGCTCTTCGTCGTGGCCGACGGCATGGGCGGTCATCGCGCCGGAGACGTTGCGAGCAAAATGGCCACGCATTCGATGGCGGCCTTTTTCCGCACCACCGCTTCGGAAGACGCCACCTGGCCTTTTCACTTCGACCCCAGCCTGAGCATCGAAGAAAACCGCCTCGTCACCGGCGTCAAAATCGCCAACAAAATGATCTTCGAGGCCTCGACGCGCAATCGCGAGGTCTACGGCATGGGCACCACGGTGGTCGGCGCTCTCTACTCGCCCGAACGCGCCAAGCTCTACATCGCGCATGTCGGCGACAGCCGCGCCTACCGCGTCCGCGAAGGCGAAATCCGTCTGCTCACGCGGGATCACTCTCTACTCAACGATTACCTCTTGGCCATGCCGGACATGCCCAAGGAGCAGCAAGCCGAACTGCCGCGCAACGTCATCACGCGCGCCCTCGGCATGCAGGACCAAGTTCTGGTCGATCTCGTCCCCGAAGAGCCGCTGCCGCGCGATGCCTATCTGCTCTGCTCCGACGGCCTGAGCGGCATGGTCGAGGACGAGGAGATCCAGCGTATCGTCGTCGAAGCGGGCGACGATCCCGAAAAAGCAGTGCGCGAGCTGGTGCGGCGCGCTAACGAAAAAGGGGGCGAAGACAACATCACGGTCGTGGTCGTGATGTTCGCCGCCGAAGAGGCCTAGGAGCTGCACATGGGAAGCTTTACGATCCGCCACACACTCCCGCTCGATGTCGATACCTTCTGGAACAAGGTCTTCTTCGACGAGGAGTTCAACCGGCGCCTCTACCTCGACAAGCTCCGTTTCCGGCGCTTCGAGCGCCAGTCCTTCGAAGAGGGTCAAGACGGTAGCAGGCAGCAAACCTTGCTCACCGAGCCGCGCGTCTCCATGCCCGGCCCCATCCAAAAGATCGTCGGCGAGTCCTTCTACTACCTCGAGACAGGCCACTTCGATCCGCAGAGCAAACGCTACAAGCTGAACATCGAAGCCCCGAGCTTCAAAGACCGCTTCCGTCTGGAAGGCGAGCTCTGGGTCGAGCCCAAGGGCGACAAAAGCGTCGAGCGTATCTTCGCGGTCGACTGCCAGGTCAAAATCTTCGGCGTCGGCGGCATGATCGAAAGCTTCGTCGAAAAGACCACGCGCGAAAGCCACGACCTCGCTGTCGAATTCACCAAAGCCTACGCCGCCGAAAAAGGCCTTTCTAGCTAAGCTCATCGGCCTGTGATGAGATGGGGGTGATGAGTAGTCCCCGCGCCCCAGGAGTGGACCTGCGCCTCTCGGATGTTTGCGCGCGTTTCCTGGGCTGCTGCACGTTCGTCGCAGGGCTTCTACTTTTTGGATGTGGCCGGATCGGCTACGAAACGCTTCCGGGTATGGCGCCCTCCCTAGATGAGGCGAACTCGGTACCCGTGAACGTGCTGCCAGCCGATGTGCCGCCGGTCTGTCAGGAGGCGGTCGGCATGGGTTATGGACTCGCGGTCGACTACTTCGAGGGAGCAGGAACGGGAGGGATCGACTCTGTCGATTGGAACCAAACTCCGGCGGCGAGCGCAGTGTTGCCGACGATCCGCCAGAACCTTTTTGCCGGTGGCACGAATCAAAACAGCTCGGGACCCATGTGGGAAGGAGGGCCCAGCGACCGATTCGGAGCTCGTTTTCGAGGGTCGATATGTCTGAGGGAAAGCGGACGCTGGATCTTTTCGCTCGCCGCCGATGACAATGCCGTCTTGTGGATCGACGGTCGCCAGGTTGCCTCAGATGGTTTTTCTCCCTACGGACGCGACGTGCCCGCCGACTTCAGCGCTGGCCTCTACTCTTTCGAACTTCGTTTCGTCGAAGGTGTCGGCGGCTACTACCTGGAGGCTCTCGTCTTCGCTCCTTCCCAGTCGGAGGCGCTGGAACTGCCCCCGACAGATTTATTTCACTGAGCGTGGGAGAAGCGTTGGGTCTGTGTGGGGGCGATTAACGTCCCGCGACCGAGCCGCCGCGACGCACATCTCCCGAGCCGTGCAGGAGCCTTTTGCCTTCGTTGCGTTCGATATGAATGGCGCTGACGCCGCCCTGCAGTTTGCCGGTGTCTTCGCTTTCGACCTGATGACCCCGCTTCTTCAGCCCTGCGATGAGCTCGGGCCGCAGGGGAAACTTGCCTTCACCGAAGAGGGTCGCTGGGACGCCCTGATGGTGGATGCGCGTCCAACGTGAGGCCTGCTGCAGACTCTGGCCGAGCACCAGGGTGCGGAAAGCCACTTGCGTGACCGCGGTAACGATGCGGCTGCCGCCCGCACCGCCGATGCAGAGCACGGGCTTGTCATCGCGAAAGACGATGGACGGAGTCATTGTCGATACCGGGCGCTTGTAGGGTGCGGGGAGGTTGTTGGCGCCTTCCTCCAAGCCAAAGGCATTTTTCTGCCCGGCGGGACGGGCAAAATCGTCCATCTCGTTGTTCATGGCCATGCCATCGACGGTGAAACGCGCGCCGTAAGCCAGGTTTACCGTGGTCGTCACCGAGGCCACGTTGCCCTCTTTATCGACCACGCAGAAATGCGAAGTGCCGCCGCCCTGAGGCTGCCGCAGCGCACGCTCGGGACCCCGCGCGGGCAAGGGAAGGGCGTAGTCCGACATGTTGCGCGCTTTGGTCGGCTGGAAAAGCGCCATCCTGCGCTCGACCCGCTTGGAATCCATCAATTCCGCCACGGGAACTTGCACCTGGTCCGGATCGCCGAAGTAGCGAACACGATCCGCGAAGGGGCCTTTAAAGGCTTCGGTCAGCGCGTGGTAGACTTCGAGCTCGCTTTTGCGTTTGTTTGCCGGAACCCCCCGCTCGCCCAGCTCCCAGCTGGCGCGCACCCCATCGCCGCCCGCCCCCCCCGCCCGGCCGCCTACCCAGCGATAACCGAAACGTTCGGCCTCCAAGGGTTTGCGCTCGGCCACGCGATAACGCTTGAGATCCTCGAGGCTGAGGATGCCGCCTTTGGCGCGCACACCGCGCACGATGTCTTTGGCGATGGCGCCTTCGTAAAAGGGCTTGGCACCCTGTTTGGCGAAAACGCCCAAGGTCTTCGCCAAGGGCAGATTTCGCACGCGCTGCCCTTGAACCAGCGTATCGGAGCCCTTTTTGAACCATGCGGCGTAGACCGGATCGCGCTTGAGCTGCTTGGCGAAGGGGGTGCTGAGCATCTCCAGCCAGGCGCTGATGGCAAAGCCCCTCTGCGCCAAATGCCGCGCCGGTTCGACGACTTTGGCCCGCGGCAGCCGCCCGAAGCGTTGAAGCAAGGTCTCGATGCCCGCGGCTTCACCGGGAGCGGCGACGGCCAGACCACCGAGCTGCGAGGGGTCGGCCAGAGGTTCATCGAGGGGCTTGCCGCTGCGCTTCTCGAGTTCGGCAAACATCTCCGGCGTCGACGCACCCGGCGCTTGCTCGCGGAAATCGAGGAAGGTCAGCGAGCGATCCGAAGCCTTATAGTAGAGCGCAAAGCCACCGCCGCCGAGCCCGCTGCTGCTCGGGCTGACCACTCCCAAGGTCAACATCACCGCCGCCGCTGCATCGGCAGCCGTACCGCCCTGAGAAAGCACTTTGGCGCCCGCTTCCGAAGCATCGGGATGCGCTGAAGCCACCGCATACTCTCCAAAGGTGGCCTCGACCGGCAGCGCTCGGGCCGGCCCCTCGGCTGGGGCCGCAGCGCTCGGCTTCGAAGCGCCCGTCGGACGAGAGGCTTTTCCCTCTTCTTTCTCGGGACCGGCGGCGAGCAACAAAGCGAAAAGGGGAGCCAGCGAAAGGGGCAGCAGTAGACGTCGCATGCGGCAGAGCCTACGCCGGAATTCCCCCTCGTCCAAGTCTCGGGCACAAGGGTCTGCGGTCCTCGGTGCCCTCCTCGATTCGACTACTGCATCTGCCACCGATCCGCGAGAAGCCATGAGGCGTAGGCGTGCATCGCAAGTCAAGGGCTTCAGGAGGGCGTAGGTGTGCCTGGCAGCCACGCAGAGGCCTTTCATTGAAGCGCGCATAGATCTTGCTGAGAGCCCGCGGCATTTGCTTAATCGGATACCTCCTTATCTTTTTCTCTCGCTTGCCCTCGTTAGCGTACAAGGATGCGAGAGTTCGCAGTTCTCCGCCGCGGAATCTGACATCGCGAAGAGCGATCTGGCTTCCGATCCCAGCGCCTTTTCCGCCGACGACTGGAACAGCGAGGTCGTGGTGTTTCGCCACTGCTCGAAGGCGTTGTTCGACCTAAGGACCGCGCTTCAATCGTGCACCGAAGGCGCCGCAGGCCAAGACGAGCGAGCGCTGCTTCCCCTGCGCCTGTCCGTCCAGATCCTGCTGGACGTCTTCAAGCTCGCGCAAGAGAGCGTCCCTACCGAAGAGGCGAGCTGGGGTGCGGTACCTTCGTATCGTGACCTTGGCATTGCCGGTCTAGAGTATAAGTTTGCGCAGCGCCTCATCGACTACGGTGACGAGGCTTCCAAGACGCTCAATGCACACTCCTGCGGGCGAAGGGAGCGCGTCTCGGCCGAGAGCTGCCTGTCGAAGAACCTTGCCGCGCGTAAGGAACAAGTCCTACTCGTCGCCGGGCTCCTTCGCTGGTTGGCGCTTGCGGTCAGCGCGTTGGACACTCCTGATACGAAAGAGCGCCAAGGGGGCTTGAAGGATTTGTGGCCCATCGATAAAAGGGAATCACTCAGCGCCAGCCTTGAAGGTCTCGCCAAGTTGCTCGAATCTCTCTCCTCTAGCGCTCGAAACGAGTCCTCGTGACCCGGAAGCGAAGATATGAATCGCCTACCTCTCACGGAAGCGTCGGCGCAGATCTCGCCTGCTTCGTGTTCACGCTCCTCTCTCTCCTCGGGGGGACGGCTTGTGCACCCTCGGGCGCTTCCGACGCCGAGTTGCAAAGGAAAGAGGGCGAGTCGACTCCCTGGGTTGCCCCAGAACGCCCTCTCGTCCTCGCCGGGGGCGGCGGCGATGTGTGGACGGCGTACCGGGAATGGATTCGTCAATCGAGCACGCTCCACCGCTACGCGACCTCATCCAGCACGCGTTCCAAGCCTTGTGCTTCGTCTTCCTTCGAGCTTCTGGTCGTCTCGGCTTTAGGCGAAAACCTCAACTCCGACTTGGCGAAAGAAGCCTCGGGCCGCGGCCTCGCGAACGCTTTTAGTGTGGAAAACAGGCGCCTTCGCTTGTCGGACGGCACGCTCCAGACGCGCTATATCGATCTGCGTTATCCCGAACATGCCAAGGAAGACGAGGTCGTTGCTCTCTTCCGAAACGCAGATGCCGCTTTTTTTCGTGGCGGCGACCAGACTCGCTACCGACAGTACCTCGTAGGCAGCGAAGCCGAAGCCGCGCTACTCGGTTCTCCCGGGGACGCGCGCGCGCCTCTGAAGGCTCTCGGAGGAACCAGCGCGGGCGCCCATATCATGAGCGAGTGGACCATCGCACCAGAGCTCGGCGCGAGTGCCGATGCCTGGTACCTCGTCAATGACGCGTATTACGAAGGCGTCGTCCTCGCACCCCAAGCTACGGCGCAGAATTCCTACTTCCAACTGCCCTTCATGCCCGTGCTTCCCTGCACGATTCTCACGACGCATTTCACCCAGCGAGGCCGTATCTTGCGCTTGCTGCCGCTGATGGCGCGCCTTTGGCAACGCGGCAACATCGCTCGCTACAATGGCGATACGTGCAGCGATCTCTTGGGCATCGGCGTCGACCCGGAGACGGCGGTGGTCTCGGTGTTGGACAAAGAGCGCGCCTTCGCCAAGCGACTCTCCGTTTGGGGCGCGGGGACGGCCTATTTCTTTGCCCCGACCTCGGAAACCCAAGCGTATGCCAAACGAGGAGAGCCCGCCTTTTTCACTGAGCTGCACGTCGTCGCCGCCACCTCGGATTATGACGTCGATCTCGACCCTACGTTGACCACTCATCGGGCTCCCAGCCACAGCGGCGCTCAGTCCCTGGACGCACCCGATACCTATCCGCCTCTGCCTAGCGATCTTGGCCAACGCATCGACGGCACAAGCCTTCAGGAATCGAATCTCGGATCGGCATATTGGAGCGGATATCAGCGACCGGATCTGCTCAGCGAACACACCCTCGTCGAGGGCGGACTTTTCTACCAGACCAACGAATCTGCGGCGCTGCCTGGTTTTGCCGTGTTCCCAAACGTCTTCGCGACGGCCTTCATGCCTGAGGCGCTCGATCCAGAGACAGGAGATCGCTGGGAGAAAAGCTACCTCGAAGCCGTCTTTGCATCGATTCCCTTCGTCCTCTTCGAATCGAATCGTCACTACCAGAACCAGGCTCTCGACGACCCACGGCGCGCGCGCATCGCTCTGGTCCTGCCCGCGCGGACATTGATCGGTTTTCGCCCATCGAAGGAGAGCGCAGAGGCCATATGTTTGCAGGCATTTTCAGCCGATAGCCCCGAGGCCCTCGCATCCAGTTCGAAGCGAGACAATCGTTCATTTCTCGTCGCCGATTTCGTAGGCAGTTCGCTCTTCGAGGCCTCGCGCAAAAGCGACTATCGCCCCCGACAAAGTTACGGCTTTTCGGGTGCACGCGTGCACCTCTTGCGTCCCGGCGCTGCATGGTGCTGGAAGCCGAAGAGCAAGCTGCACGATCCGGCGCAGCGGCGCGGCAATGCGTGGGTCGAAGTCGACCTCCCACCCTGAACCTGCCTTTGTCACTCGCTCCGATCGATGTGTTTGGCGATCGCGTGCAGTGCCCCGACTTTCGCTCTAAGCTCCTCCCGTGCGCCTCGTATTCCTCATGGATCCCGTCGAGACGGTGCTCGTCGACGAAGACACGACCTTCGACCTCATGCTCGCGGCGGAGCAACGCGGCCATGCCGTCTACCACGCCCTCGTCTCGCAGGTCTTCGTGCGTTCCGGGGAGGTCTTCGCCAAGGCGCGTCCAGCGCGAGCGCGGCGTGACCCGCAGCGGCCCATCGAACTCGCGGCGCCCGAGGTCCTGCCTCTGGCCGAGGTCGATGCCGTCTTCGTCCGCAAAGATCCACCCTTCGATTCGGTCTACTTGTGGACGACTTTGCTCCTCGAGGGCCTGCGTGGCCGGACCCTCGTGCTCAACGATCCGCGCGGTTTGCGCGACGCCAACGAAAAGCTCTTTGCCTGCCGCTTTCCCGAGCTCAACCCCGAGACCTTGATCTCGGCCGACAAAGCGCAGATCCGCGCCTTCATCGACGAGGTGGGCGGCGAGGCGGTGATCAAGCCCATCGACGGTCACGGCGGCGAGGGCGTGTTCGCGCTGCGTCAGGGCGACTTCAACATCAACCCCATCGTCGAAGCGCTCACCCGCCACGGCCAGCGTCCCTGCGTCGTGCAGCGTTTTCTGCCGGCGGTGCGCCAGGGTGATAAGCGCATTCTCCTCCTCGACGGCGAGGCCCTCGGCGCCATCTTGCGCGTGCCCCGCAGCGAAGAGTTTCGTAGCAACATCCACGTCGGCGGCTCGGTGGTGCAAAGCAGCCTCGACGCCGACGACCGCCGCATCGTCGAGACTCTCGCGCCGGTGCTGCGCGAACATGGGCTCTATTTCGTCGGCCTCGATGTGATCGGTGGCAAGCTCACCGAAGTCAATGTCACCAGCCCCACCGGCATCCAGCAGATGTCGCGCCTCGATGGCCAGCCGCTCTCCGAGCGCGTCATCACCTGGGTCGAAGCCCGCGTCGCGGCAGGCCTTCTGAATCCTCTGCCCCGCTCCTGAGGCGGCGCGCTCGACCTTCCGGCGACGCGATGGAGGGTACACCTGGCGAGGTTTTGCGCTAGGCTCGGCCCGTGCGTCGCTCTCTTCCTCTGCATGCGCCCGAAAAAGCCGGCCTCGGCCGCCCCACGATCATGGATCCCGGGCTCGCCCTGAGTTACGGGGTGCCCTACGTCCACCTCGCCGCCTTTGCCATCGACGTCGACCGGGTGCGCGATGCCATCGAGGAGGACGAGCGGCCGGAGATGTTAGCCTTGCCGATGGCTTGGGAAGTCTTTCTGACCGCCCTGCACCTCGACGCTCGCTTCGACCCCGAGGAAGACCCCGACCGCACCCTGCTCGAAGAGCTCTGTCAAAGTCTGCTCGAAGAAGGCAGCGACGAGCCGCGTTTGGGGCAACAGATCGGTTTCGCCATCCACGAGTTGATGGCGCGCGAGTTTTGGCCGCCGCATTGGCGGCCTCTCTTCCGTCGCTGGAAGCAGCAGGGCGCCATCCCCGAGCTCGACCCTTGTTGGGAAGATTTGCGGACCTGGGCCGGCAAGCTGAGCCAGCTCTGCCTCGACTTCCCTCTCGACCCTCCCATGCTCGACTCCACACGGGAGGCGCTCGAGGCCTTGGCCGTGCTGCGTTGAAGGGCGATGTTTCCCCTCCTCACCCAAATACCCACTCCCTGGGGATGGATCCCGATCTATGCCTCCGGCGCCAGCCTCGGCATCGCGCTCCTCTTCGGCTGGTATTTCATTCAGCATCAGGCCTGGGCCCGCGAAGCCGAAGCCCGCGCCCTTTTCCCCCTGCTCTCCGCGTTAGCCCTACTCAGCGGCTTCGTTGGCGCGCGCTTGCTCTATCTCCTGGTCAACCCTCGCGATTTCGGCAACGCGGCCGCACTCCTGCGCTTTCGTCAGGGCGGCTATTACGCCGCTGGGGCGCTGATCGCCGCTCTCTGGGTCACCCGCCGGTTCTGCCGCAAAACGCCGCAGCTCTGGTTTGCCTGGGTCGACCGTGCCTCCTTGGCCTTTCTCTGCGGCCTCGTCCCTTGCGGCCTCGGGCTCTGGCTCTATGGCAGCCCTTTCGGCAGCCGCCTCTCGCCTTCAGCGCCTTCCTGGCTCGCCTCCCTGGGCACCTTTCCGCGTTGGCATCTGGTGCTCGGGCCCGGCTCCTTTGCTCCCCATCTCCTCGGGGCGCCCGCCTGGCGTTATCACGTCGAGCAAAAAGGCCTCTCCCCCGAGGCGCTCGTCTCCTTTCCGGTGCATCCGGTGACCCTCTACGAAGCGGCCTTTGCCGCGCTCGCCGCCGCGCTGCTCCTGCGCCTGCGCAAGTCCATGCGTTTTCCCGGCGAGATGGCTTTTTGGGCCTTGAGCGCCTACGCCCTCGGCCGCCTGGCTCTCGATTTTCTCCGCGAAGACCCGGAGCGCGGCCTGGTTTTGGGAGCGCTCGACATCAGCCAGCTGCTCGCGCTGCTCTGGCTGCTCGCGGCCTATTGGATCTTTCGGCGCATCCGCGCGCAAAGCTCGCTCTTTGCGCTGCCCGAGGGCGACGCCGCAGAGATTTCGCCCTCTCAGGGTGCGCTGGACGAAAGCTCGAGGATGAGCGGCTCTTCTCTGGGCACCGAAAAATAACGCTCCCGCCATGCCCGTGCCTTCGCGCTGCGAAGTTCGGCGTGGACCCGGTAGGACCCTGGTGCCAGCCGCAGCTTGTAGGAGAGCGAAGAAGCTCTGGACTCCGGTCGCAGTTCCACCTGCCGCAGCGTTTCGCCCCCTTGGGCGATGAGGAGACGAAGTTGCCCCTCCGACACCTCGATTCCTTTGAAACGGCAGAGGAATTGCACCTCCCGTGGATAGGCCTTATCGAATTGGAAGACGACCAACACAAGCACGAGCAAGGCGAGCGCGCTGCCCAAGCGGCGCTTCCAAAAAGGGGGAGAGGGGTGCGTCTGGGGTGAAAGATTCTTTTTCATCGACATCATGGCCTTCGCAGGAGATCGTGAAATTCCCTGCACTGAAGGCAGAAGTGTTCTTGTGCACCCGTAGTCCGGGTGTTAATTTTCTTTCAGAGGTCGCTTAACCCCATGGCACTGTTGCGTCTCGCGTCTGCCGGTCTCGAAACCCCCCCCAGTTCGGCGGAGACCGCGGGGTCCTTCGACCCCGACGCACTCGGCGCCTTACTCCATAAGGTTCAGAGCTACCACCCTCAGGCCGATACCGAGCTCATCGAACGGGCCTTCGCCTATGCCCATACGATGCATCGCGGCCAGATGCGCAAATCGGGCGACCCTTATTTCATTCACCCGGTCAGCGTCGCCACCATCATCGCCGAGATGCGCCTCGATGCGCTCAGCGTCTCGGCGGCGCTTTTGCACGATGTCGTCGAAGACACGCCCAGCTCCCTGAGCGATATCGAGGCGCAGTTCGGCGCCGAGGTGGCCTTTTTGGTCGACGGCGTGACCAAACTCGGTCGGGTCAACTTCACCAGCAAAGAAGACCAGCAGGCCGAGAGCTTCCGCAAGATGCTGGTGGCCATGGCGCGCGACATCCGCGTGCTTCTGGTCAAGCTGGCCGACCGTCTCGACAACATGCGCACCCTCGAGCATATGAAGGCCGACGCGCAAGAGCGCATCGCCACCGAGACGCGCGACATCTACGCACCTCTCGCTGGCCGGCTGGGCATCCACTGGCTCAAGGCCGAGCTCGAAGACCTCAGCCTCAAACATCTGCACCCCGAGAGCTTCGAGCGCATCGCCAAGCAGGTGCGCAAAAGCGCCAAAAACAGCGAGCGCTACATCGCCGAAGTGACGCATTGCCTGCGCACCATGTTGATCGAACGTGGTTTTGCGCTCGACGTCCAAGGTCGCGTCAAACACTTGCAGTCGATCTACGGCAAGATGAAGCGCACCGGCTGCGACTTCGACCAGGTGCACGACTTCATCGCCTTCCGCGTGCTGATGGAGAACGTCGCCGACTGCTACGCCGCGCTCGGTGTCATCCACTCGCAATGGACGCCCATCCCCGGCCGCTTCAAGGACTACATCGCGCTGCCCAAGCCCAATATGTACCAGTCGCTGCATACGACGGTCATCGGCCCGGGTAGCCGCCGCATCGAGGTGCAGATCCGCACGCATGAGATGAACCGCACCGCCGAATACGGCATCGCGGCGCACTGGCAGTATAAAAACCAGGGCGGCGGCATCGACGATCGCGATGCGCAGCGCTTCGCCTGGCTGCGTCAGCTCGTCGAGTTCCAGAAGGAGCTCAGCGACCCGGCCGAGTTCTTCGAGAGCGTGAAGGTCGACCTCTTCGCGGACGAAGTCTACGTTTTCACCCCCAAAGGCGACGTCAAAACCTTTCCCCGAGGCGCAACACCGGTCGACTTCGCCTACGGCATCCACTCCGAGGTTGGCAGTCACTGCGCCGGCGCGCGCGTCAATGGCGGCATCGCGCCCCTGCGTTACAAGCTGCACAACGGCGACGTCGTCGAGATCATCACCAGCAACCATCAGCAACCCAGCAAAGACTGGCTGGAGTTCGTCGCCACCAGCCGCGCGCGCTCCAGGATCCGCAGCTTCATCCGCGCCGAAGAGCGCAAGCGCAGCATCCGCCTTGGCGGCGACCTGCTCGAGCGCGAGATGCGGCGGCATAACCTCTCGATGCCGCGCTGCATGAAGAGCCCTGAGTTCGTCAAAGTGCTCAAGCACTTCAAGATGAAGGACTACGAGGAGCTCGCCTCTCAGGTCGGCTACGGTCGCGTCGCGGCGCGCGCCGTGGTCGAGGCGCTGGTGCCGAGCGATATCGAGAAGCCGCCCAGCAATCTGCGCGCCGGCATCATCGAGCGTACCGTGCACCGCGTCACCAAACGCGACAGCGGCGATGGCATTTTGATCGAGGGCATGGACGACCTCCTCGTGCGTTTTGCGCGCTGCTGCAATCCGCTTTCCGGCGATCCAGTGGCGGGATGGATCACGCGCGGTCGCGGCGTCACCATCCATCGCCGCAGCTGTCCGCGGGCCTTGGCGCTCGATCCCGAACGCCGCGTCGAGGTGACCTGGTCCGACAAATCTAGGCTCGATTTGCCGGTGGTCTTGCGGGTCGTCACCGACGATCGCCCCGGCATTTTGGCGACCATCTCTGCCATCCTCAGCAAGAGCGGCGTCAACATCTCCGAAGCCAACTGCCGCAGTGGGGAAGATGGCAGGGCGATCAATCTCTTCCACTTCACGCTCAGCGATGCCGGCAAGCTGCGCGCCATTATGCGGACGCTGGCCCGAGTAGAAGGCCTAGAAGACGTCGAACGCGCCTAATCCC
>ERZ1066121.1913-NODE-1913-length-13991-cov-17.203645_pt1 | contig 13991 bp, 7 predicted proteins | sample MGYA00382768_ERZ1066121 | MGnify/ENA primary metagenome ERZ1066121 (study PRJEB33369, sample SAMEA5778351) | biofilm metagenome | biome: Industrial cooling water; feature: Water cooling tower basin; material: Biofilm | place: United Arab Emirates | collected... | reverse complement strand
GGCGAACGCTCCGGCGCGCGCTCCGGCGCGCGCTCCCGCGCGCGGCCGGCGGGGACGGTGGCGCCGGCGCCCTCGGGGCGGACGTGCGACTCGCGCTCGACGACGCGCACCGCCCCCGGCTCGGGGGCGATCGCGCTGCCGCGCCGCCGCGCCCACTGCTGCGTGAACTCGGCGCCGAACAGGAGGATGATCGCGGCGTAGTACGTCCACACGAGCACGACGGCCAGCGCCCCGGCGGCGCCGAAGGCGTTCCCCGGATCGCTCCGCCCGAGGTAGATGCCGATGGCGAACTTGCCGACGACGAACAGCGCCGCCGTCACGAGGGCGCCGACGCCGACGTCGCGCCACGCGATCCGGGCGTCGGGGAGGAGCTTGAACATCGCCGCGAAGAGCAGCGCGAGGACGGCGAACGAGACGCCCAGGTTGAGCAGCTGGAACAGCGGCTCGGGAAAGCCGACGCCGATCGCCCCGCCGACCGCGGAGATGCCGGCGGAGAGCGCCAGGAGCACGGCGACGAGGAAGCCGAGCCCGAGGATCATCCCGATGCTCAGGAGCCGCTTGAGGACGAAGTTCCGCACCCCGCCCTGCTCGGGGTCGGGGGTGACCTCCCACGCGCGGTTGAGCGCGCCCTGGAGCTGGAGGAAGACGCCGGTGGCGCCGAAGAGCAGCCCGCCGACGCTCACCAGCGTCGTGACGAGGCCGCCGGTGTCGGGGCGGTCGGCCTGGGCGATAATCTCGTGGATCTGCCGCGCCCCGTCGGCGCCGAGCAGCCCGGCGAACTGCGACTCGAGGGCGCGCTGCACGTCGGCGGGATCCCACACGAGCCCGGCCACCATGAGCAGCAGGACGAGCAGCGGCGGCAGGGCGAAGATCGTGTAGTACGCGAGCGCCGCCGCCCGCACGGTGCACTCGTCGTCCGAGAAGTCCCGGACCGTGTCCTTGATCAGCCCCATCGCGTCCATCGGCGCTCCTCGCGTGCGTCGCCCGTCGTCCCGGTCCGTCCCCGCGCGTCGCCGCTCGCCGGCGACGGCGCCGGCCGCGGGCGGCGCCTACCGAGCGACGGTGCGCGGGAGTTCAGCGTCGCCCGACGGGGCAATCGCGGGGCCAGCGGGCGGGCGTCAGCCGGCGTCGGCGAGCGGCGCCCGCTGCGTCGTCGCCCCGTCCGGGCCCGAGCGCGCGCCCGGGCGCGGGCCCGAGCGCGTGCGGAACTCGAAGACGTCGGGGCGGTGGTAGTGCCCGGTCACGTCGAGCGTCATGCTCTCCTCGCGGTTGCGCCCGAGGTCGAGCTCCGCGACGAGCACCCCCGGCTCGTCGTAGAGCGGGGCGATGGCGTAGCGCCCGTCCGGGGCGATGATCGCGCTGCCGCCGCGCAGCACCCACTGGTCGGCGGCGCCGACGCGCCCCGGGTGCGGCTCGAGCTCGGGGGGGAGCGCGCCGGCGCGCAGCAGCGAGCCGGCGGCGAGCACCCAGCAGCGCCCCTCGAAGGCGTAGTGGCGGCTCGCCACCTGGTGCATCTCGTGAGCGGTGGGCCACACCGCCACGTGCACGTCCTCCCCCGACTCGTGCAGCGCCTGGCGGGCGAGGGGCATCCAGTGCTCCCAGCACACCAGCCCTCCGACGCGCCCCGCCGGCGTGTCGACGGCGCGCACGCCGTCGCCGTCGCCGGGGCCCCACACCAGCCGCTCGGTGTAGGTGGGGACGAGCTTGCGGTGGTGGTTGAGCAGCCGCCCGTCGGGGCCGAAGGTGAACAGGGCGTTGTGCAGCGTCCCCCGCCCCGGCCCGCGGTCGACGCGCTCGCTCGCGCCGACGACGAGCGTCACCTCGGCGTCGCGCGCCAGATCGGCGAGCGCGTCGACGGCGGGCCCCGGGACGCTCACGCTCGACTCGGCCATGCGCGCGAACACCGCCTTCGTCGGCGGGTGGTCCCAGAGCGCCGCGTCGCGACAGACGTCGAGCCATGCCGGGTACCCCGGGATCCACGTCTCGCCGAAGACGACGAGGGTGGCGCCGGCGGCGCGCGCCTGGTGCACCCCCACCGCGGTGCGCGCGAGCGCGGTCGGCAGGTCGGGGGCGACCTCCGCCTGCACGATGGCGACGGTGACGTGGCGTGCGGTCACGAGCGAGGTGGTGGCGGGGGAGACGAAGGCGGGGACGGCGGCGGACGGGGGCTCGGGCGCCCCCCCCCGTGGCTGGCATGCTTCCGGCACGACCGGGCGGCGATGAGCGCGCCCGAGCCGTCGAGGTCGCCCCATGCACATGGTGCACCGCCGGACCGGTCCGGCGCCACCGGGTCCGCCCGGGAGCGCGCGCCGCTCCCGCCCGGGTGGGTGCAGCGCGCCGTGGTGCGCGCCCTCGCGCGGCTGCCGGCGGGCGCCCTCGTGCGCCTCAGCGGCGAGCCGGCGGTGGTCGTCGACGGCGCGGCGCTCGACCCGCAGCTGCAGCTGCTCCGCGCCCTGCGCCGCCGCCTGCGGGCGCCGGGCTACTGCGACCCGACGGTGGCAGCCGGGCGCGCGCGGCTGCGCAGCGAGCTCGCCATCCACGACCACCCGCGCGTCCCGGTGGGCGCGGTGCGCGACCTGACGCTTCCCGGGGGCGCCGGCGCGATCGCCGCGCGCCACTACGCGCCTCCGCCCGCCGCCGACGGCGCCCCCGCGCCGCTCCTCGTCTACCTGCACGGCGGCGGCTTCACGGTGGGCGACCTCGAGACGCACGACCAGCCGTGCCGCATCCTCTGCCGCGGCGCCGCGACGCACGTGCTCGCGGTGGACTACCGCCTGGCCCCCGAGCACCCGTTCCCGGCGGCGCTCGACGACGCGCACGCGGCGCTCCGCTGGGCGCACGCGCACGCCGCCGCCCTCGGCGCCGACGCGCGGCGCGTGACGATCGGCGGCGACAGCGCCGGCGGGAACCTCGCGGCCGTCGTCGCCCAGGAGACGGCGGGGACGCCGCACGCCCCGGCGGCGCAGCTGCTGATCTACCCCGTCACCGACTCGGGGCCGCGCCCCCTGCGCGACCATCCGTCGCGCCGGCTCTTCGCCACCGCCTTCTTCCTCGACGAACGCGACCGCGACGCCTTCGCCCACCACTACCTGCACGGCGCGGCGCGCCCGGACGGCGCGCCGCTCGACCTCGACCCGCGCGTCTCCCCGCTGCGCGCCGCGGTGCTCCCGCCGCTCGCGCCGGCGCTCGTGGTGACCGCCGGCTTCGACATCCTCCGCGACGAGGGGGAGGGCTACGCCGAGCGGCTGCGGGCGAGCGGCACGGCGGTGCGCGGCTGGCGCGAGGGCGCCCTCGGACACGGCTTCGTCAACATGACCGGCGTCAGTCGCGCCGCGCGCCGGGCCACCGAGCGCATCGCCCGCGAGTGGCGCGCCCTCGTCGACGCCCTGGGGTGAGCGGTCAGCGCGGCGGCGGCGCCGCGTCGGCGACGCGCACCCCGGCGCGATCGAGCGCCTCGCGCACCGCGTCGTCCGACGCCGGCGCCACGGGGCGCGTCAGCGCCCAGAGCACCGTCGTGCGGAAGCCGGCCGCCGCCGCGTCCTCGGCGCTCCAGCGCACGCAGTAGTCGCGCGCCAGCCCGCAGACGTGCACCGCCTCGACGCCGCGCTCGCGCAGGTAGCCGGCGAGCCCGGTGGGGGGGCGGCGGCCGTCGGCGTCCCAGTTGTTGCGGAAGCCGCTGTACGAGTCCACCGCCGGGTCGGCGCCCTTGCGGATCACCGCCGACACGCGCGTCCACGGCAGCGCCGCGTGCAGCGCCGCGCCCGGGGTGCCCTGCACGCAGTGGTCCGGCCAGAGCGTCTGCGGGTGCCCGTGCAGGTCGATCACCTCGAACGGCCGGCGCCCCGGGTGGGCGCTGGCGAACGAGACGTGCCCCGGCGGGTGCCAGTCCTGCGTCGCCACCGCGAGCGCGTACGGCAGCCGCTCGAGCAGCGCCGCCAGCGGGGCGAGGATCGCGTCGCCGTCGGGGACCGCGAGGGCGCCGCCGGGGAGGAAGTCGGGCTGCACGTCGACGACGAGGAGCGCCGTACGGGCGCGGTCGTCGTCGTCGGTCGGGGGGGCGGCGCGCACGGGTGCGGGGGGGGCGGTCAGAAGATGCACCCGGTGCGCGCCGGGACCGTCAGCACCACCGCCTCGCCGTCGCGCCGCGGCGCCGGGCAGAGGGCGAGCGCGTCGGCCGCCGGGGTGGTCGGGAGCGTCGCCGCCGGGAGCCGGATCTCCGCCGGCTGGGCGTCGTTGTTGAGCGCGACGACCGAGCGCCCGCGCCGGTAGACGTACTGCTGGTCGGCCACGTGCAGGTGCACCATCGGCGCGGTGCGCAGGTCGGCCCGCTCGCGCCGCACGCGCAGGAGCCGCTGCAGGTGCGCCCACACGTCCTGCTCCGCGGGGGTGCGCCCGCCGGCGGCGAAGGCGTCGCGCGCGTCGCCGGGGAAGCCGCCGGGGAAGTCGCGGCGGTTGTCCGGGTCGCGCCCGCCGGGCATGGCGATCTCGTCGCCGTAGTAGAGGAGCGGGATCCCGCGGTAGGTCAGCAGGAAGGTCTGCGCCAGCTTGAGCCCCGCGGTCGTCGCCCCCTCCTCGCTCATGAAGCGCGGCTCGTCGTGCGAGCCGAGGAGCGTCCAGAGCATGTCGGGATTCGGGTAGAGCCGGTCGCGCCCGACCATGAGGGCGACCTGGCGCAGCGGGCGGCCGCGGGCGAAGGCGTCACGCAGGGCGAAGTAGACGGGGAAGTCGTACATCGACTGCACCTTCGCGTCGACGCCGTCGAAGCCGACCTGCCCTCCCTGGTGGAAGGCGTTGAGCGCCGGGTCGCCCTCGAGCACCTCGCCGACGACGCGCAGCCGCGGGTACTCGCGGTTGATCGCCGTCATCCACCGGTTCCAGAACGGGCGCGGCACGTACTGCCAGGTGTCCTGGCGGATCCCGTCGATCCCGGTCATCCCGATCCACCAGAGGGTGTTCTGGACCAGGTAGCGCGCGACCTCGGGGTCGTCCTGGTTGAGGTCGGGGAGGAAGCCCCCGAACCAGCCGGCGAGCGTCGCCCGGCGCATCTCGGGCGTCGAGTGCGGGTCGGCGATCGTCCACCCCTGCCAGGTGTTGGCGAGGTGCTCCCGCTGCGTGCCGTTGTACCACGTCGGCGTCGGCGAGTCCTGCACCCAGGGGTGGTAGGCGCTCGTGTGGTTCGCCACCATGTCGAACACGACCTTGATCCCCTGCGCGTGCGCCTCGTCCACCAGGCGGCGCACCTCGGCCATGTCGCCGAAGCGCTCCTCGACCCCGTAGAAGTCGATGGCGTGGTAGCCGTGGTAGGCCGTCGTCGCCCGCCCGGCGACCGTCTCGACGGTGTCGAGCGTGTTCGTGTTGTCGTAGATCGGGTTCAGCCAGAGCGCCGTGACGCCGAGGTCGCGCAGGTACGGCAGCCGGGCGCGGATCCCGGCGAGGTCGCCGCCGTGCCAGCGCCGCGCCTCGCGCCGGTCGAGGATCCCGCGCGAGACGGCCGGCTCGTCGTTGGTCGTGTCGCCGTTGGCGAAGCGGTCGGGCATGATCGCGTAGATCACGTCGTTCGCGTCGAAGCCCTGGAAGCGCCCGGCCGCCGGCAGCGCCGCGTGCACGGCGAAGGGGATCTCCGCCCGCCCGCCGCGCGTGCGGAGCGTCAGCGGGTACGTGCCCGGGCGCGCCCCGCGCGGCACCGTGACGTCCACGAACGCGTACGACCCGGCGGCGTTGACCTGCACCGCGCCGCAGGTGACCCGTGCGCACTCCATGCGCGCCCCCGCGAGGTGACGCCCGCGCACGAGCAGCCGCACCGGGTTGATCGAGTGGCCGGCCCACCAGTTGGGCGGGTCGACCTTCTCGACGACGGGCGCCTCGGCGCGGGCCGCAGCAGACGCGCCGGGCACGGCGGGGCGCGCCGGCGACTTCGTCACCGGCTGCGCGGCCGCACCGGCGGGGAGGGCGAGCGCGACGGCGGCGGCGAGCGCCGCGACGCGGGCGAGGGCGGGACGGGCGAGCACGAGGCGGGCGAGCACGAGGCGGGCGGGCGCGGGACGGGCGGGAAGGCGCATGCGAGGGTGCGGGGCGTGGGGTGGAGCGGGTGCGCGGCGGGTGCACGGCGGGGGGCGGTCCGGTCCGGGCGCCCCGCCCCGGGGCGGTCAGAGCCGGGCGTCGACGTGCAGCACGACCGCGGTGTTGGCCGGGAGCGCGAGCCGTGCCGCGCCGCCGGCGTCGACGACCACGCGCGTGCCGGCGCACGTCGCGCCGGCGCCGGTGCCCTGGCGGCCGCCGGTGAGCAGGTCGCAGTAGGTGCCGGCGGCGAGCCCGGTGGGGACGCTCGCGCTCAGCGCCGTCGCCTCGCGGCTGATGGCGACGAAGCCGCGGTCCCCGCGCGAGAACGCCACCGCGTTGCCGCCGTTGTCCCACGGGCGGTCGACGCCGGTGCCGGCGACGAGCTTGCGGAAGCGCACCATCGCCCGGATCGTCGGGTCGCGGTGCTCGCACACCCACTCCCCGATGGCCGCGCTCTCGAGCGACGCGGCGCAGGCGACGGGGGTGGTCGCCCCGCTCGCGTCCGACGGCGGCCCGGCGTCGCGCCCGGCCCCCGAGCTGCGGTCGAAGGCGTAGCTCGACATCACCGACGGATAGCCGTACGGATGGCCGAGGAGCCAGACGTGGGCGAGCCGGTAGGTCTGCCCGTCGCGGTACCACACGCCGTCCTGGCGCTGCGTGTCGTGGTTCTCGACGAACACCACCGCCTTGTCGCCGGGCTGCACCTGCCAGCTCTGCTCGGAGAACTGGCGGAGCTCGGAGAGCTTCTGCGTGCCGCCCTTCTGGATGAACTTGTCGCCGATGCCGCGGTACTTGAACTCGGTGACGTCCACCGCGCCGCCCGAGGCGTGGCCGAGCCCCCAGTAGTCGCGCGCCGTCACCGCCTCGCCGCCGTAGTCGATGACCTCGGCGAACCAGTACGGGAGCGGGCGCCCCTCGGCCCGCGCCGCCTGGTTGACGAGCGCGACGATCGAGTCGAGCTGCACGGGCTGGATGTGCTTGGCGGCGTCGAGGCGGAAGCCGGCCACGCCCAGCCGGCCGAGGCCGACGAGGTAGGCGGCGATCTTCTGCCGCACGCTGGCGAGCCCGGTGTTGAGATCGGCCAGCCCCACCAGCTCGCAGTCCTGCACCTGCCGCGCGACCTGGTAGCTGTCGATCCCGCAGGGGGTGTGGAAGTCGGGCTGCGCGTAGGGCACCGTCGGGTAGGAGTACTTCGTGTACGCGGTGCCGGCGCTCCCCGTGCCGCTGCCGGCGGTCATGTGGTTGACGACCGCGTCGACGTACACGTCCACCCCGGCGGCTCGGCAGCGCCCGACCATGTCGCGGAACTCCGCCTCGGTGCCCGAGCGCGAGCGGGCGAGCGAGTAGCTCACCGGCTGGTAGCGCACCCACCACGGGTTTCCGGCGACGGTGGCGTGCTCCTGCGGCGGCGCGACCTGCACGGCCCGGTAGCCCGCGGGGCCGAGCACGAGCTCGCACTCGCGGGCGACGTCGGTCCAGCGCCACTCGAAGAGGTGGACGAAGACGTCGCCGGCGGCGGCGCGCCCGCTCGGGCGGTAGCTCGGCGGCAGGGTGGGGCGGACCACCGGGCCGGCGCCCGGCGGGGTGACGCCGACCGGGCGCTCGGCGCCGCACGCGCCGAGCGCGCCGAGTGCGCCGAGTGCGGCGAGCGCGCCCAGGGCGACGAGGGCCGGGGCGGCGAGCGCCCGGCGGAGCGCGGCCGCCGGGCGGCGCGGGGCGGAGAGCATCAGGCGAGAGAGAGGGAGGGAAGACGAAGGGCGCCGGTGCCCCGCCCGCAGCCGTGGCTGCCGGGGGACACCGGCGCGCGCGCTCGCGCGGACGGCGGGCCCGAGGGCGTCGCGGACGCCGCTCAGTAGCCGGTGTTCTGCACGAGCCCCGGGCCAGCGGCGAGCTCGGCCGCCGGGATCGGGTAGAGGTTGCGGAAGGCCTCGGTCGCCCGCCCTCCCTGCACGCCGCCCTTGAACTGCCAGAGCTTGGTGCCGCCGGTGAAGCGCCCGTAGCGGATCAGGTCCGTGCGGCGGTGCGCCTCCCAGAACAGCTCGCGGGCGCGCTCGTCGAGGAGGAAGTCGACCGTGAGCTCCGACTGCGTGATCGTCGGGGCGCCGGCGCGCGTGCGCAGGGCGTTGACGTACTGGAGCGCCGTGGCCGGGCTCCCGCCGCCGCCGCGCAGCGCCGCCTCGGCGTACATCAGGTACGCGTCGGCCAGGCGGAACACCGGGAAGTCGGTGTCGACGAAGTTGTTGTCCTTGCCCGGCGCGCCGGTGCTCGTGACGTTGCGGAACTTGTTGATCCGGAAGCCCTGCCCGAAGTTGTCGACCTGCGTCGTGAGGTCGGGCGTCTGGCCGGTGGCGAAGACGATGGCCTGCGGCCCCGTGCGGATGCTGCCGCGCACGTCGCCGGTGAGCCCGGTGAACAGGTCGGCGAAGTTGCGCCGCGCGCGGATGCCGTACCAGCCGCCGTTGATCCCGAGGTCGCGCCCCGCCTCGACGCCGCCGACGTCGGGGCCGAAGGCGGCGTGGATGATGAACGTCATGCCGCCGAAGGTGCGCGTGCGGGCGCCGTCCTGCGGGATGGCGAAGACGATCTCGGGGGACGTGTGGTTGTCGGCCAGGAACAGGTCGAGGTACCGGTCGTCGAGCCGGTAGCTCCCCTGGATGACGCGCTGCGCCGCCTGCAGCGCCTCGGCGTGGCGCGCCGTGCCGGTGTAGACCGGCGCGTTCAGGTACAGCTTGGCCAGCAGCATGTCGACCGCCCCCTGCGTGGCGCGCCCGTACTGGGTCGCGTCGGCCGGGTTGCCGGCGGGGAGCTGGTCGCGGATCGCCGTCAGCTCGGCGACGGCGTACTCGTAGAGCCGTTGCCGCGAGGCCTGCGGCGGCGCCGAGCCGCCGATCGGCGACTCCTCGGTGACGAACGGCACCGAGCCGAACAGGTCGATGGCGTGCCAGTAGCTGAGCGCCCGGAGGAAGCGGGCCTCGGCGCGGTAGCGGGCGATCTCGGCGCGCTCGGCCTGCGGGACGCCGCGGGCGGTGAGCCGCTCGTCGGTCGTCTCGCGCAGGAAGTTGGCGGCGAGCACGGTCTGCAGCGCGATGCGCGCGTACATCGCCGTGATCGTGCCGTTGGCCGGGGTCCAGGTCTGCGAGTTGAGGTCCTGCACGCCCGCCGACTGGTCGTTCCAGGCGAGCGTCGCCTCGTCGGTCGGCAGCTCCTGCAGGTTCCAGTAGGCGCGCAGGTACTGCCCGAACCCGGGGTCGATCCCCTGGATGTCGCCGTCGGTGTCGCCGGGGCCGCTGAGCGCCAGCGTCCCGTAGAGCTTGGCGACCGCCGAGCGGTAGGCGGTGGCGTCGTTGAAGACGTTGGCGCTGCTGATGGCGCTGCGCGGCTCGGTGGTGACGTCGGTGCAGCCGGCGGCGGCGAGCAGCGCGAGCGCCGCCAGCGCGGTCGCGCGCGCCGGGCGGCGCCCCGGGCGCCCCGGGCACTCCGGGCGCCGCGTCGTCGGAGAGACGGTGCGAGTCATGAGACGGAGGTGGATGGAGAGGCGGCGCGCCGCTCAGAACCCGACGGTGAGCCCGACGGTGTAGATGCGCTGCAGCGGGTACGTGTTCTCGTCGCGCCCGCCCAGCCCGCCGGCCAGCGGATCGACGCCGCTGTACCCCGACGCCGTGAAGGCGTTCTGCACGGTGACGAAGGCCCGCGTCGCCCGCAGCGTGCCCAGCGCCGGGAGGGCGTAGCCCAGGGTGACGTTGTCCATGCGGAGGAAGTCGGCCCGCTCCACGTAGAGCTCCGAGTTGAACTGCGGGTTCACGAAGTCGTACTGGCGGACGAAGGCGCTCAGGTTGCGGAGCACGTCGCCCTGCTGGATCTGCGAGTAGTTCCCCTGCGCGGCGGCGACCTGGTTGTACACGTGGAAGCCGAGGTAGGCGCGCAGCGTGAAGTTCAGGTCGAAGCGCCCGTAGCCCAGGTTGGACGTGTGGCCGAGGATCCAGCGCGGGGCCGGGTCCTTGTAGGTCACCAGGTCGTTGTTGTCGATCCGGCCGTCGCCGTTCTGGTCCACGTAGTACGTGGGGTTGAGCGCCGTCTGCGGGCCGGTGACCGGGTTGCCGCTGGCGTCGCGCTGCACGCGGAAGACGCGGAAGGCGTTGAGCGGGAGCCCGGGGCGGAGCGTCTGCACGAAGTCGCCGCCGAGGCCGATCTGCCCGGTGAGGATCTCCGCGACCTGCCCGGCGGTCGTCGAGATCTGGAGCAGGCGGTTGCGGTTGGTCGAGGCGTTGAAGTTGGCGTCGTAGCGCACCCCGCCGAGCCCCGTGCCGCGCCCGGTGAGCAGCTGCGTGTTCAGGGCGAACTCGACGCCGGCGTTGCGCAGCGAGCCGATGTTCTGCCGCAGGCGGTTGTTGAAGTTGGAGCCGCCGGGGATGGTCGCCTCGAACAGCAGGTTGGTGGTGAGCTTGGTGTAGTAGTCGAGCGAGCCGCTGATGCGCCCGTCGAGGAAGCCGTAGTCGAGCCCGACGTCGTGCGTCGCCGACTGCTCCCACTTGAGGTCGGGGTTCGCTACCGAGGGCTGGAGCGTCGGGACGAAGACGTTCCCGAACTGCACGGTGCTCGTCGGGATCGAGTACTGGTAGGTCGAGAACGCGAGGTAGTTCTGCGTCGGCTGGTTGCCGTTGATGCCGTACGAGTAGCGGAGCTTGAGGTCGGCGAGCGCCGGGACGCGCCCCTTGAGGAAGCCCTCTTCCGACAGGCGCCAGCCGAGCGAGACGGCCGGGAAGGTCCCCCACTGGTTGTTCGTGCCGAAGCGCGAGGAGCCGTCGCGGCGCACGCTCATGCCGAACAGGTACCGGTCGGCGACGGACAGGTTGGCGCGCCCGAAGAACGACGCCAGGCGGCTCTCCTGCACGTTGACCGACGGCGGGACGATCTGCCGCGCCGCGGGGAGCCCGCCGGTGCCGAGGGCGTTGCTCGCCAGCCCGTTGACGCGGTACGAGGCGTTGTTGCCGCGGAACGTCTCGAACGAGTAGCCGCCGGTGAGGTCGACGTTCAGCCCGCCGAAGCGCTCGTACTCGCGCACGTAGTTGCTGAAGGCGTCGAGGACGAGCGTCGTCGCGTCGGGGAGGTTCTGGTAGAAGGTGCCGCGCAGCGTGTCGGTGTTGAAGGCCTGCTGCGGGTCGAAGGTCGGCGTGAACTCGCGCTGCAGCGTGCGGGCGGCGTCGAAGCTGCCGCGCACGGTGGCCGAGAGCCCCTGCAGGAAGGGGAGGTTCAGCCGCGCCTGGACGTTGCCGAGGCCGCGGTCGGTCTGCCCGTCGTTGCGCTGCGCCGCCAGCTGCGCCAGCGGGTTGCGCGGCTCGAGCACGTTGGCGGTGGCGAAGAACGAGCCGTCGGGGTTGCGGATCGGGTTGGTCGGCGCCGAGAGGAGGGCGGCGCCGAGGAAGCGCCCGCCGCCGAAGGCGTCGCGCGTGCGCACGCCGCGCAGCGTCGCCTGCACGTCGACGAGGTCCCCGAGCAGCCGGTCCCCGTAGTTGAACTGCCCGGAGACGCGCTCGGTGCGGTCGCCCTGCAGCACCCCCTCGTCCCGGAGGTAGCCGAGCGAGAGGCGGTACTGCAGCCCCTGCCGGTTGCCGGCGACGGCGAAGTTGTGCTCCTGCCCGCCCCCGGTCTGCGACAGCGCGTCGAACCAGTCGGTGTCGGCGTCGCGCAGCAGCCGGCGGTTGTTGGGCGAGTACTGCTCGACGGCGGCGCGGAACTCCTGGGCGTTCAGGTACTCGGGGGCGCGGGCGACCTGGCGGTTGCTCAGGTTGACGCCGTAGCTGAGCTGCGGGCCGCCCTGGCTGCCGGTCTTCGTGGTGATGAGCACCACCCCGTTGGCCCCGCGCGAGCCGTAGATCGCCGTCGCCTGCGCGTCCTTGAGGACGTTGACGTTGGCGATGTCGTTCGGGTTGAGGAAGTTGAGCGGGTTGCGCCCGCCCGAGAGCCCGCCGCCGATGGGGAGCGGGATCCCGTCGACGACGAACAGCGGGTCGTTCGCCCCCGAGACCGACGCCTGCCCGCGCACGCGCACCGAGATCCCGCCCCCGGGCTCGTTGCTCGAGACGACCTGCACGCCGGCCACCTTGGCCTGGATGAGGTCCTCGGCGCTGACGACGCGCCCCTTGTTGAACAGGGCGCTGTCGACCGAGGCCACCGAGCCGGTGACGGCCCGCGCCTGCTGGCGCGCCGGGCTGTAGGCCTGCGTCACCACGGCGGTGAGGACCACCGAGGACTGCCGGAGCACGAAGTCGCGCGTCGTCGTCGCCCCGGCGGCGACGGTGACGGTGGCCGTGTCGGGGGTGAAGCCCAGGCGGATGACGCGCAGCCGGTAGGTGCCCGGCTGCACGCTCAGGGTGTAGCGCCCGTTCTCCCCCGTCGCCGCGCCGAGGCGCGTGCCGACGACGACGACCTGCGCGGCGGTGACCGGCTGGTTCCCCTCGGCGGTGGTGACCGTGCCGGTGATGCGGCCGGTCTGGGCGGCGGGCTGTCCGCCGGGTGGGGCGCCGGCCGGGGGCGTGGCCTGCGCGAGCACGGAGTGGGCGGCGCCGAAGGTGGCGACCGCCGCGGCGAACGTCGTTCGCCAGAGCCAGGTGGGTGGGACCATGGAAGGGACGGCTCGCCCCACCGGCGACGGACGGGCGTCCCGCCGGGTGGGCACGGTAGGAGAGGATCGGGAGCACCGGGCGTCTGCGCATGCCCCACGCCACGGTGACGCGGGGCGCACGGATGCGGCCGCGCCGCGCCGCAGCTGCTCCGGAGTTGCTCCGTAGTTAGTCCCGGTCGCCGGGCGCGGCCGTCGGCGTCCTCCCGACACCCTGTCCGCCGGTGCCCCCTTGGCCCGCTCGGCGCCCCTTCAGCGCGGGGGCGCCGGCGGGGCGCCGAGGAGGAGGCGCAGGTGCTCCTCGCACTGCTGGAGCCCGCCCTCGCCGTCCTTCCACGAGATGCGCCCGTCGGCGTCGGCGTCGCTCCCGGCCACCAGCTCGCTCGTCACCGAGGCCAGCTGGCTCACCAGCGCCGCCGCGGCGGCGGCGGTGGTGGCCTCGCGGACGCGCCGGGCGAGCGCCAGGGCGGCGTCGGCCCGGCGCACCACGTTGCGCGCCGCCGTGGCCACGTGGCCGGCGTGGAGCGTCGCCTCGGGGGGGGCGGCCGCCGCCGCGGCGGCCAGCTCTGCGTGCTCGGCGACGGCGAGCGCGGCGCGCCGGGCGCCGTAGCCGAGCCCGGGACCGGCGGGACCGCCCTCTCCGGCGGGCGCGGCGCTCGGGTCGAGGGCGTGGAGCACGTGCCCGGCGTGCAGCTGCATCGCCGGCAGGTCGCCCGGGTCGCGGGCGGCGAGCCCGGCGTGCAGCGCCGCCGTGCGCGCCTCGAGCATCGCCGTGGGGAGGAGCCCGCGCCCCTCGGGGGTGTCGGCGAAGCCGTTGACCAGATGCCCCAGGTGCACCCCCGCCGCCCCGTCGGGCACCGGGGTGGGGGGCGCCGGCGCCGGCGGCGCGGCCGCCGTCTGCACCGCGCCGGGGGAGGGGCCGGCCAGCCGCGCGGTGGTGCGGTCGAACAGGGCGCGCGCGGCCGTGTCGGTGCTCACCAGGTAGGTCCGGCGCCGGAACTCGGCGTTCGAGATCCCCGCCCCGCGCAGCAGCCCGGCCACCTCGGCGGCCAGCTGGTCGCGCAGCTGCTGCTGGGCCAGCGGCGTCTTGTTGCGCACCTGGGCGAGCCGCTTCTGCGCCGAGTCGCGCGCCTGCGTCACCGCGTAGGTCAGCTCGGCGAGGGCGACGATCTCCGCCGGGGCGAGGGCGACGTTCGCCGCCGGGCGCGCCGTCGTCGTCGTCGTCGTCGTCGGGGCGGGCGTCGTCGCCGCCGGGGGCGGGACCGGGTGCGGCGCGCCGGGGTGCGACGGCGGCTGCGGCGCGGGCTCGGCG
>ERZ1066121.1908-NODE-1908-length-14034-cov-9.702840_pt1 | contig 14034 bp, 11 predicted proteins | sample MGYA00382768_ERZ1066121 | MGnify/ENA primary metagenome ERZ1066121 (study PRJEB33369, sample SAMEA5778351) | biofilm metagenome | biome: Industrial cooling water; feature: Water cooling tower basin; material: Biofilm | place: United Arab Emirates | collected... | reverse complement strand
AGGTTATAGTTATGAGCGATTAATAGCTGCGTATTTAATATTATTTTATTCTTTTTTATTTTCTAGGCCGTTGATGATACTTTTTTTATTTTTTGATTATAGATTTTTAATAAAACAATGATTGTCTTACAGAATAATTGTTAGATATTTTCTAGTTGGGTCATTTATAGTAAAATTTCCTATTTTTGGTTTTCATTATTGATTACCTGTAGCTCATGTAGAAGCTTCTACTATTGGATCAATATTATTAGCAGGGATTCTGTTAAAATTAGGGTCTGTGGGGTTATTTTATGTAGTTTTTTATTTAAATTTTATAGTGAAGTTTCATTGATTAAGATTAAGAATATTATTAGTTATAGCGATAATTTTGTTATTGAGAGATTTAAAAATAATAATTGCATATTCATCTGTTGCGCATATAACTTTAGTATTTTATGTAATAAGAACAGGTGCATGGGTAGCAAAAAAAGGTGCGTTAGTAATAATATTTTATCATGGTTATTTATCCCCTTTAATATTTTGATTAGTTGGTTTATTGGCGTGATGAAAAACTCGTTCGTTATTTGTTGTTAAATTTATAACGGTTTCTTTTATTTTTTTTATTTTAATTTTTATTTTAAGAATTATAAATATAAGTTTTCCTCCTTTTATAGGATTTTTGAGAGAAATTTTAATATTAAAATCTTTAGTGTTATATCCATGTATATTAATTGTATTTGTCTTTGGGGTTTTATTTAGTTGTTATTATAATATTTATTTTTTTTGAGCGTTTTCAGGTTCTGGTATCCAATTTAAAGTAAATTTTTTTGGATTGGATATGTTTATTTTTCTGTTGTGAGTGTTATTTTTAAATTTTTAATTAAGAAAGTGTAAAGACACTAAGTATTGTGGTTACTTAAAGTTTTTAATAGTGTTTATATATGTAGTAGCGTTGTTATTAATGTTTTTGTTAGGTGTATTTTTAATAATTTTTTTATGAAATCATAATTTAATTATTATTAGTTTTAAATTGATTTCTAATGTATCTTTTTTTGATTTAGAAATTTTATATAGAAATTGAAATTTTATATTTTTATTTTTAGTGTTAATAATTACTTTAAGAGTGATGTTTTTTTCTTTTTCTTATATAAGAGTATATTCTATTCAAAATTTTATTATGTTATACTTGAGTTTCGTTTTAAGAATATTCTGATTAATTTTAAATTCAAATTTTTATTGAATAATATTTGGCTGAGATGGTTTGGGAGTGGTATCTTTTTTATTAATTGTATATTATAGAAATTTTGAAAGAGTAACTAATGGATTATTTACTATTTTTCAAAATCGTTTTGGTGATTTATTTTTTGTTATTTTTTTGTTATTGATATTGTCTCTTAGAAACCATGGTTCTTTTTATTTTTCTTTAGCTGGATTGTTTTTAATTTTAGGTGCCTGCGTTAAAAGAGCTCAATATCCTTTTAATGCTTGGTTGTTGGCGGCGATAAGGGCACCTACTCCGATTTCATCTTTAGTTCATTCCTCAACTTTAGTAGTGGCTGGGGTATATATTTTATTACAATATAGTTATACTTTTATTGCGTATTTAAGATTTTTAAAATATGTAAGATTATTAACTTTGATTATTAGATTGTTTGGGTTAATTAATGAAACAGATATAAAAAAATTAATTGCATATTCAACTATAAGGCATGTAGGATTAATACTTTTTTTATTAAGATTACAATTATACAAGGTTACCTATTTTCATTTAAATGTACATGCTATGTTTAAATCTTTGATGTTTATATGTTTTGGGTTTACTATATTACATTCTTATCACGCTCAAGATAAACGTTTAGTGAGTTATATAAGTTTATCTCCTTTAATTAAAATAATCTATTATTTTGCTTGTTTTTGTTTAATAGGTTTACCATTTTTAAGAGGTTTTTTTTCAAAAGACTTTATTATTGAAAAGACAATAGAAATTTCGGTGGAAATGAGGAATATTTTTTTATTGATAATATTTTTGAGAGTGAGAATTTATTATAGAATAAAATTATTAAAATTATATACACCTTTATCATCTATAAGATTTAATGAAACGCAAATTTTAGGGATATGTGGGGTTATTTTTATGATAATAGTAAGAATTCTTATAATTAATTTGTTTATTAGAATGATTTTTAGGATTAGATTAGAAGTAATAAGTTTTAAATTACTTATTTATTTATTTATTTTATGTTTTTTATTATTGAGATTATTAACAAATTTATTTTTTAAATGATCTAGATATAGAAAATTACTTAATATACAAGAATTATGAAGTTACAATTGATATCGATTAGATCAGTTTATATACTGAACAATGTTAACTATCTCAGGTTCAGTAAAATCTTTACATCAAGTAAAACATATTGTTTTGGTTAATTGATGAGTGATAGTTTTGTTTATTGTGTTAATATAATAATTAAAGCTTTAAAAGTGTAACTTTGAAGAAGTTAAGAATTTATTATAAGTTTTTTAAGGTGTAAAGCATGTATTATTTTCGTTAATAAGGTTTAGATAAGGATTTTACTGTAGATTTTCAAAATCTAAGATTATTCTGTGGATTTAAGCTAATAAAGCTGCGAGATTCATATTCTTGATATTTTTCCATATTTTTAGATAAATTAAAAAAAATTAATACAAAAATATAAATAAATTTTATTTTAATTTGATTAATAGCGTGCCAGCAATTGCGGTTATACGAATAAAATGTATATTTATATAAGTTAAAATTAACAAAAAAAATTTAAAGTTAAATTTTTTTTTCTTTTATTTTAATTGTAAAATTTAATAGGATTAGATACCCTAGTAAGTTAATTAATGAGTAAGTAAAAAATGTTTTTATTGGCGGTTTAATTATAATAAAGAAACTTGTGAATTAAATAAATACCGCATTAATTGTAGTATTAAAATTATTTTAATTTTGTATGTTCGATGAATATATTTCATTTTAGTTTATTCAGATACACATAAATTATGTTTTAAGTTTCATGAGTTGCATGATTAATATCAAGGAATTAGATGAGGTTGAATTTATTAGTAAATTAAAAATAATTGAATTAGTTTTTAAAAGTACATATCGCCCGTCAGCTTTAATTTAAAGTAAGTCGTAACATAGTGTATTTATTGGAAAATAAATATAATGATATTTTGAGGGAATTTGTCTTTACAAGATGCTTTAAGAGTTACTATAGAGCAAATTGTTTATTTTCATGATTACTTAATAATAGTTATAATTATTATTATAAGGATTGTTGGTTATTTTATGGTGTTTGTTTTAACTACAAAAACTTATGCAAGAAGAATTGTAGCAGATCATTTAGTTGAAAGAGTATGAACAATTTTACCGATTGTAGTATTAATTTTTTTAGTTTATCCTTCTATTTATTTATTGTATTTAATTGATGAGTCTAGAGTAGAATTTTTATGTACTTTAAAAGTTATTGGGCATCAATGATATTGAAGATATAAAATAGATGGTCTTTTTACTTTAGAATTAGATTCCTACATAGATGCGGAAGCTGTTGTTCGTTTAATAGATGTGGATAATCGAGTAGTTATTCCGGTGCAAGAACATATTCGTGCTTTAATTACTTCTGCTGATGTACTTCATTCTTGAGCTCTCCCGGCTTTAGGTGTAAAAATAGATGCAATTCCAGGTCGTTTAAATCAATTTGTTTTTATAGTAATGATACATTCTGTAATTCATGGTCAATGTAGGGAAATTTGTGGGGTTAATCATTCTTTTATACCGATCGTTTTAGAAGCGGTAAGTTTACAAGATTTATTATATTAAAAAAGCTTAATTAAAGTTTTAGCCTTTTAAGCTAAAGAATTTTTAATAATGACTAGTGTGTTTCATATTTTAAGTTTAAGGTTGTGACCAATTATGATAAGTATGGCTGTATTGGTATCTTTTATTAGATTATATTTATCTATAAAAGTTGGTTTTAATATATTGATATTAATTGCTATTTTAGTAATATTAAATTGGTTTAAGGATGTCTCTCGTGAAAGAGATTTGTTAATAGAACATAGAAGATTAAATAATATTTTTTTTAAAACTGGAATGATTTTATTTATTACGTCAGAAGTTATGTTTTTTGTTTCCTTTTTCTGATGTTATTTTGATTTTGTTTTAGCAATTGATAGAGAGTTAGGGGGAGTATGACCTCCTAAAGGTGTACAAAGGATTAATCCCTTTAGAGTTCCTTTGTTAAATACTATAATTTTATTATCTTCTGGAGTTTTAATTACTTGAAGGCATTTTGCTATTTTATCTAACAACTGATATATCAGAGTTGTAAGATTACTAGCCACACTGATATTAGGTATTTATTTCTTATTTGTTCAGTATCAAGAATATTTAGATGCTACCTATACTTTTATAAGAAGTGGGTACGGTAGAATTTTTTTTTTAGCCACAGGGTTTCATGGGTTCCATGTAATACTCGGGTGTGTATTAATTTTAGCTAGATTGATTCGTATAATTAATTTATCATGTGATGCTTTAAGGCATTATAACTTTGAATTTTCGGCATGATATTGACATTTTGTTGATGTTGTTTGATTGTTTTTATTTATTTTTATTTATTGATGAGGTTATTAATGTGAATTATATTAAGATATGTAATGATTTCTTTAATTGTTCCTAGCCTTATGTTACTTGGTAGCATACTAATAAGGTCAAAGTTTATAAGGAATGATTCGTTTGAATGCGGGTTTGATTCTTTTAATGTTAGAGTCTTTCCGGTGTCCTTACGTTTTTTTGTTTTTTGTATTATTTTTTTAATTTTAGATTTAGAATTAATTCTCATGTCTGTGACACCCATAGTTATGTGGTGGAATGGATTTATTTTAAATATTATTATTTTTTTAACCATTGTAACTTTTAGAATATTAATTGAGTGATTATTTGGAAGATTAAGATGAGTAGAATAAAAAAAGGTGATAGCGCCGAAGTATTTTCACTCAAAACAATCTTTCCGCAGCAAAGCAAAGCTTTGCTCGAATCACCTTTTTTTATTGCAGTATCCGTGTCCTCAATACCCCCCAAAATTATTTTTAATGTTTATTCTGGTCCAATAGACTTCCTCATATTTTCTTAAAAAAATTTTAAATTCTATTAAAATTTTATTTTTCTATTTTTTTAAAAAAAAATATATAAGAGGAAAAAAATGTTATAATTATAAAAATATATATCAATTAATAAAAGTTTAAAATTTTAAAATAACATTAGTAATTGTTTATGATATTTTTTTTAAGAATTTCATAATTTGTAAGGATTGAAAATCGATTTTTAAAGATAAGACTGTGGTATTATAATTTAAGGAAATATCTTATTTATTGTTATTTTTATTTAAAATGATTTAATTATATAAAATTTTTTTTTTTAAAAATTAAATAAAAATTAATATTTTTTTTTATTTTTATTTAATTTTTTTTTTAAAAAAAATAGATTTTTATTATAAAAATATTATAAAGTTATTAATAATTTTTTTTATTTTTTGTAAAATAATATTTTTTTTATAATAATTTTGAAATATAATTTAATATAAATATTAAATTCGAATTTCAAGAATTTCTAAATTAATAAAATTTGTTTGAAGATAAATTATTTTAATAAAATAACGTATAAACTGTTTTCCTTTTGAAGTAACACATCTCGATGTTATATAATGGTTTTAATGGATATAGTAGTTAAATAAATATGTCTATATATTCATCTTTTAAACTTTATTTACTCTCGAAGTCTAAGAATATCGTAGGGTGTGTCCACACACACTTCTTGTCCCCAAAAAAAAAAAATATCAGGGTGTCTAACTCACTGACATATATATATAGAATTTAATAATTGGAAGCTACTAGTAGATAATGAGTTTAACTTAGCGTAAAAATTTATTTTAGAAAAATTTAAGTATGTAGATGCATGGTAAGACATTCTAATTTTTTTTTAAAAATTAATTAGAAAATGATATAATTTATTGGATAGAATTTTATTTAAATAATATTTAATATAAATATAGTTAATTATTATGATATAAAATTTTTAATTTTAAATTAATATTCTTTTTAAAAATTATGATTTTTAAATAAAAATTTAAATCTATTAATCAATTTAATCTGTTTAATTAATAAATTGAATTATTTATTATAAATATTTATTAATTAAATTCGATAATCTTTATATAGATGTAATCTATATAATAAGAATTAATATTACTTTTAATTTTTTAAGCTTTATTAATAATATATGGAATCAATAGGATTTATTAAGAATAAAAATAATAATGAGAAAATAGTAGCTATATATTATTTTAATGGGGTTATTTAATAGATTTTTATTATTGAGCAGTTCAAGGCAGGACTTTGCAAATTGTATTAAAAAAAAATAAAATGTTAATCTTTTTAAAAGATATATTATATGAGTTTTTTTTTATTTTTTTAGGCTATAAAAAGTGACAATTACCTCGATTTTTGCACTCGATTTCGATTTTTCATGTTTGAACTTTTTAGTTTTTAAAATTCGAAACAAAAAAAAAATTAAATACCTTTATTATATACTTTTTTATTTAAGTTTTTAGTTTATATGAAGAATGTGATCTAATTTCTAATTAGAATTTTGTTTCTTTTTAAAATTTTTAATATTGATTGTTACTCAATAATTTTATTTTAATTGTTATTTATATATGTATTTATTATGTTTGTTATAGTTTCTATAGTTAATATTTTTGTTGTGTGATTTTTAATAGAGATATTGTTTTTATTTTTTTTATTATTTATTTTAAATATTGATCTAAAAAGTGTTGGTTTGGTAGTATATTATTTTTTTCAAAGAATTTTATCTTTATTTTTATTTTTAGCAATAATATTTATGTTTAATAAATTAATTTTATTAATTTTATGTGCAAAGTTAGGTGTATTTCCTTTTTTTTATTGAGTGATTATTGTAAGATTAAAATTAGGTTATATTGGTAATATTTTTGTATTAGTCTTTCAAAAAATTCCTTTATTTTGACTTTTTTGATTGCTCTATGTTTCTGATTTTTTATTATTAATAATAATTGGGTATTTAAGACTTCTCTTTGTTGTTATTAATTTAATATTTGTAGTTGATTTTTGATTAGTTTTAGTCTATTCCTCTATTGCTAATACTAGGTTCTTAATATTAGCTGTGTATGGGCATTCTTATTTTGTTTCTATTTTTATTTATTTAATAATTGTGTCTTTTGTTATTTGAATATTAAAAAGTTTAGACTCTTATAATTCTATGTTAATAGTAGTTTTATTTTTATTAGTTTTACCTCCGTTTGTCTTATTTTTTATAAAGGTGAATATTGTAGTGAGACTTTCTTTTTTTTCTAAAATTGTCTTGTTTATGTTTTTTTTAGATGTTTTTGTTTTATTTTATTATTTTACTTTGATTTTTATAAAATTTTTATTAATTGAAAGAAGAGTGCTAATTTATTTTTTAAATTTTATAATTATTTTTAGAGTATTGTTTTTTAGTAATTGTGTTACGTTGATTGTTTTCTACTAATCATAAAGATATTGGAACTTTGTATTTTATTATTGGTATTTGATCGGGATTTTTAGGAGCGAGAATTAGACTAATCATTCGTACTGAATTGGGTATAGTTAGAAGAATTATCATAGATGAACAAATTTATAATGCTATAGTAACGGCTCATGCTTTTTTAATAATTTTTTTTTTTGTTATACCTGTAGCTGTTGGAGGTTTTGGAAATTGATTATTACCTTTAATAATAAATGTTATAGATATAGCTTTTCCTCGTTTAAATAATTTAAGGTTTTGATTGGTTCCGGTTGCTCTATTATTTATAACTTTGAGTTTATTAGTAGGGTTAGGAGCAGGGACAGGGTGAACTGTGTATCCTCCTTTATCTAATTCTGTTTATCATTTTGGAGGTTCAGTAGATTTAGCTATTTTTAGTTTACATGTTGCAGGTGTTTCATCTATTTTAGGAGGTATTAATTTTATTACTACTTGTTTAAAAGGGAAAATTAGGTATGTTTTGTCTGTAGAATTTTTAACTTTGTTTGTGTGAGCAATAATTGTTACAAGATTTTTACTAGTTTTAAGATTGCCAGTATTAGCAGGAGGAATTACTATATTATTATTAGATCGAAATTTTGGTTCTTCTTTTTTTGATCCCAGAGGAGGTGGTAATCCTATTTTGTATCAACATTTGTTTTGATTTTTTGGACATCCTGAAGTTTATATTTTAATTGTTCCTGGTTTTGGTATGATTTCTCAGATTGTGATTAGTATTTCAAAAAAAGGGGAGATTCTTGGTTATTTAGGAATGGTTTATGCCATAATTTCTATTGGGTTATTAGGTTTTATTGTGTGAGCTCATCATATGTTTACTGTTGGGATAGATGTTGATACTCGAGCATATTTTACGGCTGCTACGATAGCTATTGCAGTACCTACGGGAATTAAAATTTTTAGATGAATTGGAACGTTGTTTGGCGGTGTTTATTCTTTTGATTATTTGTTATTGTGAGTTTTAGGTTTTATTTTTCTGTTTACAATAGGAGGCCTTACTGGGATTATTTTATCTAATTCAAGTTTGGATATTGTTTTGCATGACACTTATTATGTTGTAGCTCATTTTCATTATGCTTTAAGAATAGGAGCTGTTTTTAGATTGTTGGCTGGTTTTTTTTATTGATTTCCTTTATTTACAGGTTTTGCTATAAATAGAAAATTATTATTGGTGCAATTTTTAATTTTATTTGTTGGAGTTAATATAACATTTTTTCCTCAACATTTTTTAGGTTTATCTGGAATACCTCGTCGTTATGCTGATTATGCTGATAGAATGTTGTTTTGAAATATTATTTCTTCATTAGGGGCTTTTATTTCGTTTTTTGGTGGTGTGATGATTATGTTTATTATTTGAGAAGCTTTTGTGGCTAAACGTAGAGTTATTACTGTTTTAGTTGGTTATTGAGATGTCGAATGATCTTATGAGTATCCTTTGAGGTTTCATTCTTCTAATGAAATAGCAAAAATTTATTTATAACTTAAAAGTATTGTATACGTTTGATTTCCAATCAAAAAATTTTAAGTTAAATATGAAAGCTTTAAGTGTACAATCGCAAATTGTAAGAATGTTTATTAAATTAAGTTTAAATTTTACTTTTTGTATAATGGATAAAAGTTGAATATAAAAGATTTAATTATTTTTTTTTGTTGATAATATTTTTAATGAAAAATATTAAAATAAAAAAAATAATTATTAATGATAAATTAGTGTTTATTATATCTGATGATGTATTTTGTTTTTAATTAAGTTATTTTGTTAATATTTTAAATTAATTTTTGTATTATTAATTTTTTTAATATTTTATGAGTATATAAGTAATAAAATAATTGGGTGTTAATTTTACTGTTTATTAAAAACATAGCATATATATTTATATGTGATTTCTGCTCAATGAAATAAATAGCTGCAGTAATCTGACTGTACTAAGGTAGCATAATCATTAGTTTCTTAATAAGAAACTGGAATGAAGGAATTTTAAAATTATAAAATTTTTATTATTTAGTTAAACTTTTATTTTAAATGAAAATATTTAAATATTATAATTAGACGATAAGACCCTATAAATCTTAAATTATATTTTATTTGGGGTAAATAAAATAATTATTTAATTATTTAGTTAAGTTACTTTAGGGTTAACAGGGTAATAATAATATTAAGATCTTATTAATTTTATTGTTTACTACCTCGATGTTGGATCATTATACTAATTAAGTAGAGTTAATTAATTTTAGTCTGTTAGACTATCAAATTTTACGTGATCTGAGTTTAGACCGATGTGAATTAGGTTAGATTTTATCTATATAAATAATAATATAGTACGAAAGGAAAAAATTGTTTTTATTTTATAAGTAGTGTGTCAGAGTAATGAGATGAATTTAGAGTTCATAAATTTTACTAATTTTATTTGTAGTTTCTTTTTTTATATATAATTTGACTTATTTGTTTAGTGTATTAATATCAGTATTAATAGTTTTATGATTAATAATAGTTTATATGTCATCTATATTTTATTTAAAATATTTAGTAATCTTAATTTATATTAGAGGTGTAGTAGTATTTATTTTATATATTTCATGTATATGTTGAAATGTGCAATCATCATTTTCTTTTCTTTTTTTAATTTTAGGTGTAACAAGAGTTATAATTTTAGATTTTGGAGTAGTGTTAAAGTTTTCTGATATTGGAGAATTTTTTTGAATGTATTTGTTTTTTAGTGTGTTATTTTCTTTTTTAGTCACTATTTATTCTTTAAATTTATTTAAATCGGCAGGATCTTTACGATTTTAGGTTTAAAAAGTTTATCTTAACGATTTGCAGTTGTTAGATTTTAAATCATTTTTTTAAGGTTACGATCCTTATATATTTAATGGTTAATAAAGTAATGTATTTGACTTTTTGGTAGTCAAGATGATTTAATATGTTAAGAATAAAGCATTATGTGTATTAGTATGTCGAACTAAAGGTTAATTCTTAATGGTATTAATTTTAATTTTAATTGTTTTTTTAGTTTGAATAACATGAATTGATAGTAAAAATTATTTTATTTTTAACGATTTTATTTATTAGTAGTGTAATTTTAATATTATTATTTATAAATTTTAGATTGAGAGCAACAAAATTGAATTATGCTTTTGTATTAAATATTTTTTTAGAGCTTAAGATGATTAGGATATTTTTAGTAAAATTGATATTGGTTATAGTTTTATTTTTATTTTTTAATTATAATAGGTATGTTTATTATAGTGTGGGATTGAGAATAAATTATGGGTATGTTTTTGTTTATGCTATGAGGTTTATATTGTTTCTGTGAGTAATTTGAGGTGTTAATAATTTAACAATAATAATTAGTCATTTTTTACCTTTAGGAATTTCTGGTGTGTTGAAAATTTTTATTCCTGTATTAGAAATTATTGGTGTAGTGATTCGACCTTTAACTTTAGCAGTACGTTTGGCTACAAATATTAGGTGTGGGCATGTTGTTTTATTAATATTTAGTTATTTTTCTTTTAATATTGCTAATTATTTAGTTATTTCGATTAGAATTTTGTTGTTTGGGTTATATTTCATTGAATTTTTAGTTTGTGTTATTCAAGCATATGTTTTTTGAAGGTTATTTTATATTTATTTAATAGAAATTGAAATTTAGATAGTTAAATAATAATGTTTGCTTTGTAAGCTTAAGTTTTCTAAGTAGTTGAATTATAATAATTTATTTACATTAAATAGGATTTTTAGTTTATTATGCCAGATATATGGGTTATATTGATGTCATAATTAGTTAGATTTTAGTATGGCAGAATAATGTGTTAAATTTAAGTTTTAATTATTTTACTGAAAATAAAGTTTATAGAATAAAGACTTTGGGTGTCTTAGGATAATTTTTAATTCGTCTGTTGATTCAATTTTTAATTGTGGTATTAATAGTATTTTTGTCTGTTTGTTTTTTAACTTTATTAGAACGAAAGATCTTAGGGTATGTTCAAAATCGTAAAGGACCTACAAAAATTTTGTTTATAGGTTTATTACAACCTGTAATCGATGGGGGTAAATTAATTTTAAAGAGCATGTTAATTGAGAAATTTTATTATTTTTTTATTCCTTTTTTTTCAATTTTAGTGATAAGATTTTTAAGGTTATCTATGTGATTTTATTCAAGGAGCGTTGTTATAAATAATATAATTTTTTTTATTTTATTAGTTAGAACAATTATAGTTTATGTTTTGTTTATGTTAGGATGGAGAAGAGAAAATGTTTATGGAGTTTTAGGAGGTTTACGTAGTTCTTCTCAAATAATTGCTTATGAGATTATTATATTTTTTATTTTAATTTTGTTAGTTATGTTTAACATATCTTGAAATCTTTGAACTTACTCATTTTCAGTAGTTTACGTGTTAGATTTATTAGTTATTTGATTATTGATTTTATTAGTTGAAACTAATCGCAGTCCTTATGATTTTGCTGAAGGAGAAAGAGAATTAGTTTCAGGGTATAATATTGAATATATAGGAGTTTTGTTCGCTTATATGTTTATTGCAGAATATGGAATATTAGTATTTTTTAGTTGGGTAACGGCTAGGTTGTTTTTTTCTGTCTATTTTTTTTGATTGATTTTAATTTTTTTGATTGTTGTTCGTGGTTTTATTCCACGTAGACGTTATGATATTTTAATAGCTAATTGTTGAAAATTTATTTTTATGGTGTTAAGCTTTTTAATATTTAAATTTTTTTAATGTGATTAATTAAAAAAAATTATATAGTGCAAATATTGAATTATTTTTTATTAGATTTAGCGAGACCCAGAAATTTATTATGGTTTTGAAATTTTGGTTTTATATTAGGAATTTCTATAGTAATACAAGTTTTAAGAGGGTTTTTATTGTCTTTATATTATAATGATTCTGTAAATTATGCTTTTTATTCTGTAACATATTTGATACTAGAAGTTGAAAATGGCTATGAATTTCGTTTTATTCATTCTAGAGGAGCAAGATTGTTATTTTTTTTGATTTTTATTCATATGGGGCGTAGGATTTGATATAAATCATATTATATAATTGAAGTGTGAGAGTCTGGTGTTATTATTTTTTTAATTTTAATAATAGTTTCATTTTTAGGGTATGTTTTACCTTGGGGGCAAATATCTTTTTGGGCGGCTACGGTAATTACTAATTTACTATATGTAATTCCTTATGTTGGTGGTATGATTTTAGAATGAGTGTGAGGAGGATTTAGAGTTGGCGCTCCTACCCTATCTCGTTTTTTTATTTTACATTATATTTTTCCTTTTGTAATTTTATTGTTGAGCTTAGTACATTTAGTTTTTCTTCATGTGAATGGAAGAAGAAATTCTTTAGGTGTGACTTCAATAAATGATAAAGTTGAATTTCATTGGTTTTATTTATTAAAAGATTTAGTTTCTTTTTTAATTTTAATGTTGTTTTTTAGTTTAATATTATTATTATTACCATTTATATTTATAGATTCTGAAAATTTTTTATTTGTGGATATTATGAAAACTCCGGAACATATTAAACCTGAATGATATTTTTTATTTGCTTATTGTATTTTGCGTAGAGTTCCAAATAAATTAGGGGGCGTAATTGGGTTGTTAATGAGAATTTTGATTTTATCATTATTACCTTTAATAACTAAAAATTATTTTAAGTTTAATGATTTGTTATCAACGTATGTGGTTGTAGGTCATTTTGTAGTATTTTTTATGTTAACTTGATTAGGGGGCTGTGTAGTTGAATGACCTTATAGAAGTTTAGGTGGTTTAATGAGAGTTTTATATTTTATTTTATTTTTTTTTTAATTAATGTTTATTATTTTGAAAATAATATTTTTTGTTAATTTATGTTTTTGAGTGTGTTAATTTCAGGTTTAATTATAATATTTTTTTATTTGTGGGGAGATTATATAAAAATTTTAATTTTATTAGAAATTGTAAGTCTAATTTTTATTATAGTGTTATTATGAGGGTTGAGGTTAGATTATTTTTCTTTAAATTTTTTTTTTTCTTGTTTAATTTTTTTAGTTTGTGAGTCTAGTATAGGGTTTTTATTGTTTATTTATTATATTAGAATAGAAAATGAAGTGGTAAAAAAAATAATATTAGTTCAATTTTAATTTTTCTTTTGTGGATAAATTCTGAAATTTATGTATTTTTTTTATTAGGATATTATCTTTTAAAAAATTTATTTTTAGATGAAGAATATATAAGATTTTTCAAATTTAGAGATGTGACTTGATGAATAGTTTTGTTAACATTAATTTTATATATAATAATATTAAGAGTTAATATTAGATTTAAATTAAGATTGAATCTTTTGTTTTTTTTTTTAATTTTGTTGTTAATGACTTCTAGATTTTTAATATTTTATTTAGTGTATGAAATAATTTTTGTATTAATTATATTTGTAATTATTTTGTT
>ERZ1066121.1902-NODE-1902-length-14068-cov-13.010776_pt1 | contig 14068 bp, 11 predicted proteins | sample MGYA00382768_ERZ1066121 | MGnify/ENA primary metagenome ERZ1066121 (study PRJEB33369, sample SAMEA5778351) | biofilm metagenome | biome: Industrial cooling water; feature: Water cooling tower basin; material: Biofilm | place: United Arab Emirates | collected... | reverse complement strand
GACGCGGTGGCGATGACCGGCGGCCAGCCGGTGGACGGCACGCTCACCGTGCCGCAGATCGCGCACCAGATGCGCAGCGAAGGCGTGCAGACCATCGCCCTGGTCTCGGACGACATCGAGAAGTGGAGCGACCATTCGATCTTCCCGAGCGGCGTGAGCTTCCACGACCGCCGCGAGCTGGACGCCGTCCAGAAAACACTGCGCGAGGTGAAGGGCACCAGCATCCTGATCTACGACCAGACCTGCGCCACCGAGAAGCGCCGCCGCCGCAAGCGCGGCAAGCTGCCGGACCCGCAGAAACGCGTGATGGTCAATTCGCTGGTCTGCGAAGGCTGCGGCGACTGCGGCGTGAAGAGTTTCTGCGTCTCGGTGCTGCCCAAGGAAACCGAGTTCGGGCGCAAGCGCGAGATCGACCAGAGCAACTGCAACAAGGACTACAGCTGCGTCGAGGGCTTCTGCCCCAGCTTCGTCACCGTGCACGGCGGCCAGTTGAAGAAGGGCGCCAAGGTGTCCGCCGCCGAGCGCCTGGCCAACCTGCCGCCGCCGGGTATCCCGAACCATCTCGACAAGCCCTGGAACATCCTCATCACCGGCGTCGGCGGCACCGGTGTGGTCACCATCGGCGCCCTGATCGGCATGGCCGGGCACCTGGAAGGCAAGGGCGCCACCGTGCTCGACCAGACCGGCCTGGCGCAGAAGGGCGGCGCGGTCACCACCCACATCCGCATCGCCGAGACCCCGGCCGACATCCACGCCGTGCGCATCGCCGCCGGCGAGGCCGATCTGGTGCTGGGCTGCGACATGGTGGTGGTCAACGACTACTGGGCGCTGTCGAAGATCCGCGAAGGCCGCTCCAACGTGGTGCTCAACACCTACGAGGCGATGCCCGGCACCTTCACCACGCGTCCGGACATGCAATTCCCGGCGGCCGACATCATCGCCGCGGTGCGCACCGCGCTGGGCGGCGGCGAGCCGGCGCTGGTCGACGCCACCCGCATTGCGACCGCGCTGATGGGCGACGCCATCGCCGCCAATCTCTTCATGCTCGGCTACGCCTGGCAGAAGGGCCTGGTGCCGCTGTCGCTGGAGTCGCTGATGCGCGCGGTGGAGCTCAACGGCGCCGCGGTCGAGATGAACAAGACCGCCTTCGCCTGGGGCCGCCTGGCGGCGGTCGACATGGGCTCCGTGGTCGAGGCCGCCGGCATCGTGGTCAACACCCCGACCGCCGCCGAAGCCACTCCGCACACGCTCACCCCGCTGGCGCCGACCGCCTCGGAAGGCCGCGTCTCCGGCCTCGCCGCGCCCACCGGCACCGAGCACGACGTGCACGATTTGCGCCATGTGCCGGCCGAGGCGGTGCAGCAGAAGGACTGGTTCCAGCCGCTGGACGACGGCCGCCTCTCGCGCTCGATCGACGAGCTGGTGGGCCGCCGCATCGGCTTCCTCTACGAGTACCAGGACGGCGCCTACGCCAAGCGCTACGCCGACTTCGTCGAACGCGTGCGCGCCGCCGAGGCCAAGGCCGCCCCGGGCTCGACCGACCTGTCCGAGGCCGTCGCCCGCTACGCCTTCAAGCTGATGGCCTACAAGGACGAATACGAAGTCGCCCGCCTGTACACCAGCGGCGAGTTCGAGCAGCGCGTGCGTAACACCTTCGAAGGCGACATCAAGCTGCACTTCCACCTCGCCCCGCCGCTGCTGGCGAAGAAGGACGCCCAGGGCCGCCTGATGAAGAAGGAATACGGCGAGTGGGTGTTCACCGTGTTCCGGCTGGTGGCGAAGCTCAAGTTCCTGCGCGGCACCGCCTTCGACCTCTTCGGCCGCACCGAAGAGCGCAGGATGGAGCGCCGCCTGATCGAGGAGTACTTCGCCACGGTCGACGGCCTGCTCAACCGCCTCGACGCCGACAACCTGCCGCTGGCGGTGGAGATCGCCTCCGTGCCCGAACACATCCGCGGCTACGGCCACGTCAAGGAAGCCCACCTGCACAAGGCGAAAGCCCGCCTGGCAGACCTGATGGTGCGCTGGAACATGCCGAAGGCGCGGGTGGCGGAGGCGGCGTAAGGTCTGCGCCCTTCCACACTCGGACCAACGCATTCGGGCCTGAAGGCCCTCCTACGAAACATGTCCTGCCGTAGGAGGGCCTTCAGGCCCGATGCGATGCTCGCCGCACCCTCTGTGATCCGCCTCGCCGACGATGCGGTGACCGTCCTTGTCCACTCGTTACTCGGGCCGGCGTGGACGAGGCGTGCGCTTTCGCGCCCGCGAAGCACGTCCTCCGTGCTCGCAACCCGGAAAATCATGTGAATCAAAGGTTTGACGGCATCTTGATGCAGGGTCAGCTCTTGTCAGAGCGGTCCCAGATGAAATAAATCGTTACATGAGTGGTCAAATCAACCACCGAAACCTTTGATTTAATTGGCGATTCGTGCTGAAAATAGGTCAATCCAATTTTTCACCCGCCCGCCCATGTCGCAGATTGACCAGGACCTGATCGACCAGCTCCGCGTCTTCGGACCGGAAAGCGCGACCGCGCTCGCGCGCCGGCTGGCGGTGAGCACGCCCACCGTGACCCGCGCGCTCAAGCGTCTGGGCGATGCCGTGGTCGCCGTCGGCAAGGGCCGCGCCAGCGCCTACGCCCTGCGCCGCCACGTGCGCGATCTCGGCCACAGCTGGCCGCTGTACAAGATCGGCCCCAACGCCGAACCGGTGCTGCTCGGCACCCTGCAGGCCCTGCAGGGCCGCTACCGCTGGCGGCTGGCGCCCGCGCACCCGCTGCCACTGTTCATGCGCGGGGAATTCGCGGATGGGCTGTACGAGGATTTGCCGTGGTTTTTGCAGGCGTTGAGGCCGCAGGGGTATTTGGGCAAGGATCTCGTGCGCATTTTCGCGGAACGAATCGGGGCGCCGGATGACCTTGGGAGGTGGCAAGCTGAAGATACTCTTTCTTGGTTGGTTCAATTCGCCGATGATTGCCCGGGAAACCTTGCGATCGGAACCGAGGCTTTAGAATGGGTCCGATTCAGAGAGCACAGAATCGATCTGTCGTTTTTCTTGATCGAACAACGGCTGGAAAACTACTCGGCTCTCGCACGCAATATCGAGACACAGACATCGCCACACTCTTCGGCTGCTGGAGAACAACCGAAATTCATGGCGACACTTGAACTGGATCTGCCTTTTTTACGAGCGGTCATCGTCAAATATTCACCGCAGATCCTACGAAACCCCACAGCTCAACGCTGGTGCGACCTCCTTGCATGTGAGGCAATCGCACTGCGTGCAGTCGTGACGCACAGACTCGCGGCGTCAAGTAGCGAGATCATCGATCACAACCAACTCCGCTTTCTCGAATCCACCCGCTTCGACCGCACCCCACAAGGCGGCCGGATCGGCGTATTCGCGCTCGACGCACTCGACATGGCCTATGTCGGCAGCGACCAGCGCGGCTGGCTCGCCGGCGCACTTCCCCTGCACGCACAGGGCATGATCGACGCCGACGACATCGAGACCATCCGCCTGCTCGACGCCTTCGGCCGGTTGATCGGCAACGACGACATGCACCACGGCAACCTGAGCTTCTTCGCCGAACCCGAAAGCGAGCGACTGAAGCTCGCACCGGTCTACGACATGCTGCCGATGCACTACCGGCCCTCGCCGACGGGGCTGACCCACGACCGCCCGTTCGCGCTGCCGCAGCCCGACCGCGCCTATCCCGTGCTGTGGAAAAAAGCCGGCGCGATGGCCGCGGCCTTCTGGACCGCCGCCGCCGCCGACCCGCGGCTGTCCGCGGACTTCGCGGCGATCTGCGCCGGCAACGTCGAACGCATCGCCGCCTGGCGCACAGAGCACGGGCTCTGACCGGCGGTCAGTCGCCGCGCGCCTTCCTCAACCGCGCATAGAAAAACCCGTCCATCCCGTCCTCGCCCGGGAAGCGCTGGCGCCCCGGGCCGTCGACATGCCCGAACCCATCATCCAGCGGCGTGATCTCCGCATCCGGCGTGCGCGCCAGGAAGGCCTCGACCTGCAGCGCATTCTCGCCCCGCAGCACCGAGCAGGTGGCATACAGCAGCACACCGCCCGGCGCCAGCGTGGGCCAGAGCGCGTCGAGCAGCCGCGCCTGCGTGGCCGCCAGCGCATTGATGTCTTCGGCGCGGCGATGCAGCAGGATGTCCGGCTGGCGACGGATGATGCCGGTGGCCGAGCACGGGGCGTCGATCAGGATCGCGTCGAACGGCGAGCCGTCCCACCAGGCGGTGGTATCCGTGGCATCGGCCGCGCGGCAGTCCGCCTCGGCGCCGATGCGCGCCAGGGTGTCGGCGGTGCGGCGCAGGCGACGTGCGTCGATGTCCAGCGCGGTGAGGCGCAGGGACGGGTCGCGTTCGAGCAGATGCGCGGCCTTGCCACCGGGCGCGGCGCAGGCGTCGAGCACGCGCGCGCCGGGCGCAGCGGCGAGCGCGTCGGCCACCGCCTGCGCGGCGGCGTCCTGCACCGACACCTCGCCGACATCGAAGCCGGGCAGCTCGCTCACCGCCAGCGAATGCGGCAGGCGGATGGCATCGGGCAGCGCGTCCGGCAGGGCCTCGTCCGTCGCGGCATCGCCCAGCACGCCCGCGTCGCGCAGACGCTCGGCGTAGGCCTCGCGCGTGACCAGGCGGCGGTTCACCCGCAGCCACAGCGGTGCGGGCTCGGCGCTGGCGGCCACGATCGCGTCGGAACGCTCGCGCCAGTCGGCGCGCAGCATCTCGAGCAGCCACGTCGGCCAGTGCGCAGTGGTGTCGGCCTGCGGCAGCCCGTCGCGCAGCGCGCGGCGCAGCAGCGCGTTGACCATGCCGGCCTGATGCGTGCGACCCATCGCACGCGCGGCCTCCACCGTGGCATCGACCGCGGCATGCGCGGGCAGGCCCAGCGCGTCGATCTGCGCGAACCCGGCGTACAGCAGTGCGCGCAGCGGTGCATCGCGGCGCCCGAGCGGCTTCGCCACCCAGGCGTCGAGCGCGGCGGCGTAGCGCGCGCGCTGGCGCAGCACGGCGAAACAGATCGCCTCCACCAGCGCACGGTCGCGCGGGTCGTCGAGCGCAGGCAGCTGCGCGGCGAATTCCGACTTCAGCGAACGTCCTCGATGCAGCACCGCATCGAGGATGCGCGCCGCGGCCAGGCGCGAAGCGGCGCCGCTCACGCGCCCACCAGATCGCGCCGCGCGTTCAGATAATCGGCCACCGCCATCGGCTTGCCGCCTTCGCGCTGCAGCACGCGGATGCGCAGCGCGCCCTGCGCGCAGGCGATGTCGATCCCCTCGCGGGAGACCGCCAGCACCGTGCCCGGCGGCCGGCCGTGGTCGTCATCGAGCGCCACTGCGCCGTGAATCCGCACGCGCTCGCCGGCCAGCTCGGCCTCGGCGACCGGCCACGGGTTGAACGCACGCACCTTGTTGGCCAGCGCCGTTGCCGGCTGCGACCAGTCCAACCGCGCCTCGTGCTTGTCCAGCTTGTGCGCATAGGCCACGCCGTCCTCCGGCTGCGGCTGCGCCACCGGCACGATGCCCGCGCGCAGCAGGCCCAGACCATCGTTCAACACCTGCGCCCCGAGTTCGGACAACCGGTCATGCAACTGCCCGCCGGTCTCCTCCGGCCCGATGTCGATGGCCTGCGACAACAGCACCGGCCCGGTGTCCAGGCCCTTCTCCATCCGCATCAGACACACACCGGTCCGCGCATCGCCCGCCTCGATCGCCCGCTGGATCGGCGCCGCACCGCGCCAGCGCGGCAGCAGCGAAGCATGCACGTTCCAGCACCCGTGGGTGGGGATGTCCAGCACCTTCTGCGACAGGATGAGCCCGTAGGCCACCACCACCATCAGATCCGGCTTGAGCTCGCGCAACTGCTGCCGCGCCTCCCGCGTGCGCAGCGACTCCGGCTGATACACCGGAATCCGCTGCGCCATCGCCTCCAGTTTCACCGGCGACGGCGTGAGCTGCCGCCCGCGACCCGCCGGGCGATCCGGCTGCGTGTAGACCGCGACGACTTCCCCATACTTCGCGGCGACGCGAAGACAGGGAACGGCGAAGGCGGGGGTGCCGGCGAAGATGATTCTTGGGGACATCGTGCAGGGAATCCGGAGTGCGTCTTGTTAGGTGATCGAAAATTTGCGTATGAGATCGCACAACGCATGACAGGGCTTCGATCTCTGGTTTTTGGTTTTTGGTTTTTTTGGCCTTTGCCTTTGACTTTCTCCGCCCATCGAAGCGGCAGCCCTCGCGGATCAGGCCCGCAGGGCGCGCGGCGGGATGCCGCGCGTGTTTCGATGGGCCAGGGATGGCCCTTCGAAACACCCCGCGAGGGCTGCGGACCCGGCGCGCAGCGCCGGGCGCGACGACGGGACTGCCCTTTCTTTTGGTTTCTTTTCTTTGGGCAAGCAAAGAAAAGAAACCCGCGCGAAAGCGCGGAAGCTCTTGAACTTCAAATATCTGAGTATTAAAGAATGCCTCAATCGCGACTGCAGGGGTATGAGTATTTCAGCGCGAGCACGGCAGCCGTTGCATACGACCAATCTTGAAGATTAGGCAACTCTTCAAGTTTCGCCGACATCGCGCGAGTCGCATCTCCCAAAGTTGTGCCATTCGGCACGCAGAACTCGCGCTTCTCCTCCCCGAGAATATTCATGTTCATTTCAAGCATTCCACGCATGAATCCAACACAAAAAAAGCTGGAGGGAAGCTCATCTTTTGATGCGTCGCGATCCTCGATGACCGGGCGACAATCCTTTAGCAGTTGAGCGCCAGTCTCCTCAGAAAAATCTCTTTCAGCACTGGCAAAAAACGGATAGACCGAAAGCACTGCAAGCACTGAGGACATCCAGTATTTTTTCATAGGCCCTCGGCAACGATCTGTGAGATACACCCCACCCCTCACGCCGCCGACTTCGCCCGCTTCATCTTCTCCAGCTTCTTGCGCACCATCTCGCGCTTGAGCGGCGACAGATAGTCGATGAACACCTTGCCCTCCAGATGGTCCATCTCGTGCTGGATGCAGATCGCCAGCAGCCCGTCGGTGGTCAGCGCGAACGGCTGCCCGTCGCGGCCGATGGCCTTGACCGTGATCTCGTTCGCCCGGGTGACGTCGGCGAAGATGCCCGGCACCGAGAGACAGCCTTCCTGATAGACCTGGTGGCCGTCGGCCTGGACGATCTCGGGGTTGATGAACACCAGCGCCTGGTCCTTCTCCTCGCTGATGTCGATCACCATGAACCGGCGGTGGTCGTCCACCTGGCTGGCGGCCAGGCCGATGCCCGGCGCCGCGTACATGGTCTCGAACATGTCGTCGAGGCGGGTCTGGAACTCGGGAGTGGCCACTTCGGCCGCGTCCACCGCGCGGGCCTTGGTGCGCAGGCGGGGGTCGGGGAATTCGAGAATCGTGAGCTGCGTCATGTTTGCGGGTCGGGTCGGACGGGGCGGCGGGGCCCGAAAGCGTGGGCGGGTGCCGGATTCGGTCGATTGTACGCCCTGCCGACTTGCCACGGGCCGGGTTTTGTGGGCTATAGTGCCGCTGTTCATTGGGGAAATTCCCAAGGGGAGCAAGTAGATGGCCAGCATCCTTAAGCGCTTTTCTCATCGTGCGATGGTGGTGGGGACCGCCGCACTTCTGACGATCGGCAGCTTCGCGGTCGCCCAGGAGTTCCGGGGCGATCATCCCGACACGTACGTGGTCAAGCGCGGCGACACCCTCTGGGACATCGCCGGGAAATTCCTGAAGAAGCCCTGGCTGTGGCCGGAAATCTGGCAGGCCAACCCGCAGATCCAGAATCCGCACCTGATCTATCCGGGCGACGTGATCAGCCTGGCCTACCTGGATCGCGTGATCGGGGTGACTCCCGGCCCGCGCACCGACGGTGGCCCGATCGGCGCGATCCCGCTGTCCGAGATCGAGCCCTACCTCAAGGACCTGCGCGTGGTCGACAGCTTCCGCGAGCTGCCGTACGTGGTGGGCCAGGAGGAGGACATCGCACGCGCCAGCCGCGGCATGAAGGTCTATGTGCGCGGGCTGGACGGTGCGCAGCTGGGCCAGCGCTACGCGGTCGTGCGGCCGGTGCAGGAGTACATCCGCATCACCCAGCGCACCTGCTGCGACCTGCTGAGCAAGCGCGACTTCGACTACCGCGGCCACCAGATCCCGGGCTTCGGCACCGGCTGGAGCGAAGCGGCCAGCGCCGACACCGGCGAGTTCCTGGGCCACGAGCTGCTGAAGGTGAACGCGGGCAATGTGACCGCGCTGCCGCAGGGCGAGGCGGAAACCGTCACCGTGCTGCTCGACGACCCGACCATCGAAGTGCGCGTCGGCGATCGCCTGATCCCGATCGACCTGCAGCCCTACGATCTGCAGTTCTTCCCGCATGCCCCGGCGCAGGCGCTGGAATACGGCAAGGTGCGCGTACTGGCGGTGGCCAATTCGCTGACCAGCGGCGGCCCGCGCGACGTCATCGCGATCTCCGCCGGCAAGGCCGACGGCCTCGACAACGGCACCGTGCTGTCGATCTGGCGCCAGGGCAGCAACACGCCCGACCGGGTCGCCCTGGGCACCTGGCGCGGCGAGGAAACCGTGCGCGAAGGCAGCAAGGTCCGCCTGCCGGACGAGTACGCCGGCCACGTGATGATCTTCCGCGCCTTCGACAAGGTGAGCTATGGCCTGGTGATGGACAGCGTGAAGCAGTCCTCGGTCGGCTATCACCTGAAGCACCCGGACGCGACCTACTGAGGTCGGGACCGGCATGGGGGTAGGGTTTTCCCGACCCCACGACGCGGCGGCGCCTGACGGCGCCGTCGTCGTTTGCGGCGCAGGATGCGGGCATGGACCCGCATCGCACCGACACCGCTCCCACACCCGCTCCGGCCGCCCACGCGACACAGCCAGGCGCGGCCGCGCAGCCGACACCCGCCATCGACCGGACCATCCGGCCCGCTGCGGACAGCCCCGCCGAAGCCGAGGCGCTGCTGCGCCTGGTGCTGTGCGCCGGACCGGCCGCGCCGCGGCGCGCCCTGCTGACCCGCAGTGGCGGCGCGCAGGCGGCGCTGGCCGCGGGTGAAGTGGTATGGCGCGAGAGCGGGCTCGACGCCGCGCAGCGCAGGGCGCTGCGCGCGCCGCCGGACGAGGCGTGGGCGCGGGGCAGGGACTGGCTTGCCGACCCGCGGCACAGCCTGATCGGCTGGCATTCGCCCGACTATCCCGCGTTGCTGCGCAGGATCGACGCGCCGCCGCTGGCGCTGTTCGTGGCCGGCGACGCCACCCTGCTGTGGCACCCCGCGGTGGCCGTGGTCGGCAGCCGCGGCCCGAGCGTGGGCGGCATGGACAATGCCGCGGCCTTCTCGCGGGCGCTGGCCCGGGCCGGATTCTGCGTGGTCAGCGGGCTGGCCGCGGGCATCGACCGTGCCGCGCACGAGGCTGCCCTGGCGGTCACCCCGGGCCGCACGGTGGCGGTGCTGGGCACCGGCCCGGACGTGCCCTATCCGCGCAGCCACGCCGCCCTGCACGCCCGGGTGCGTGCGGCGGGCGTGGTGGTCAGCGAACACCCGCCGGGGACCGGGCCGCTGCGCAGCCATTTCCCCAGCCGCAACCGGATCATCGCCGGGCTGGCGCTGGGCACCCTGGTGGTGGAAGCCGCAACCCGCTCCGGCGCGCTGATCACCGCGCGGCTGGCCGCGGAGGCCGGGCGCGAGGTGTTCGCCCTGCCCGGCTCGATCCACAACCCGCTGGCACGCGGCTGCCACCGCCTGATCCGCGACGGCGCGGCGCTGGTGGAAACGCCCGAGGAGGTGGTCGAGGCGCTCGGCCCCTGCGCCCAGGCCCTGGCCACGGAGCTGCGCGCCCGTCTGTGCGACGGCGGTCGCACCCTGCCCACCGCGGACTTGCGACCGGGCCTCGCCGCCCCCAGTTCCGCGGGGGTCCGCACACTGGACCGGCCGCTGGCGGCGCCACCCGATGGCGGGCCGGCCGACTCTCCCGACCACCAGAGGTTGTGGTCGGCCCTGGGCCATGACCCTACCGATATGGACGGACTCGTCCTCCGCACCGGATTGACGGCCGCAGCCCTGTCGTCCATGCTCCTTGCCATGGAGTTGCAGGGTCATGTCGTCGTCGCGCACGGGCGCTACACCCGGCGCACACCTCCTTCTCCCAGCGCGCCCGAAGGCGCAAGTCAGGGGACATGAAAGAAAGCATCCTCGACGTCCTGCTCTACCTGTTCGAACACTTCGTCGCCGACGCGCCCCTGGACGAGACCGAGGGCGGCGCGCCCGCGCGCCATTTCGGGCGCGACTTCTTCGGCCGCGAGACCGGCGAGGACGCGGACGCCCTGCACCAGAACCTGCTGGAGGCCGGCTTCAGCACCGCCGAGATCCGCAAGGCCTTCGACTGGCTGGAAGGCCTGGACGCGCGTCGCCCGGGCCCGGCCGCTCCACGCGCCAATGCGCCGGTGCGCATCTATGCCGGCCCGGAGCTCGACAAGATCGACGTGGAGGCCCGCGGCTTCCTGATGTTCCTGGAGCAGCAGGGCATCCTCGATGCCGACCAGCGCGAACTGGTGCTGGACCGGGCGATGGCGCTGGACCAGGACACGGTGGAAACCGACGACCTGAAGTGGGTGGTGCTGATGGTGCTGTTCAACCACCCGGGCTCCGAGGCGGCCTATGCCTGGATGGAGACCCAGTTGTTCGAGGACGAGGGCGAGCGGCTGCACTGACGGCCACGCCGGCTGCCGCGCAGGCCCGCCCGCCGGGCACGACACCGCAGCCGCTTTTGGGTACTCTGCGGCCTGTGGCCGCCGTACAGAGACCTCTGGCGGCCCTGCGGTGCATGTGCGCCGCGCGCACTCCGGGGATGTCTTTCCTGCATGCAGCGTGCCCGCCCCCCGCGGTCGCGGGCGGCGGCGAGTCCTCGCCGGCCGCATCCGCCCTCCGGAGCCCGCCATGTCCGCACCGCCGCCCCTGCCTCCTGCCTCGTCCCAGGGCCTGCCTCCCGGCCCGATGCACCCCCCGGCGCCGGGCGCGATGCCCCCGCCGAAGAAGGGTCTGTCGGGCTGCGCCATCGCCGCGATCGTGCTGGCGGTGGTCGGCGTGCTCGGCATCGCGCTGCTCGGCGTCCTCGCGGCGATCGCGATCCCGCAGTACCAGGAATACGTGATGCGCACCCGGGTCAATGCGGTGGTGCTGGAGTCCTACCAGGTGCAGTTCGCCATCGACCAGCATCTGGCCGAATCCGGCGCCTGCCCGGATGCCGACGCCTTCGCCGGCATGGCCTCCGAGCCCGTCGAGAGCGGGAGCGGCGACGGCGCGCTGTCGGGCCGCTGGGAATGGCGGGAGCCGCTGGCCGACGGGCACTGCGCCTTCGGCGTGGTCTTCGCCAAGCCGGGCCATGCGATCGACGGCACCACCCTGGATTTCCGGATGGACGAGTCCGGCGCCTGGAGCTGCGACGGCGGCACCCTGCCCGCGGTCTATCGCCGGCTCGGCTGCGACACGCTCACGCCGGCGGACGCGCCCTGACGGAGCGCATGCCGATGACCGAATGGTTCTACAGCATCCACCCCGGCCGGCAGGAAGGGCCGGTGGATGCCGACGATCTCGCCCTGCTGCACGCCGACGGGCAGCTCAGGCCCGACAGCCTGGTCTGGCGCGAGGGCATGTCCGCCTGGAAGCCGTGGCGCGAGGCGATGCCGGAGGTGCTGCCTGGCGGCGCGGCGGACGCCGGGCTGGGCGGCGTATTGGGCGACGTATTGGGCGGCCCGACTCCCGACCCGGCCTTCGCCGCCGCGCCGGACGACGGCGCGCAGCGGCCCTACGCCATCGCCGAGCCGTCCGCTTCGCCCTATGCGCCACCGAAGGCCCGCGTGAGCGAGCAGGCCAGCGGGCCGATCCATGGCCATCCGGTGGTCTACGCCGGGTTCTGGAAACGCTTCGCGGCCTGGTTCATCGACAGTGTCGTCATCGGCCTGGCCAGCCTGGTCATCGCCGTGCCGGTCGGCCTGATCGTGGCGCTCGCGCCGGCCGAGGGGATCGACAGCATGCTCGATTCCCGCGCCTTCGACATGCTGGGCCAGGTGGTGTCGTGGGTGCTCAGTGCCTGGTATTTCGGCTGGATGTATTCCTCCTCGCACCAGGCGAGCCTCGGCAAGATGGCGGTCGGCATCAAGGTGGTGCGCGGCAACGGCGAGGCGCTGGCCTTCTGGCGCGGGTTCTGGCGCACCTTCGCGCAGCTTCTCAGCGGCCTGACCCTGATGATCGGCTACATCATGGCCGCGTTCACCGAGCGCAGGCAGGCGCTGCACGACCTCGTCTGCGACACGCTGGTGGTCGACAAGTGGGCCTACACCGAGCACCCGGAATGGCAGGACGAGCGCCTGGGCACGGTCACCATCATCATCCTGTGCCTGGCCGGGCTGTTCATGATCGGCATGCTGGGCATGCTGATCGCCGTGGCCGCCGCACTGACCTCCGGCCTGGGTTGAGCCCGGTTCCGTCCCTTCCCTTCACCGACACCCACGAGATTCCCGCATGAGCGAATGGTTCTACAGCCCCGCCCCCGGCCGCCAGGAAGGCCCGCTGGACGATCAACGCCTGGCGCAGCTGCATCTGGACGGCACGCTCACGCCCGAGACCCTGGTCTGGCGCGAGGGCATGGCGGCATGGCAGCCATGGCGCGAGGTCATGCACGTCGCGGCGATGGACACCGCGGCCCTGGCGGATGCGGTCGCCGGCGGGTCGCAGCGCGGGCGCGTGGAGCCGGTCTTCGCCGCGTCCCCGGCGATGGACATGGGCGACACCGCCGCGGTCGGGGCCGGCACACTGGCGCTGGAACCCATGGACTCTCCCTACGCCCCGCCGCAGGCGCGCGTCCAGGAGACCGGCTCGGATGTGGTCCGCGGCGGGCGTGTGGTCCATGCCGGCTTCTGGCGCCGCTTCGCCGCGTACTGCATCGACTACATCGTCACCACCCTGCTCTCGTACATGATGCTGATCCCGGTGCTGATGTTCATGGGCATCGGCAGCCTGGGCGGCGGTGGCGAGGAGCTGTTCTCGTCGGCCGCCGGCCTCGCGGTGGTGGGGGTCGGCTACCTGCTGATGATGCTGATGCCCGTGCTGTATTTCGCCTGGATGCACTCCTCGAAGATGCAGGCCACCCTGGGCAAGCTGGCGGTGGGCATCAAGGTCACGCGCGGCGACGGGACGCGGATCGGCTTCTGGCGCGCCTTCGGCCGCGTGTTCGCGATGATCCTCAGCGCCCTGATCCTGCTCATCGGCTACCTGATGGCCGGCTTCACCGAGCGCAAGCAGGCCCTGCACGACATGGTGTGCGACACGCTGGTCGTGGACAAATGGGCGTACACCGACCGCCCCGACTGGCAGAAGGACGGTCTGGACATCGCCACGATCATCATCCTGTGCCTGGTCGGCCTGTGCGTGCTCGGCCTGCTGGCGCTGGGGGTCTTCGCCGGCATCGCGGGCGGCCTGGGCAACCTCTGAGGACGCCGCCACCGGTCCCGGCGGGACGCGGGCCCGCCGGGACGGGCTCCGCCCCGGCACCCGCCCGGAACCGGAGCGCCCGTTCCCGGTCGCTGGCCGGACGATGAGCAACCGCCTCCGGCAGACATCCGCCGGAGGCCTGGCCGGCAGACGCCGCTTGACAGCGGCGCCCCCGGCGTGACACCACTAAAAAAGGGACCGTCAGGCCGCATGCCCCAGCGCGGCCGGCACGGGACCCGCGCAGACGCCGGCGGGCAGCCTCCGGCGTGGCGACGGCCACCCCGTCGGGCGCACCCTTTCCTGCGCACGCCCGGGTCTTCCCGGGCGTCGCCTTCTGGCCCGGCGCGTTGCCGGCCTACCACGGACACTTCCTGCAGATGGCCAAGAATCTCCTCATCGTCGAATCGCCGGCCAAGGCCAAGACGATCAACAAATACCTCGGCAAGGACTTCCAGGTCCTCGCCTCCTACGGCCACGTCCGCGATCTGGTGCCCAAGGAAGGGGCGGTCGACCCCGAGCACGGCTTCGCCATGCGCTACGAGCTGATCGACAAGAACG
>ERZ1066121.1901-NODE-1901-length-14076-cov-5.060909_pt1 | contig 14076 bp, 10 predicted proteins | sample MGYA00382768_ERZ1066121 | MGnify/ENA primary metagenome ERZ1066121 (study PRJEB33369, sample SAMEA5778351) | biofilm metagenome | biome: Industrial cooling water; feature: Water cooling tower basin; material: Biofilm | place: United Arab Emirates | collected... | reverse complement strand
CGACTTCTGGCTCAGCCACACCATAGAGATCGCGGTGCAGACCGGGCCGCTGCCCTTTGTCAACACCGCCTGCATCACCTTCGCGGCGGCGGATGCACCGGACATTGCCCGGCAGGATGCAGTGACCATTTCTTTGGGCTACGGCGATGCCGCACCCGAGGCCGTGTTCACGGGCAGCGTCACCCGGCAGGTGCGCACCCTGGCGGGCCTCACCCACCTCTACGCCAGCGACGGCGGCGGCCAGCTGGCCCGGCAGCGGCTCAACCAGAGCTACGAAGCCCAGAACGCGGGCGACATTGTGCGCGATCTGGCCAGTCAGGCTGGAGTCGAGACCGATGTCATTGAATCTGGCCTGTCTCTACCCTTCTATGCCCTGGCCAGCACCACACCCCTCCATGCCCAGATTGCGGTCCTGGCCCGCCGCAGCGGCTACTGGGCCTACTTCACCCCGGCGGGCAAGCTCACCTTTGCGCCCGTGAGCGGGGGGGAAACCGTGCAGACCTTTACCTACGGTACCGATGTGCTCAAGCTTGAAATTACCGATGCCGCCCCCGCCCTGGACGGGGTGCAGGTCAGCGGCGAGGGGGCGGCGGGCAGCCAGGGGCAAGACGCCTGGAACTGGCTGGTGGCCGATGCCACCGGGGTGCAGGCCCAGGCCGGTAGCGGCGAGGCTCAGCGCTGGGTCAGCGACGGCAGCCTGCGCAGTCAGGATGCCGTGCGCACCGCCGCCACCGCCCGCGCCTCAGCCGCTGCCTCTCGCCAGCTCACCGGGGAACTGTGGGTGCCCGGTGCCCCCCAGGTAGCGGTGGGTAGCCAGATCGTGATCGCCGCCGCCCCAGTCAATTTCCTCAACGGCAGCTACCAGGTCGAACGGGTGTGCCATCGCCTGTCTAAGGCGCGCGGGTTTGTCACCCGCCTGAGCCTTCTCAAAACCGCCTCGGTGCCCCTCGGTGCCCTGGCCGCACTGCCGGGAGGGCTGCTATGACCACCCTTACCCTCTACGAAACCATTCAGCGCATCGTGCAGGAAGAGCTGAGCCGCCAGCAGACGGCGGAACTGGCCGTAGTGCAGGAAAACCACCCCCACGCCGACGGCGGCGACACCGACAACTACGCCTGCACCGTGGTGCTGCGCAACACCGGGTTGGTGCTGCGCCAGGTGCCCGTGGCCACCCCCCGCATCGGCCAGGTCAGCATTCCCTCGGTGGGCGATCTGGTGCTGGTGCAGTTTGTCGGCGGCGACCTCAACGCCCCGATCATCACCGGCAGCCTGTATTCTGACAGCGCCCGCCCGCCGGTCAGCCAGCCCCAGCAGGCGATCTGGCACCTGCCCCCGGATGCAGCCGAGGACGATGCCCTGCGGGTCGCCTTCAGCGGCGAAGACCCCAAGGAAATCACCCTCTCCCTCGGCAGCGCCCTGAAGATCACCCTGCTCGACGACGACCCGGTGGTCTCGATCGATGTGGATGGCGGCAAAGCGGCGATCGCGATCGACCGCGACGGGGCCGTCACCATCACCAGCCAGGGCGATGTCGCCTTTGAAGGCAACAACGTTTCCATCAAAGCCCAGGCCAACCTCAACCTTGAAGCCCAGGGCGAAACCGTGATTAAAGGAGCCACCGTAAACATTAATTGACCCTTTCCGCGTTTTCCCACTCCTCCCATGAATGAAGTGATACCCAACCCGAATTCAACCCCCGTAGGTCGCGCCAGCACATGAGCAGGTCAAAACCAGAAATTCCATCAGCTTGAACCCACGTTGCGTCCTCCCACATCCTCCCTTCGACTCCGCTCAGGGACCGTCCCCTCATCTCCCCCCTTTGACTCCGCTCAGGGACCGTCCCCTCACCTCCTTATCTCCTCACCTCTCCTATGCCTCAGCCCGCTGCCAAACAAGGCGATCAAATCCTCGCCACCGACATCCACATCATCCAGATCCCCTCCCCCGGTGGCCCGGTGCCGACGCCCCTGCCCCACCCCTTTACCGGCCAGATCGACGGCGGCCTCAGCAGTGATGTCAACATCGGCGGCATGCCTGCGGCGGTTCAGGGCAGCACCGCCAACAATGTCCCCGCCCACATTCCCCAGGGCGGGCCGTTTCAAACGCCGCCCAAAAACCAGGCCACGATTCAGACCGGCAGCGGCACGGTATTTATCAACGGCAAACCCGCCGCCCGCAACGGCGACACGGCCCTCACCTGCAACGACCCCGCCGATACCCCGGTGGGCACGGTGGTGGCGGTCGGTACTGTTTTCATTGGAGGTTAACCATGGCGACCGATGCCCACCTGCGTACCGACCTGCGGCTGCAGCTGCGGCAGGCGGCCCTGCGCCCGGTCTACGGCAACCAGGAGCTGGTGCGCCGCATTTCCCAGGGTCGGGTGACCGATTTCGACACCATTGAGGGCACCGATAACCTGGCCCAGGCGGTGGTGATGCGGCTGCTGACGCCCCGCGGCGAACTGGCGGCCCTGGGGCACCCCAGCTACGGCTCGCGGCTGCACGAGCTGATCGGGCAGCGGAATGTGGCCACCAACCTGGACCTGATCCGGCTCTACATTCTCGAAAGCCTGGCCCAGGAGCCGCGCCTGGAGAAGGTGGAGGCGCTGGAAGTGACGCCAGCGCCGGGCACCAAAGACCGCATCAATGTGGCGTTGCTGGTAAAGCCCGTGGCGGCCCCGGCAACCCCAATTTCCTTTGTGCTGGAGGTAGCGCCATGAGTTTTCGCCGTCGCCCGTTCCCTGAGGTGCTGGATAACCTGCTGACTGGCATCACCCAGGGGGTCTCGTCAGAAAGTCACCCGTTTCCGCCGCCGGGGGCGACTGGGCCACCCTTCCGCCACACTCTGCAACAGCCGCCCGTGGCCGAAATTCAGTCGGTCTACGGCCAGCGAGACGGCGAGTCGGTGCTGTTTCGCCAGGGCAGCGACTACACCCTGGCGGGGGGCAATACCCTGGTCTGGCTGGAGGGAGCGCAGCTGCCAGACCCCGGCACGTTGCTTGCGATCAACTACTATCCCCAGGCGGCGCTGCCGGTTTTGACCGATATCTACACCGGCAGCGTGGTGCGCACCCTGAGCGAGTCGGTGGCGCTGGAGATCGCCCGGCTCTACGCCCAGCTGGAGCAGGTCTACGACTCGGGCTTTGTGGATACGGCCAGCGATCGCGCCCTCGACCATGTGGTGGCCCTGCTGGGCATTGAGCGGGTGCAGGGCGGGCTGGCTACGGGCCTGCTAGAGTTTACCCGCGCCGCCAACAGCCGGGGGGCGATCAACATTCCGGCCGGGACGCGGGCGATCAACGCCGACGGCAGTGTGGAGTACGAGACCACCGAAACAGTGCAGATGGCCCCGGACCAGACCACCGTGCGGGTGGCGATTCGCGATCTGGAGCCCAACGACCCGTTGCCCGCCAATGCCCTGACCACCCTGGTGGTGCCCCTGGCGGGGGTGGCCAGCATCACCAACCCGGCCCCGACGGCGATCGCCACCCGCAGCGAGACCGATGCCGAGCTGCGATCGCGCACCAAAAACTTTCTCTACGGCAGCCAGCGGGCCACCCTGGGGGCGCTGCAGCAGGCGATCGCCAGCCAGGGGCTAACTGCCGAAATCAAAGAACTCACCGATGCCACCGGGGTCCGCCGCCTGACGATCACCCCCCTGGTGGAGACCCTGCCCCCCGACCAGTATCAGCGGCTCCACACCGCCCTGGAGGCGGCCCGACCCGCCGGCATTCCGTTTACCATTGCGGCCCCCAACCCGCCTGTGCCCCTGAATGTGAGTCTGCGGCTGACCACCGCCAGCGGTCTGCTGGAGCAGGATCTGCGGGGCATTCAGCACACCCTGCAGCAGCAGATCGCCGACTACTTCGCCCAGCTGCCCAGCGCCGAGCCCGGCAGTCTCAACCGGCTGATCGGGCTGGCCCTAGCCATCAACGGCGTGGAAGACGTGCAGATTCTCAGCATCGTTCGGACCGAAGCGGGCACCCAGGTCAGCGTCATGCCCGACCCCGCCAGTGGACAGCTGGCCGCCCAGGGCCTGGTGGTGCGCCTGGGCAGTCTGGATATTGCCGACCCCAACCTGCCGACGCGACTGGCGGTGCAGGTCAGCTATCCCGACGATGCAGACCCCGCTGATCTGCCCGCGATCGAGGCGGCGCTCAGAACTGCGATCGCCACTCTCAACGACCTCAGCGCTAGCGAAACCACCCCAGCTGAGCAGCGACAGCTCAGCTATGGGCGGCTGCTGGCGGTGGTGCCGCTACCCAACCACGAGGCTCAGCCGCTGCCGGATACCGCGCCAACGCCCCCCGACATCAGCCCCTACCAGGTGCAGTTTGTGATCACCCAGGCCACCCAGTTCAGCCAGGTGCTGAGCGGCCCCGACGACGTACCCTACCGCCTCACCCCCTTCGAGCGGCTCAGTTTAGACAGCGTTGAGGCGCTTGTGCCGGAGGTCACCGATGGCTAGATACGAGCAAATTCGCGATCGCATGCCCTCCCTCTATCGCCCCCAGCCGGGGGACGACGGGTTGATGGCCCGGTTTTTGCAGGCGGTGGGGCGATCGCTGGAGCAGGTTGACCTAGAGGCCGCCGCCGTGCTTCAGGCCCACTGGTTTGAGTACGCCGACCGGGCCTTTTACGACGCCTTCTTTCGGCGGCGACGGCAGCTCCAGAAACCCCCGCTGCCGCCACCGCTGCTGGGGGATCCAACCCTGCTGAGCTTTCCCTACATTGACGATCTGGCCTATCTCAGCGCCCTGGTGGGCCTGTCGCCCTGGCAGGAACCAACCCGCGAAACCGCAGAGGCCTTTCGCCTGCGGGTGCGCCGCACCGTGGCCCTCTACCGCGATGGGGTAGGCACAATTCAGGCCCTGCGGCGGATGGTGGAACTCCAGCTGCCCCTCGATTTAAGCGCTGCCCCGGCCCAGCGCGATCGCCCCTTCTGGATCGAAGAGGGGGTGGCCGCTACCTCCATTCTGGCCCCGGCTCTCCCCAGTGGTCCCCCGACCGAAATCGTTGGCCCGCTGATGCGCTGGCATCTGGCCCTGATCGGGTTGCGCCCCGTCTTACCCACCCTCTACATCCAGGGGGTAACCCCGACGGAAAACAAAATCGCCGCCACCGAGTCGCCCCTGATCGAGCGCTACGGCGGCCCCGGTCAACCCCTTGGCATCGCCTACTCTGGCAATCTGGCCCCCGGCGAAACCCTGCGCATTCAGCCCGCCTACGACGGCTGGCTGGGCACGGCGACCGGGCTACAGCGAGCCAGCTCGACCACTGACCCCACTGCGGCAGGCCCCTGGACCCCTGAACCCGAAGGCCCGGAGGGAACTGTGGTGGCGATCGCCCAGACCGAAGACAGTGCTCTCTGGGTGGCGGTCAACAGCGAGGGCAGCGGGCAGCTCTGGCGCTACGACGGCCAGAGCTGGAGCGGCGAATTTGCTGAACTGAGCGCTATCCACGCCCTGCAGGCCCACGGCCCCGATCTGCTGATCGGCAGCGAAGACGGCCTGGTGCGGCTGCCGCTATTTCCCCCAGAAGGGGAGGAGCAGACCCTCACCACCCTGCCCAGTGCGGCGGTCTATGCCCTGGCGGAGATAGCTGGCCAGGTCTGGTTGGGCACCGCCAATGGAGCCTTTATCCTCAATGCCGATGGCACCCTGGCCGCCACGGAGCTTCAGGGGGTTGAGGTCTACGCACTCTACAGCGATGACGTCGGTGCCCAGTTTTTTGGCACCAGCTGGGGTCTACTCCAGCGGCAGCCGGGGCTGGCGACCTGGTACCGCTACCGGGGGCAGGTACGCACTGAGCAGCAGTCCGAATGGGATGCTTTTGACCCCGCCACTGGCCCCGCCGATGCCGACGTGATTTTTTTGCCCCCCGTGCGCGCCATTGCCCGCAGCCGCGACGGCACGCTGTGGCTCGGCACCGACGAGGGGCTGGCCCGCTACCTGGCCCAGCCGGTGCGGGGGCTGACCAGCGAAACCGTGCTCCACGCCTTTCCCGATATCAGCACTGGCCCGGTGCACCAGCTCAGCCTCGATCCGCGCGGGCTGCTGTGGATTGGCTGCGATCGCGGTCTGCTGCGCTACGACGGCTATCGGCTCTGGCAGTACCAGAGCGAGCGCTGGCAGGTTTTGGGGCAGGCCGATCAGCTCTACCCCGCCGATCGCGACCCCATTCCCCGCGACGGCTGGCGCTACGACCCTGCCGCCAGCGCCTGGGAGCGGTTCACCCCGCTCAATGTCGAGCTGGCGCTGAGAACGATCGCGGCCGAGGCCGTGCACAGCGTGGCCTGGAGTGATGGTGCGATTGCCGACCTGGGCCAGTGGGATGGCACCCGCTTCACCCCCGATCCAGAGGCCGCCAACCCCACCCCCCAGCTGCGCATGCGCTACAAGCCCCGCCCCACCGAAAGTCGCAACGGCGGACTGGTGGCCGTGCCGCGCCTGCCGGTGGGAAACTCCACCTGGCGCTACCTGCAGCTAGAAGGCGACAACCCCATTACCACCGACAGCCGCCCCTTCTGGACCAGCGAGGGCCGCCGCATTGGCCATGACCCCAGCAATATCGACCCCGAATCGGGCCGGTTTGACTTCACAGGGTCGCCCCCCAGCGACTTCGACGCCAGCCTGTTTGCCTTTTTGCCCGCCGCTCGGGTGTGGCTGAGCTGGCAGCCGCACCAGCCCGCCTCGGTACTGGTGCGCTTGCAGCGGCTCCAGGCCGACGAAGCGATCGACCCGATCATTCTCGATCGCGTGTGGGCGGGCATGCAGCGGGTGCGGCCCGCCGGAGTGCAGGTGCAGCTGGCCCTGGGCGACGACCTGCTGCGGGACGACCTGTCCAGCGGCTAACCGGCCCCCGATGCTTTTATTTCTCTCGCAGACCGTCTCACAAGCAAGGATTAAGAGGTAAACACCATGGGCCTACTAGCAGATGCGATCGGCAACAAAGTGGCTGGCGAACTGATTCAATCTCAGGACTGGAATCAGCTCGTCAACGCCCTGGACGAACTGGTTGAGGCGAGCCTGATCGAGCGGGTCACCACCCTGGAAACCACCATTACCACCCTGGGTGACCAGGTGACTCAGCTGCGCACCGATGTCACCGCCCTGCAGAATGTGGTGAATCCGTTAGTCGCCCAGTATTACCGCCTCAACCTCAGTACCGAGCGGGTCACCTACGCCCTGGGCGAACTGGCCGACATCACCGTGCAGCTCACCGATTTGCAGGGCAACCCCGTGACGCTAAACGTTCGCAATCGACCCTGGGTTGACCTGGTGGCCACCTGGGGCCAGTTCAGACCCGTATCGGGGTTTACGACCCGGGGCGGCGTGGGCGATCGCACCATTTCGGTGCAGGTCGACGGCGATGGTCTGGCCCAGGTGCAGCTACGCTCCGACTACGCCGAAGGCCTCACCGAGGAGGACGAACGTGAAATGGCCGTGGTCATGGGCAGCCAGCCCCAGGGGTTGACTCAACCCATCGCCCAGATGATCTTGCAGGCCACCACCCCCCAGGAGGCCAGCCTGGTGTATCCACTGCTGCGCAGCCAGTACCAGCAGTCGAGCCAGATTCAGCACTATCTCGATGCCCACTACCTGCGTCATCCGGCCCTGTCGGGGGGCACCATTCGCCCCGATTTGGGCAGCCGCTGGCGCACCTATCGAGCCACCGTGATGGCCTTCGTCAAACCCGACGCCGACCCCACCACGCCCGACCCCAGCCTCGGGGTCAGCTCCATTCAAATCGACTACCGCGACTGGATTGGCCCCTGGATCGTGGACTTTATTCGGCCGCCCCTGGAGGTGCTGCCCCTGAATCCCTATATCGAGCGCTTTAACCCCATCATCGACAGAGATTTCCGTCGCTCTACCGAGCGGCTCAAGGAGGAAATTACCACCATGGTCGAGAACAAAGGGCTGCTGGGCAAACAGCGCGAATATCGCATCGTCGATGAAGCGCTGCGGCGGGTGCAGCCCGCCACCCCAGTACCCTTCCTGAATACGCTGACCGAGGGTCTGCACAACGCCATCGGCATTCAGCAGACCCTCGGCCGAGCTGAGGCCAAAACCCTGGCCCTGACTACCCAGGAGGTGGGCTTCAAGGTGTTGAGCGAAACCGCCCTCCAAACTGAAACCAATACAGCGGCCCTGCGCACCGAGCTGACCGAAACCGTGCAAACCCAGGTCAATCAGGGCATCACCCAGGCCCGCCAGACCCTCCAGCAAGAGCAGCAGGCCTTCCGCACCTCGATCGAGGCGGAAAATGGCGTGGTGCAGCGGGCCATTCGCCAGCAGATTTCACCCCTGCAGGATCAGGTATCGGTGCTGCGCAACCTCGACCCCGCCGTGGTCAACCGTCAGCTGCAGGATGTGGCCGCCCTGAAGACCCAGGTCGAAGCCATTCTGCCCAATCTCCGCCTGCCCCGTTGAGGATCGTCCTATGCCCGCCACCCTCGATATCGTCCAGCTCCACGAGGAACTCCAGGCCCTGCGACAGCAGGTGGCCCAGCTTCAGGCGCAGCGGCCCCAGGTGGCCCTGGAGGCATCGCACCCCGCTCCATTTTTGGGGCAGTCGCTGGTGCTGACCGGCACCGTCACCGCTGGGGACGGACAGCCCCAGGTGGGTACAGCGGTGGTGGTGGCTACCACCTGGGGGCGGCTGCGCAGCCGCGATCGCCTGCTTGCCGAGCAGGGCACCAGCCTGGTGGTGACCACTGACGCCGAGGGTCGCTTTAGCCTCAGCCTGCTGCCCCCCACCTCAGAAGATCTGCTGGCCGCCCAGCAGGAGGCCCTGGAGCTGCTGCTGGGTCGCCTGAACGCCAGCGCGACCACGCCGCGCCAGACCGAAGCCGACCTGCGGGAGATGGCCCAGCTCTACCAGTGGGACGTCAACCACGCCTATCGCCAGGCGCTGGATATCTACTTTCGCGACTTTGGCGAAGGGCTGCTGGAGTCGGTGAATGTGCGCGACTACCTGGCCCAGTGGGACTATCTGGAGGCCACGGTAACCGCCTACGTGCAGCAGCCGGGGGGGACTACGGTTACAGGTCTGGGGGCGCTGATGGTGCCCTTTAAGCAATGGCTCGGCCCCTGGCTGGAAGCGTTTCTCACCCTGTCGGAGGCCCAGAACCCCCTGCCCACCGTGCTGGATGCGCTGCAAAAGACCAATCCGCTAGGAAACCTCCGGGAGGGGGTTTACCGACAGGTGAGCGACTACGTGGGCAGCCAGTCGGGCATCGTTGGGGCCTACATCGGTCGCAAGGTGGTCGATAGAACGGTGCAGTCCTTTCTGCTGCGGGGGCTCGATGATGTGGAGGACACAGGGCTTAAGGCTGACCTGGCCCCCACCCTGAACGTGGCCAGAGGCCTGCTGGCGGTAGGCGGCGTCAGCGGTCTGCAGAGCGTGGTGCAAACCCGCACCGATCTGAAGGCAGAGGTGGGCAGCCAGATCGAGTCGAGCGGCATTGCGGTGGGTGAACTGGGCGATCGCGTCAGCGGCCTGGCCACTCGGGTCACAGGGCTGCAAACCTCGATTGGCACGGTGGATAGCCGCGTCGGCACCCTGACCACTCAGCTCAGCGGTGTGCAATCCAGTCTCGGTACAGTAGATAGCCGCGTTGGCACCCTGACCACTCAGGTCACAGGGCTGCAAACCTCCTTGAACACAGTAGATAGCCGCGTTGGCACCCTGACCACTCAGCTCAGCGATGTGCGATCCAGCTTTGCCACCGTCGATAGCCGGGTCACTACGCTGCAAACCCGGTTCAACCAGTTCGACACCCGCATCGGCGGTCTGGTCACTGACCTGGGCACGGTGCAGGAGCGGGTCGCGGGCTTTCAAGGACGCCTCGCCCAGATCGATACCCTGTCGGCCAACGTGGTGGAGTTGAGCACCCAGGTCGAGGGCTTTCGGGGCCGCTTCGCCCAGGTGGATGACCAGGTGGGTAGCCTCTCAACTCAGTTTGGTCGCCTCCAGCGCAATGTTGATCAGCTCGATGCCAGCACCACCAGTCGTTTCACTCAGATTGGCACCCGCATCGGCACCATCGAGGGGCGGCTGCCCGTGATCGATGGCCGCCTGGGCACGGTAGTCAGCCGGGTTGATACCCTGGAGACCAGGGTGACCGACGTCGATAGCACCGTGGGCGGCTTTAGAGGGGCTGTGGCTGAAGTGAGCGATCGCATCGCCACCCAGGCCGAAACCATTGCTACCCTACAGGCGAGAGATCAGGAATTCAACGGCCAGATCGCCACCCTCCAGACCCGCAGCCAGGCTACCGACACCCGCGTCACCCAGCTCAATCAGGAGGTGGTCGGGCTCCGGCAAGACACCGTCAGCCTCAACCGCAGCCTTACCCTGACCAATACCTCTGTAGAGGGTCTCCAGCGCAATGTCAGCACCCTCAACACCCAGGTCAGCGGGCTGGATACCCGAGTTACCACCGTCAGCGGCCAGGTGGGACGCCTCTCGACCAGTGTGGCTACCCTGGATACCCAATTCAGCAGTCTCAACGGCCGGGTAGGCGATCTCGATGGCCGATTCAGCAATTTAAATGGTCGAGTGGTGAATCTCGACGGCCGGTTCAACACCCTCGATGGCCAGGTCGGTGGCCTACAGCGCAACCTGACCAGCCTCGCTCGCGTGTCGAGCAACCGCATTGTCGGGCTCGAAGACTCGATTAGCCGAGTCGGCAACAATGTACTGTCCCTGCGCACGGACCTGAACCAGTAACTATGGCCCTTCCCCTCGGTACCCACACCCTAGACCAGACCGCAGGCCAGCCCCCCCGCCAGAGTTTTCGTCGGGTATGGAGCCTGGTCCTGCCCCCAGGGCAAGGCACCCTCAAGGTTGCCCCTGGGGCTCAGATCCGGGCCGAATTTCTGCCGCTCACCTTCAACGCCCTGGCCAGCGGGGCGGTGGTCGCCGCCAGTCGCAGTAGCCAGGGGGGCGGGGTGCGCGTCAATCTGGCCGTGCCCCTGCGCCTGCACCGGGTCAGGTTCGCGGGTGGCCTGTCGGGAACGATCACGGTGCACCGGGTGGATGGGAGCGCGATCGCAGACCAGCCCACCACCCAGGCCACCATCAGCGGCGGCGAAATCACGTTCCCCCAGGAGTTCATCGATCGCCAGTTTGTGCTCAAGCGCTCCGGCAGCACCCTCACCCCCGGCCAGATTGCTCAGCTGTGGTTTACCAGCTACCCCACCACCCCCCGCCTGGGCCTGCTGGATCAGAACGATTCGCTGATTCCCCTCTGGCAGGTTCCGGGGCAGCTCACCACCAGCAGCGCCCAGAGTCGGCTCACCCTCACTACCGCCAACTTTCAGCCCCTGGAACGGTTTGTGGCGGGGCAGTCCCTCGCCAGCGTCAAGCTGGTGGCTGAGTCCGATGCACCCTGCCGGATTGAAATCACTCAATCTATCCTGAACTATCGCCGCGTTTACCAGGGGTTTTCCCCCGAGTCGACCACCCCCACCAAGCAGATACTGCGTTTCCAGGGCGGTGACCTGCGGCCCCAGGCGATCGCCCTGAATTTACCGCCCCAGGTGCAGGCGGCCTCGCTACAGCTCAGCGTCAGCTTCAAAGACTCTCAGACCGCCACCGCCTCGCTAACGCCCACAACCCAAACCCCACCGACCCAGCGCCAGGGCATAGAGCTATTGCCCCAGCAGTGGGGAGGGCTGTCCTTTACGCCATCGGTCACCACCCGCTACAGTGGCGTCACCCTGGGGCTGTTGCGGCTGCGATCGCACACCAACCTCACCGTCGACCTGCGCCTCGACGACGGTAAACGGCCGAGTTCGTCGCTTGCCCAGGTGAGTCAGACTGTACAAGGGGGGGCTTCTCCCCAGTGGATTACCGTCCGTTTCCCAGACCCGGTAGTGCTCTACCGTCAGCCCTACTGGCTGCTGGTGAGTAGCAGCGACCCAACGCTCTGGCTCACGGAGGCAGGCACCGGGGAAGCCTATCTGCTAGAGCAGCCCCCCCATCAGCTCGGGAGCCCTTGCCAACGCTACCCCAACACCCAGGCGCTCTATCAGCTTCTGGAGTCTGCCAGTTCTGCCAATGCCGACGGAACGGTAGGGGCTGAGGGGCATCCTGCCCTGACCCTGAGGCTTGCCAATGTCACACTGCCCACCCTTTGGGATCTAGAAAGCGATCGCGTGGATGTCGATCTGATGGCGGGCCTGTCCTCTAATCAGACTGGCCTTACCAGGGCACTCACCATTGCAACCGCCGTCCCTGGAATTGTCACCGTCTATGCTCCGAGAATAGAGTACAGCCAGGCCTGAGAGTGCTCCAATCAATAAGTCGCGGTGCCTTGCAACCCACAGGCCTGGGGCAAGTCAAGCTGGATGAGAAATCGAACGAAATTACGGCCATTTTTGAGCTACAGAAGGTGCTTGGGTTGAACGGTTGGGTAACGCTTATCTCACCAAAGGCCTGGCCGGGGCAGGGGGAGTATGCGGTTGCTCTGTCTGCTGAACCTTCTTCTTGGCGTAGATACTGCGCATGTGCTTCTTTACGGTATTAGGCGTAATACCTAGCTCAGCGGCAATCTGTTTGTAGGTGCAGTTGCTCTGCTGCAAGAGCCACACTTCCTTTTCTCGGGGAGTTAATCCGTAGCGTTCTGCTTCTTCAATGATGAGATTGAGAACAGCCTGCTGGCGATCTTCAATAGTGAGCAACAAATAGGGATGGTCGACAACATCGAGGTTAAGCCAGCGAGAACAAATATGGAGAGTCGTTGCAGCACTAGTGAAAATATCAAATTCAATCAACCAGTTCTGATTGGGAAAAAGGCGTCGACTCTGCATCAGAGATGTGCAAATATGCCAAATCTCCTCAGGAATGGCATCTGGAGAATCTTCTGACTGCAATTGCCCCAAAACTCGGCAGGCCGACTCGCTAGCATAAATCAGATTTTGCTGATCATTAAAAACCAAAACTCCTCCGATAAATTCCTCTAGCAAAGCACTGCCAATCTGATGGTTTTTAATCTCCTCAAAATCGATTCCAGGCGGTTTTTTATTCTTGAAAGACTCATCGATCAAAACCCTGAACTTTTGTTTAAAAGTAGATGCTTCCATAATCCTGAGGCTAGGATAAAGCCAGCTAATGCCTACAAAATCTCTCGCATTTCCAAGAAATTTTTATGCTCTGCTTCCATCATGGATTGAAAAGATGAATAGCGATCGGCTCCGGGCAGCCAATCGCCAAAAAACCAGGCTTCCCACTCCTGTTGACGGTCGAGCACCCTTGGATTCAAAAGGTAAATCGAGGACTCCCCCTTTTCACTGATGCCTAAACAAGCATTCAAGTACTCCAGCCGGATCTTACTGCAATCCTGTTCTTGACCATAGACAAAGTACTCATCATCGGAAATGGAATGACCGCTTGAGGCACCGTTGGACAAATTATTCAAAGGTGTTGAAGATTGGCAGGAACTAAATTTCTGTTTGAAAGAGGCAATCCACTCAGTATGCCTGATAGCAAACCACTCGATCTCTTCTACCGCTAGAATACGATAGATAAAAGGAGTGGTTTGACGCCAGCCATTGCTGACTTTCAAAAATTCTCGATACGAAGAAGGCAGCCTGATTGACAATCGGGCCTCCACTGCTGCTATTTGCGTTTCAGAAGCCCCAGGGAACCCAAGCCATTCAGACTCTATAACGTCTGCCTCAAGGTGATCTAGATTCTGGGCATAGGTTAGATAGTCTTGACTCCAGTTTTTGAGAAACCCTTGCCAGTCGAAGTTACTCATAACCAGCACTCATGATGATTTTTTGCCAGGGGATTGAGCCATTTAGATGACTTGGAGGCGCGATATTTCATGAATAGCTAGGGGAATGTCAACGTTTTGGACGGCAATTAAAATCTGTAACCGATAGAGCCCTGAGGGCAAACCAGTCGCTGCGATCGCATTCCTGTAGCGAATCGAGTTATTGGTCAACTGGTGGGGTTGACTGCTGCCGAGGGAGATCGTGCGGTGGGGGTAGGCCAGGGTTTTGGCAAAGCCCTCTAGGCTGTAGCTGACGCCAGACGGCACAGCCCATTGCCCTAACTCAGG
>ERZ1066121.1899-NODE-1899-length-14076-cov-14.788959_pt1 | contig 14076 bp, 9 predicted proteins | sample MGYA00382768_ERZ1066121 | MGnify/ENA primary metagenome ERZ1066121 (study PRJEB33369, sample SAMEA5778351) | biofilm metagenome | biome: Industrial cooling water; feature: Water cooling tower basin; material: Biofilm | place: United Arab Emirates | collected... | reverse complement strand
GAGCAGCGCCTCGTGGACACGCAGGGGCGCGTCGACAAGTTCAAGAAGCGCTACGGGCGCTGAGCGCCGGCCGCGGGGCACGCCCCCGCCCGGCGGCACCTCCGGCGATCGCGCGCGCTCCCACGCGCCGCCCCCCTCGCCGGGCATCGCGCACCGCCCACGCCCCGGCCGTCCTCCGACGGCCGGGGCGTCGTGCGTCGGACCACCGGGCGGACCCCCGGCCCCCCGGACGACGCCCTCACCTGGCCGCCCCTAGATTCCCACCATGCCGCGCTCCCGCTCCGCCCACCCCCGCCACGCCGCGCCGCGCCGGGGCGCTCACCGCCGAGTCGCGCTCGCCGCCCTGACCGTCCTGGCCACCGGGTGCGACGCCGCCCGCTCGCTCGACGACCGCCCGTGGCACGGCACCCCGCTCGACCCGCCGGCCGACGCCCCCGCCCTGCTCCTCACGGGGGCAGGAGGGCGCCCCTACGACCTCGCGACCGACCGCGGCCGAGCCGTCCTCGTCTTCTTCGGCTACACGCGCTGCCCCGACGTCTGCCCGACGACGCTCGCCGACTGGGCCCGCGCCCGCCAGGCGCTCGGCGCCGACACCGCCCGGGTCCGCTTCCTCTTCGTCTCGGTCGACCCGGAGCGCGACACGCCCGACTCGGCGGCCGCCTACGCCCGCCGCTTCCACCCCACGTTCGTCGGCGTCGGCGGCACCCCGGCCCAGATCGCCACCGTGACGGGTGCCTGGGGGATCTCCGCTACCGCCGAAGCGGCCGCGCCCGCCGAGGCCGCGCCCGAGGGGGCCACCGCCGCCGACCCGCACGCCGCCCACGGCGCCGCCGACGCCGCCGACGCCGCCCGGCCCGTCGCGACGCTCGCACACACCGCCCGCACCTTCCTCGTCGACCCCGACGGCCGGCTCCGCCTCCTCCATCCGCCGACGACCGCCCCGGCCGACCTCGCCGCCGACGTGCGCCGGCTGCTCGACTGAGCCGCGCGACTCACCGGTCCGACGCCGGCACCAGCCGGATCTCCCCCGACCCGCCGTCGATCGCGATCCGCCCCCGCCCGTCGCCGATCTGCCCGCTCAGCCGGTCGCGCCGCTGCTCGGCGATCACCATCGGCACCCGCACCTGGATCCCCCCGCTCCCGGTCTCGACCGCGACCTCCGCCCCCAGCACCGGAGGCACCCGCAGCGTCACGGCACCCGACCCCGCGTCGATCCGCACGTCGTCCACATCGTCGGCGAACCCCAGGTCGACGTCCCCGCTCCCGGTGTCCACCCGCAGCGTCCTCGACCGCACCTCGGCGAGCCGCACGCTCCCCGAGCCGGCGTCGAGCTCCAACGAGGCGGCGCTGATCCGCCGCCCGACCACCGCCCCCGAGCCGACGTCCAGCCGCAGCCGGCCGGCCCGGACGTCGTCGAGCTCCACCCGCCCCGAGCCGGAGTCGAGCGTCACCTCCCCCTCGGCGTCGCGCACCGCCAGCCGCCCGCTCCCCGCGTCCACCTGCAGCCGCCCGCGCGTGCGCTCGGTGCGCACCGCCGCCGCCTGCACGTCCAGCACGAGGTCGCCGTCGACGTTGATCGCCGTCGCCTCCCCCGCCGCCAGGTGCACGACGACGCGCTGCCCCACCGGCACCGCCACGGCGAGCTCGGCCCACGCCTCCGCCCCGTCTCCCGACGCGCGGATCTCGACCCCGCGCCCGCGCCACGCCCCGTCGCCGTCCCCGAACGTGCCGTCGTCGCGGACGCGCACGGTGGTGCGCGTCCAGCGCCCGAGCGCCGGGTACACCACGCGGCCGGCGGGCATCCACACCCGCAGCGCCTCGCGCCCGCGGATCGGCCCCTGTGCCACGTGCATCGCGCCAGCATCGCGCCCGCGGCGCGTCACGTCGACGACCACCTCGCGCCCGGTGCCGGCCACCAGCCGGACCTGCCCGGCGACGTTGTAGATGGCCACCTCGCGCCCGACGAGGGTGTAGCGCTCCGGGGCGCCCGATCGACTCACGGAGCCCGCGGCGCTCGCCGGCGCCTGCCCCTCGGCGACCGCGACGACCCCGGACAGGAGCGCCACGACGGTGGCGGCCAGCCGACGCCCGGCGCCCCACCCCGCGGCGCCACCGACGGCGAGGCGGGTGGCCGACACAACTCCGGCCACCACGGAAGATGAAGAATGGATCGGCATGGGGCGCGAGCCGCGAGGTGGCCGACGACGAGGGCGCGGGCGCACCCTCGCCAGGACGCCACCCGCGATTTTCGGCGGCCGCGCCCCTCGCCTGACTACGCCGCCACCGCCAGCGAGGATTCGCGCCCCCGCCGCCGGGATTACCTTGGGCCCCGTGCCCGCACCCACCGAGCTCCCGCGCCTCGAGGCGACGCCCCCCGACGCCCACTCCGTCCCGGCGACGCCCGCTTCGACCCCGGCGGCCGCGCTCGACCAGTCCCTTCGCGACGACCTCGCCGCCCTCGCCGCGGCGGGGCTGCGACGCTCGCTCGACCGCCCGGCCACGCGCCACGACCCCGGCAGCATCGAGTCGTGCGGCGCCCATCTCGCCGACTTCGCCTCCAACGACTACCTCGGCCTCGCCGCCGACCCGCGCCCGGCGGCGGCCGCCGCCGCCCACCTCGCTCGGGCCGGGCTCGGCGCCGGCGCCGCCCGCCTGATCGGCGGCGACCACCCGCTGCACCACGCGCTCGAACGCGCCCTCGCCGACCTCAAGGGGACGGCGCGCGCCCTCCTCTTCCCGAGCGGCTTCGCCGCCAACGCCGGCGCCCTCCCCGCGCTCGCCGGACCCGAGGACGCGATCTACTCGGACGCGCTCAACCACGCCTCGCTCGTCGACGGCTGCCGCCTGTCCCGGGCGACGGTGCGCATCCTCCCGCACGCCGACCCCGACGCCCTCGACCGCGCCCTCGCCGCCGACCGCGGGCGCTTCCGCCGCCGCTGGCTCGTCGTCGAGGGGGTGTACTCAATGGACGGCGACCTCTGGCCCCTCGACCGGCTGGTCGAGCTCGCCCGCCGCCACGCCGCCTTCACCTACGTCGACGACGCCCACGCCACCGGCGTCCTCGGCCCGGACGGCCGCGGCAGCGCCGCCCACTGGCAGGTCGCCGGATCGATCGACGTCACGGTGGGCACCCTCGGCAAGGCGCTCGGGACCGTCGGCGCCTTCGTCGCCGGCAGCGCGGCGCTCGTCGAGACGCTCGTCAACCGCGCCCGCACCTTCGTGTTCACCACCGCCACCCCGCCGGCGCTCGCCGCCGCCACGCTCGCCGCGCTCGAGGTGGCCGCCACCGAGCCCGAGCGCCGCGCTCGGCTCCACGCCAACGCCCGCCGCCTGCGCACCGGACTCGCCGCCATCGGCCGACCCGCACCGGGCGCAGAGGACGGTCATGTGGTGCCGCTGGTGATCGGCGATGCTGGCGCGACGGTGGCGGCTGGCGCTGCGCTCCGCGCCCGTGGGTACGCCGTCGGTGCCATCCGTCCGCCCACCGTGCCCCCCGGCGCGGCCCGGCTCCGCCTGAGCGTCAGCGCCGCGCACTCCCCCGCGCAGATCGACGGGCTGGTCGCGGCCATCGCCGCGGTGCTCGGGCCGGAGCCGCGCCCCCGACCGATCGTCACCCGGTCGGGGTCCGCCGACGCACCCGTCGGACCCGCCGAGCCCGCCCCCGGCGCGTCGCGATGACCCGGCGCGCGTCGGAACGGTGCGGACGAAGGGGGGCGCAACCCGTATCGTGAAATCGGGGGGGGCCCCGCCGGCGGCCCCGCCGGCGGCGGGCGGCCCCGCCGCCTCCGCCCTCGCCCCAGCCCCGTCGCCGGGGCGCCCTCCTCGGCGCCAGCCCTCCTTCTCCCCGCCCGCTCCTCGCCCGCGCCTTCGTCGTCCCACCGATGCTCCCGTCCTCCGCCGTCTCCCCGAGCCCCACCCTCACCCTCGACGCCCGCCACGTCTGGCACCCCTACACCCAGCACTGGCAGGCCCCCGCGCCCGTCGAGATCGTCCGCGCGCGGGGGAGCTGGCTCCATCCGGCCGCGGGCGCGCCGATCCTCGACGCCATCTCGAGCTGGTGGGTGACGCTCCACGGCCACGCGGAGCCGGCGATCGTCGACGCCATCGCGCGGCAGGCGGGCGAGCTCGAGCAGGTCATCTTCGCCGGCTTCACCCACGCCCCCGCCGCCCGGCTGGCCGCCGAGCTCGTGCGGGTGCTCCCCCCGGGGCTCGACCGGGTGTTCTTCTCCGACGACGGCTCCACCGCCGTCGAGGCCGGGCTCAAGCTCGCCCTCCAGTGGTGGCACAACCGCGGCGAGCCGCGGCGGCTCGTCCTCGCCCTCGAGCGCGCCTATCACGGCGACACCTTCGGGGCGATGAGCGTCGGGGCGCGTGGGGTCTTCTCCGCTCCGTTCGACGCCCACCTCTTCGAGGTCGCCCACCTTCCCGACCCGAGCGTGGACCCGGCGGCCACCCTTCGGGCGTTCGATGCCCTGGTGGACCGGCGCGGCGGCGAGGTGGCGGCGCTCGTCGTCGAGCCGCTCGTCCTCGGCGCCGGCGGGATGCGGATGTGGGGGGCGGACACGCTGGCCGCGCTCGCCCGGCGGTGCCGGAGCGCGGGGATCCTCCTCGTGGCCGACGAGGTGATGACCGGCTTCGGGCGGACCGGGCCGCTCTTCGCCTGCGCCCACGCCGGCGTCACCCCCGACGTCGTCTGCCTGTCCAAGGGGATCACCGGCGGCTTCCTCCCCCTGGGCGCCACCGTCACCACCGAGCGGCTGTTCGAGGGCTTCCTCGCCGAGGACCGCCGCCGGACCCTCTTCCACGGGCACTCCTACACCGCCAACCCCATCGCCTGCGCCGCGGCGCTCGCCTCGCTCGCCCTGCTCGAGGATCCCGCCTGCACGGCGGCCCGCGCGCGCATCGAGCGGGCGCACCGTCGCCATCTGGACCGCCTGGCCGGACACCCACTCGTGCGCGATCCCCGACTGCTCGGCACCGTGGCGGCGCTCGACCTGGTCGATCCGGAGGCCGGGCGCGCCGCGGCCGGCTATCTCGCCCCAGCGGGGCGCGCCCTCGCCGCGTATGCGCTCGAGCAGCGGGTCCTCCTGCGTCCGCTGGGCGACGCCTGCTACCTCCTCCCACCGTACTGCACCACCGACGACGAGCTCGCCCTCGCGTACGCCGTGATCGAGCGCTTCCTCGATGGCGCGCGCGCGCGTGCGGACGACCGCGCCGCTGCCGGCGGGGTGCTCGACGACGCCTGACCGGCGCCCGCACCCCCGTGACGAGGATCGCGCCGGTCGGCTCCCGGCGCCTCGCGTCCGGGGCGCGGCCGACCCCCTCTCCATGCCGCTCCTCTCCCCTGCCTCGCTCCGCCCGCGCCCGCTCGCGCCCGACGTCCCGCTGCGCCTGGCGGTCACCGGCACCGACACGAACGTCGGCAAGACGCTCGTCTCGTGCGCCATCCTCGCCGCGCTGCGCGCCCGGGGGCTGGACGCGCGCGGCCTCAAGCCGGTCGAGACCGGCATCGTCGAGCGGCATGCCGGCACCGACGCGGCCCGGCTGCACCGGGCCGCCGGCGGCGTCGGCGCTCCCGAGGACGTCTGCCCGATCACCTACGCCGAGCCGCTCGCGCCGATGGTCGCCGGCGAGCGCGCCGGGCGCCCCGTCGACCTCGCGCTCGTCGAGCTCGCCGCCATGCGCCTCGCCGCCGGGGCCGACGCCCTCGTGGTCGAGGGGGCGGGGGGGCTGCTCGTCCCCTTCGCGCGCTGGCTGACCTTCGGCGACCTCGTGGCCCGCTGGGGGCTCGACCTCGTCGTCGTCGCCGCCAACCGGCTCGGGGTCCTCAACCACGCGCTGCTGACCGTGCGCGAGGCCCAGCGCCACGGCATCCGCGTGCGCGCCCTCGTGCTCAACGCCATCCGCCCCGCCCCCTTCGACGTCTCCGAGGCGACCAACGAGGAGGCGCTCGTCGCCCTGCTGGGGGACGTGCCGCTCGTGCGCTTCCCCTTCCTCGAGTCGGCCGCGCACGCCGACCTCGCCCAGCTCGCCGAGGCGGCCGACCCGCTCGCCGCGCTGCTGGCCGACCAGGTGACCGCCGAGTCGGCGGGGTGGCCGGCGCCGCGCTCGGCCTGAGCCGGCCGGCGGCGCGGCGGGCAGCGCGCTGAGCGGCTTTCGCGCCGCCCCCGCTTCCCCCGGCCGGGCGCCGCGACGCACATTGCGGCGCCCTCACCCCACCCCTCGATGCTCCTCTCCGACTGGACCGCGCTCGCCGAGCAGGCGCTCGCCGGCGACGTGATCTCGCGCGACGCCGCGCACGCCGTGCTGCAGGCCCCCGACGACGCGCTGCTCGCCCAGCTGGCCGCCGCCCACCGCGTGCGGCGGCACCACTGGGGGAACCGCGTGCGGCTGCACTTCCTCCTCAACGCGCAGAGCGGCCTCTGCCCCGAGGACTGCGGCTACTGCTCGCAGTCGAAGATCTCGGCGGCGGAGATCGACAAGTACCCGATGCTCGCGCGCGAGCGGATCCTCGAGGCGGCCGGGCGCGCCGCGGCGCTCAACGCCGGGACGTTCTGCATGGTGATCTCGGGGCGCAGCCCGGGCGCCCGCGTCTTCGAGAAGGTGCTCGACGCGGTGCGCGAGGTGCGCGCGCGCCACGACCTGAAGATCTGCGCCTGCCTCGGGCTGCTGACCGCCGAGCAGGCGCATGCCCTCAAGGCGGCCGGCGTGACGCAGGTCAACCACAACCTCAACACCTCGGCGCGCTACACCCCCGAGGTCGTGAGCACGCACACCTTCGCCGACCGCGTCGCCACCGTCGAGCAGGTGCGCGACGCCGGGCTCAAGACGTGCTCGGGCGGGATCCTCGGCATGGGCGAGACCGACGACGACGTCATCGACCTGGCGCTCTCGCTGCGCGAGCTCGGCGTGCGCTCGGTGCCGGTCAACTTCCTCATCCCGGTCCCGGGGACGCCGATGGAGCACGTGCGCGCCCTCGACCCGCGCCGCTGCCTGCGCATCCTCTGCCTGTACCGCTTCCTGCTGCCGTCGCAGGAGCTGCGCATCGCCGGCGGGCGCGAGGTGCACCTGCGCTCGATGCAGGTCATGGGGCTCTACGCGGCGAACTCGATCTTCATCGGCGACTACCTGACGACGCAGGGCGCCGCGGCGCGCGCCGATCTCGAGATGATCCGCGACGCCGGCTTCGTCGTCGAGACGCCCGACGGGCTCCCGTTCGAGGGCGATCCGTTCGCCCGGCTCCCCGAGAGCTATCCCCGCGCCCCGCTCCCGATGGTCGAGGTGACCGCGCCCCCGGGCGTCGCCGCGCCGCGCGAGCGCGACCTCGTCGCCCAGGGCGCGCCCTCGGCGGTCCCGGCGGCCGCCGCCGCGCGCGCCGGCGGCGGGGTCGCTCACGGGTGCGGGCACCACGGGTGAGCGGGGCCACGGGTGAGCGGGGGAGGGCGCGCCCGTGAGCGACCCCACCGCCAGCGGCGCCGACGCCGCGCTCCCCCCGTCCGGCGGCGCACCCGACGCCGACCCGACGATGAGCGGGCGCCCCCCCGTCGCCCCGGTCGATCCGATGCTCGCCGACCTGCGGCGGACGTACGCCCGCGCCGCGCTCGACCTGGGTGACGTCGACGGCGATCCGATCGTGCAGTTCCGGCGCTGGTTCCAGGAGGCGCTCGACGCCCGCGTCGTCGAGCCCAACGCGATGACGCTCGCCACCGCCGCCGCCGACGGCACCCCGTCGGCGCGCGTGGTGCTGCTCAAGGGTGCCGACGCGCGCGGCTTCACCTTCTACACCAACTACCGGAGCGCCAAGGGGGCGGAGCTCGACGCCAACCCGCGCGCCGCGCTCGTCTTCTGGTGGGCGGAGCTGGAGCGGCAGGTGCGCGTCCAGGGCGCCGTCGAGCGGGTCGCGCGCGCGGAGTCGGCGGAGTACTTCGCCGTGCGCCCGCGCGCGAGCCAGATCGGGGCGTGGGCCTCGGTGCAGTCGGCCGTGCTCCCCGACCGCGCCGCGCTCGAGCGCAGCTACGCCGAGCTCGAGGCGCGCTTCGCCGACGGCGCCCCGGTGCCGCTCCCCGACTTCTGGGGCGGCTACCGCGTCGTCCCCGCGGCGATCGAGTTCTGGCAGGGGCGCCCGAGCCGCCTGCACGACCGGATCCGCTACCGGCGCCTCGGCGCGAGGTGGGCGCAGGAGCGGCTCTCCCCCTGACGCCGACGTCGTCGACCTGCTGATCGCGCGGTGGCTCGACGACTACGACAGCCGGTCACCCTCGCGCGACGTCATCGGCACCTGGTACGGCGACTTCGCCCACACTTCGCCTACCTCGACCTCGTGCCGCAGCTCGGGGCGTTCGACGTCGGCCCCTTCCGCGAGCTCGAGCAGCGCGCCGTCGCCACCCCGGGCGCGCTCTACTTCACCCTGGACGTACGCGCCGCCTGCCAGGTCGAAGGAGCCAGCGCCCCAGCGCCCCGACGGGGTCGACCAGGGGCTGATCCGCCCGGGCGTGGTCGAGATCCGCCCGCACGCCAACCAGCGGCGTGCGGGCGGATCGCGCTCGTGCCCCGGACCGGTGCGCGCCGCTCAGCGCCCCGCCCCGCCGAGCGGCCGCTGCCCGACGACGATCGACGGCGCGGCGTTGACCGCGGTGTGCCCCGTGGTGGTGCCGTTGCCGAGCTGGCCGAAGGTGTTGCGCCCCCAGCAGTAGGTGGTCAGCCGGTCGGCGCCGATCGCGCAGGCGAACTCGCCGTCGCCGCCGGCGGTGTGCGCCACGCGCACCTCGGCGCCGCGCAGCCCGCCGCCGACGCGCACCGGCGTCGTGCTCCCGTTGGGCAGCGCCTGCCCGAGCTGGCCGTTCCCGCCGAGCCCCCAGCACCACACCCCCGCGTCGCTCGCCACGCCGCACGCGGCCGTCGAGCCGACGTCGATCCCCCGCCACGCGAGCCCGCCGGCGATCGCGCTGGGCGTCGACGTCACGCTCGTGCTGCCGTTGCCCAGCCGGTTGCCGTTGCCCCGCCCCCAGCAGTAGCCGGCGCCGGCCGTGGTCACGCCGCACGTCACCTGGCCGCTCGCCGCGAGCATGGACCACGCGTGCCCGCCGGCGATCGGGCCCGGCGTGGTGCGATGGGTGTTGCCCAGCGACGGCGGCGTCCCGTCGCCCAGCTCGCCGAGCCCGCTCACCCCCCAGCAGAAGCCCGCGCCGGACCCGCCGATGCCGCACGTGTAGTAGGTCCCGGCGGCGACGCTCGCGTACTGCGGCGGGCCACCGGCGCCCACCCCTGCGGCCACGGGCGTGGTGGAGCTGGTGCGCGTGCCGGTGCCGAACTCGCCGTCGCCGTTGTTCCCCCAGCACAGCAGCGCCCCGGCGGTCGTCACGCCGCACGCGTGGTAGGCACCGACGCTCACCTGCGCCAGCGGGGCGGTCGTCGCCACGCGCACCGGCGTCGGGCTCGAGGAGGTGCTGCTCCCGTTCCCGAGCTTCCCGTACACGTTGGTCCCCCAGCAGTACCCCTCGCCGGCGGTCGTCACGCCGCAGGTGCTCGAGCCGTAGGCGCTCAGCTGCTGGAAGCGCAGCGTCTCGGAGAGCCGCACCGGCACGGCGCTGAACGCATCGGAGCCCGTCTGGGCGCTCCCCAGCCGCCCCTCGGCGCCGTTGCGCCCCCAGCACCAGACGATCCCCCCCGAGGCGATGTCGCACGCGTGGTCGCTCCCGGTGGCGAGCGAGCGGTACCGGATGACGACGACGCGCGACGCCGTGCCGCTCCGGCCCTCGCTCGTCGCCGTCACGGTGACCGTCCCGCGATCGACGCCGGTGAGGCGCCCGGTGACGCTGTCGACGGTGGCGACCGCCGGGTCGCTCGACGTCCACCGCACGACGCGCTCCCCGAGGACGGCGCCGTTCGCGTCGCGCAGCGTCGCCGCGAGCGGCACGACGTCGTACGCCTCGAGCGTGTCGAGCGCGCTCGTGACGGTCACGCTGTGCACCGGGACGCGCACGGCGAGCCGCGCGCTCCCGCTCCGCCCGTCGGCGGTGGCCGTGACGACGGCGCTCCCCCCGGTCAGGGCGCGCACCACCCCGGTGACGCTGTCGACGGCGGCGACCGCCGGGGCGCTGGACGTCCAGCGCACCGTGCGCCCGGTCATCACCGCGCCGTCGTCGTCGCGCACGGTGGCCACGAGCGTGCGCGTCTCCCCCAGCGCGAGCGTGGCCGTGTCGGGGGCGATGGCGACGCTCGCCACGCCGGGGACGGTGACGGTGAGCGTGGCCTGGGCGCTGCGCCCCTCGCTCTCGGCGGTGATCGTCGCCGACCCGGCGGCGACGGCGGTCACCAGGCCGCTCGCGTCGACGCGGGCGACGCTGTCGGCCGAGGAGCGCCAGGTCACCGTGCGCCCGGCGAGGGCGTTCCCGGCGGCGTCGCGCGCCGTGGCGGCGAGCGACATCGTGCGGCCGACGCGCACGCTCCCGCCGTCGGGGGTGATGGTCACCGTGGCCACCGCGGCCGGGGTGGCGGGCCCCGGAGTGGTGGGGCGCGGCGTGGTGATCGGGTCGCCGCCCGAGCAGGCGGTGCCGGTGGCGGCGGCCGTGACGGCGAGGGCGGTCGCGAGGGCGGTGCGGGCGAGGGAGCCGTGGCTGGGGCGTGACATGGCGCGGACGTCGGTGAGTGGAGGGATGCGTGGTCGCCGGTCGCGGCGGGGTCGGAACGCGCCGTGACGTTCGGCGTCGCCACATAGCCCCACGCATAGACGCCCCGGGACCCGCTTAGCCCGCCCCGCGCCGCCCCGCGCGCGCCGCCGCCCTCCACGCCGCCGGCGGCCGGCCGGGGCGTGGCCGGAGGCGCGACCACCGCGCCGGGCGCCGGCTAAGCGGCCGCCTAAGCGGCACGGGCGAGCGTCCGCCATCGCCGCGCGCTCCCCCTCCCCCCGCGCCTGCCGTCGTCGCGGCCCCCCTCCGCTCCGTCGCCCACGTGTTCACCGTCCTCGCGACCGCCACCTTCCCCCACCCGCCCGAACCGGTGTTCGCGGCGCTCGCCAGCGTCGAGGGCACGGTGCGTTGGCAGAGCGGCGTGCGCGGCGTCTGGCGGGCGCGTGCCGGCGCCACGGCGGAGCAGCGCCCGTCGTCCCCCCCACTCCCGCCCTCCCCCGGCGCCCCCCCGGGCCCGGAGCAGCCGCTCCTGGTCCTCCACTACTGGGCGCTCGGCGTGCGGCACCGGCTGCGCGCCCGCGTCACCCGGCACGAACCCCCGGAGCGCTTCGCCTACCACGCCGAGGGCGACGGGCTCGCTCTCGACGTCGCCTTCGTCGTCGCGCCGGCGCCGCGCGGCTGCCACGTCACCTGCACCGCGGTGCTGCACGACGCGGCGTCGGGCGCGCTCGCCGCGGGCACGCTCGCCCCGGGCGCCCTCGCCCCGGGCGCGCCGACCCCGGGCGCCGGCGATCCCGACGTGGTGCGGCTGCGGCGGCTGCTCACGCGTCGACTGCCGCGCGACCTCGCCCGGCTGGAGGAGTGGGTGGCGGTGCAGCCCCCCGTGCGCCGCGCGCCACCCTCGACCGAGCACGCCTGACCCGCGCCCGGTCACCCGAGGCGCGACCACGTGCTACCATGCATGGCGCGCCCCTCCGCGCCGGCCTCGGCGGCGCTCCCCCCCGTCCCCCTCCGCGGCCCCGCATGGCCGACTCGACGCTCCAGCGCTCCGCCCCCCACGCGCCGCCGCTCGCCACCACGCCCGTCGTCGAGGCGCCGCCGGCGATCGCGGCGGTGCCCCACAACGTCCCCGCCGCGCTGTCGTCGCTCGTCGGACGGACGCGCGAGGTCGAGCAGGTGGAGCAGGCGCTCGCCGACGCGCGCCTGGTGACGCTGGTGGGCCCCGGGGGGGCGGGGAAGACGCGCCTGGCGCGCGAGGTCGCCGCGCTCGCCGTCGGGCGGGCGCTGCACCCCGGCGGCGTCTGGTGGGTGGAGCTCGCCCCGGTCGCCGCCGGGGCCGACGTGCCGGCGACGGTGGCCGCGGTGCTCAACCTCCACCCGCCGCCCGGGCGCCCGCTCGTCGACGCGCTGGTCGAGGCGCTGCGTGGCGCCCCCGGGGCGCCGCGCCGGACGCTCCTCGTGCTCGACAACTGCGAGCACGTGGTCGACGATGTCGCCGCCCTGACCGAGCGGCTGCTGCGCGGCGCGCCGGGGCTCACCGTGCTCGCCACCAGCCGCGAGGCGCTCGCCGTCGAGGGGGAGATGGCCTGGCCGGCGCCGCCGCTCTCGTCCCCGCCGCGCACGGCGCCGGTGGCGAGGGGAGCGGCGGTCCCCCCGGCCGCGGGCCCGGCGCGGACCGGGGCGGGAGCGCTGGCCGAGGCGGTCGGGAGCTACGAGGCGGTGCAGCTCTTCGTCGAGCGGGCGCGGGCGGCGAGCCCCGGCTTCGCCCTCACCGACGCGAACGCGGCCGCGGTGGCCGCGGTCTGCGCCCGACTGGACGGGCTCCCGCTCGCCCTGGAGCTGGCCGCGGCCACCCTGCCGACGCTCGGGATCGAGGCGCTCGCCGCCCGGCTGGACGACGCGCTCGCCCTGCTGACGCGCGGGCGCCGCACGGCGCTCCCGCGGCACCGCACGCTCCGCGCGGTGCTCGACTGGAGCTACCACCTGCTCGCCGGGGCGGAGCGGACGCTCCTCTGCCGGCTCTCGGTCTTCCGGGGCGCCTTCACCCTCGACGCCGTCGAGGCGGTGTGCGCCCCCGCCGCGGACGCGGACGGGGCACCGCCGGGCGATGCGCGGGCGACGGTCGTCCTCGCCCTCGGCCGGCTCGTCGAGCACTCGCTCGTCGAGGTGCGCGAGGAGGGGGGGGAGGTGCGCTACCGGCTGCTCGAGACCGTGCGCCAGTACGGCGCTGCGCTCCTGCACGGCTCCCCGGACGAGGGGGCGACGCGGTCGCGGCACGCGCGCTGGGTGGCGCGGCTGGCCACCGCGGCGGAGCCGCTGTTCTTCAGCGCCGAGCGCGGGCGCACCGTGCAGCGCATGCAGCGCGACGTCGACGAGATCCGCGCCGCCCTCGCCTGGGCGACGCGCCTGGACGACGGCCGCCCGGCCGGCGAGCCGATGACGGCGGTGCGCATCGCCGGGGCGCTCGGCTGGTTCTGGATCTCGGGGGTGCCGTGGGAGGAGGCGCGGGCCCTGCTCGCGGCCGCCTTCGTCGCCGCCGACGCCGAGGGGATCGCCGACGCCGAGCGCCCGCTCGCCGACCGGGTGGCGCTCGGCACGAGCTGCTATCCCGTCGTCGGGTTGCACTACTTCGCCGGCGACGCCGGGGCGATGCTCGCGGTCACCGAGCGCGAGCTCGCGCTGTGGGACTCGGTCGACGCCGACCCGTCGACGTCGGCCGCCGATGATCCGGCGCTCCGCCTGCGGGCCGCGCGCGGGCGCGCGCTCGCCCACCAGCTGCGCGGCATCGCCCACGCCATGCGCGGCGAGCCCGGGCCGGCCGTCGCCCAGCTCGATCGCAGCATCGCCGTCGCCCGCGCGGCCGGCGACGCCTGGCTCCACGCGGTGCTCACCATGCGCCGCGCCCTCGTGCACCACCTGGTCGGCGACCACGCCGCCGCCGACGCCGACTACCGCGAGGCGATCCCGCGGCTCGAGGCGGTGGGGGAGCGGTGGTTCCTGTCGCTGACGCACGAGGGGATGGCCGCCACCGCGCTCGCCACCGGCGACCTGGCCACCGGCGTGCGCGAGGGGCGGCGCGCCGTCGCCGTGCTGCGCGAGGAGCGCGACGAGTGGTTCGCCTCGCGCGGGATCGACACGCTCGCCGCGGTGCTCGTCGCCGTCGACGCGCGCACCCCCGACGTGCGCGTGGCCACCCTCGCCGCCCGGCTGCTCGGCGCCGCCGAGGCGCTGCGCCGCAGCTGCGGCGCCCTGGTCCTCGGCACCGACCAGCTCCGCCAGGCCGCCGCCGCCCTGGCGCTCCGCGCCCGCCTCGGCGAGCCGGCGTTCGCCGCCGCCCACGCGGCCGGCGAGGCGACGACGCTCGACGACGCCCTCGCCCTCGTCGCCGACGACGCGCGCTTCCCGGACGTCGGCGCGCCGGACGTCGGCGTGCCGGACGCCCCCGCCT
>ERZ1066121.1895-NODE-1895-length-14084-cov-6.395894_pt1 | contig 14084 bp, 14 predicted proteins | sample MGYA00382768_ERZ1066121 | MGnify/ENA primary metagenome ERZ1066121 (study PRJEB33369, sample SAMEA5778351) | biofilm metagenome | biome: Industrial cooling water; feature: Water cooling tower basin; material: Biofilm | place: United Arab Emirates | collected... | reverse complement strand
CCGCTCTGGCGCCCGGAGGATGCATGACCAACCCCACCGCCTGCCTGCTGATCATCGGCAACGAGGTGCTCTCCGGCCGCACCCGCGACGCCAACCTGCAATACCTCGCCACCCGCCTCGGCGAGATCGGCATCCCGCTGCGCGAGGCCCGCGTGATCCCGGACGTGCCGGAGGAGATCATCGAGGCGGTCAACGCCTGCCGCGCCAAGTACGACCACGTCTTCACCACAGGCGGCATCGGCCCGACGCATGACGACATCACCAGCGAATGCGTGGCGCGCGCCTTCGGCGTGCCCTGGGAGGTGCATGAGGAAAGCCGCGCCATCATGGTGGCCGACTATGCCCGCCGCCACCCGCCGGTGGAGCTGAACGCGGCCCGGCTGCGCATGGCCACCCTGCCGCGCGGCGCCGTGCCGATCCGCAGCGCCGAGACCACCGCGCCCGGCTTCTCCATCGGCAATGTCCATGTCATGGCCGGCGTGCCGCGCATCATGCAGGCGATGTTCGAGGCGCTGGCGCCGACGCTCGCCGGCGGCCGGCCGGTCATCTCGCGCAGCGTACACGCGCACGGCGTGTTCGAGGGACAGATCGCCGACGGGCTGTCCGCCATCCAGGCCCGCTACCCGGACCTCGATCTCGGCAGCTACCCGTATTACTGGCAGAACTCGGGCGGCGTGGCGCTGGTGGCGAAGGGCACCGACGCCGCGGAGGTGGAGGCCGCGGCGCAGGAGATGTTCGCCCTGCTGGCCCGCTTCGGCGAGGCGCAGCGGGGCGAGCCGGAACTCTGAACCGCCGCGCGGCGCAGCCACCCCTGGCAATCCGCCGTCATTCTGGTGCAATGTGACATCGGGCCGGACCCGGAAGCGGGGCGGTGGCGTCTGGGAGCACCACGATGGACCATGAGAAGCTGCACCGTCTGATCGGGGCGGTGAAGTCGGGCCGGCTGTCCCGCCGGGGATTCGTCCGCCGCCTGGCGGCAGTCGGCCTCACGGCGCCGATGGCCACGCAGATCCTCGCCCTCGCGGGGGCCGCGCCCGCGGCCGCGCAGGCACCGTCGGGCTACACGCCGACGCGGGCCGGCGGCGGCGGGCCGCTGAAGATCCTCTACTGGCAGGGTGCCACGCTGCTGAACCCGCATTTCGCGGTCGGCACCAAGGACCAGGACGGATCGCGCCTGTTCTACGAGCCGCTCGCCGGCTGGGCGCCGGACGGCACGCTGGTGCCCTTCCTCGCCGCGGAGATCCCCTCGGTCGAGAATGGCGGCCTGGCGCAGGATGGCCGCTCGGTCACCTGGACGCTGCGGCGCGACGTGAAGTGGCACGACGGCGAGCAGTTCAGCGCCGACGACGTCATCTTCAACCACGAATACGCCACCAACCCGGCCACCGCCTCGGTCACCATCGGCACCTACCGCGACGTGAAGGTGGAGAAGGTGGACGACTTTACCGTGCGCGTGCACTTCGACAAGCCGACGCCGTTCTGGGCCGAGGCCTTCGTCGGCACCCGCGGCATGATCATCCCGCGGCACAAGTTCAAGGATTTCGTCGGCGACAAGTCGCGCGACGCGCCGACCAATCTCAGCCCGGTCGGCACCAGCGCCTACCGCTTCACCGAGTTCAAGCCGGGCGACATCGTCAAGGGCGAGCGCAATCCCGCCTACTACCTGCCCACCCGCCCGTATTTCGACACCGTCGAGGTGAAGGGCGGGGGTGACGCGGTCTCCGCCGCGCGTGCCGTGCTGCAGACCGGCGAGTGGGACTACGCCTGGAACCTGCAGGTCGAGGACGAGATCCTGAAGCGGCTGGAGGCGGCGGGCCGCGGCCGGGTGAACATCGTGGACACCGGCAACATCGAGTTCATTCAGCTGCAGAACACCGACCCCTGGACCGAGGTGGAGGGCGAGCGCGGCAGCGTGAAGTCGCGGCACCCCACGCTGACCGACCCGGCGGTGCGCGAGGCGCTGAACCTGCTGGTGGACCGCAAGGCCATCCAGGACTTCATCTACGGCCGCACCGGCATCGCCACGGCGAACTACGTGAACAACCCGCCGCGCTACCGTTCGCCCAACACGTCCTTCGAGTTCAACATCGCGAAGGCCAACGAGATCCTCGACCGCGGCGGCTGGACGCGCGGGGCGGGCGGCATCCGCGCCAAGGACGGCCGGCAGCTCAAATTCGTCTTCCAGACCTCGATCAACGCGCCGCGCCAGAAGACCCAGGCCATCATCAAGCAGGCCTGCCAGCGCGCCGGCATCGAGCTGGAGCTGAAGTCGGTGACCGCGTCCGTGTTCTTCTCCTCGGACGTCGCCAACCCGGATACATACACGAAATTCTTCGCCGACATGCAGATGTACACCACCACCATGTCGCAGCCCGATCCGCAGATCTTCATGGAGGCCTTCGTCTCCTGGGAGGCCTCGACGCGGGAGAACAAGTGGCAGGGCCGCAACATCACCCGCTGGCGCAGCGAGGAGTACGACCGCACCTGGCGGGCCGCCACGGCCGAACTCGACCCGATCAAGCGCGCGGCGCTGCTGATCCAGTGCAACGATCTGGTCATCCAGAACCGCGTGGTCATCCCGGTGGTGGCCCGTCCGCTGGTGAGCGCGAGTTCCCGCACGCTGCGCGACAGCCTCTCCGGCTGGGACAACACCTTCTGGAACCTGCGCGACTGGTTCCGCGACCGCCAGAGCTGACCCGGCGGAACGGGGTTGCTGCAGTACTTCCTCCGGCGGCTGCTGGTGGCGATCCCGAGCCTGCTCGGGATCTCCGTCGTGCTGTTCACCGTACTGGCGCTGGCGCCGGGCGACCCCTTCGAGGAGCTGGCGACCAACCCGGCGATCCCGCCGGAGGTGCGCGAGAACCTGCGCACGCAATTCGGCCTCGATGACCCGGTGCACATCCGCTACGTTCGCTGGCTCTCGGCCATGGTGCAGGGCGACTGGGGCTATTCCTTCGTCAGCAGGGTGAACGTGGACGACCTGATCCTGCAGCGCCTGCCGACCACCATCCTGATCATCGGCTCCTCGCAGATCCTGGCGCTGCTGATCGCGCTGCCGGTCGGCATCATGGCGGCGCGGCGGCCCTATTCGGTGTTTGACCAGGTCGCCAACACGCTCGCCTTCATCGGCTTCTCGCTGCCCACCTTCTTCACCGGCCTGCTGCTGATCCTGCTGTTCAGCATCGCGCTGGACTGGCTGCCCTTCGTCTATCGCGCCGACATCGACGCGACGGGGTGGCGATGGTGGTGGGAACACCTGCGCCAGTCGATCATGCCGGTGCTCGTGCTCGGGCTGTTCCAGGGCGCCGCGCTGACCCGCTTCGTGCGATCGGCGATGCTGGACGTGATCCGGCTGGACTACGTCACCACGGCCCGCTCCAAGGGGCTGCCCGAGCGCACCGTGATCAACTGCCACGTGGTGCGCAATGCGCTCATCCCCGTGGTCACGCTGATGGCGCTGCAGGTGCCCGCGGTGTTCGGCGGCGCCATCGTGACCGAGCAGATCTTCCGCGTGCCCGGGATCGGCTCGCTGCTCATCTCGGCGGTGCTGGCGAACGACACGCCGGTGATCATGGCGGTGACCTTCGTGCTCTCGGTGCTTGTCGTGCTCTGCAACCTCCTGGCAGACATCATCTATGGCTGGCTCGACCCTCGCATCAGCTACCGATAGCCCCGCGGCGCCGGCAACGCCGCGCGACGCGCGGGCGCTGCGCAGCACGCCCGCGCGCGAGGCGTGGCGGCGCTTCCGCAAGCACCGGCTGGCCATGGCGAGCTGCGCCGTGCTCGGCATCATCATCCTCGGCGTGCTGCTGATCGGCATGGTGGTGGGTCCGCTGGTCTGGACGGTGCCGATCGACGAGATCGACTTCACCGCCCGGCTCGAGCCGCCCTCGCTGCGCCACCCCTTCGGCACGGACGACCTCGGCCAGGACCTGCTGGCGCGGATGCTCTACGGGGGGCGCATCTCGCTGGCCGTGGGTTTCGCCGCCATGGCGGTGGCGATCGTCTTCGGCATCCTGATCGGCGCCGTCGCCGGCATCTCCCGCGGCAGCGTCGATGCCGCGCTGATGTGGCTGACCGACCTGTTCCTCTCGCTGCCCGAGCTGCCGCTGCTGCTGCTGATCATCTACCTGTTCCGCGACGGGCTGAAGGACGTGCTGGGCGCGGAGCTGAGCGTCTTCGTGCTGATCGTGCTGGTGATCGGCGGCTTCCGCTGGATGCAGGTGGCGCGGCTGGTGCGGGCGCAGTTCTTCTCGCTGCGCGAGAAGGAGTTCGTTGAGGCCGCGCGCGCGCTCGGCGCCTCCACGCCGCGCATCGTCAAGCGCCACATCCTACCCAACTCCCTGGGCCCGGTGATCGTCGCCGCCACCATCGACGTCGCCGCCGCGATCATCGCGGAGTCTACCCTTTCCTTCCTCGGCCTCGGCTTCCCGCCCGACATCCCGACCTGGGGCCGGCTGCTGTTCGATGCGAAGGACAACCTCGATTTCGCGCCGCACTGGGCACTCATCCCCGGGGCGGCGATCTTCCTGACGGTGCTGTCGATCAACTTCATCGGCGACGGGCTGCGCGATGCGCTCGATCCGCGGCGCGTGCTGTGAGCGAAGCCGTCGAGGCCATCCTCCCCGCGCGCGCCATGCCGGTGCCGCCGCTGCTCGACATCCGCGGCCTCAGGGTGCATTTCCGCACCGATGACGGCATGGTCCGCGCGGTGGACGGCGTCGACCTTTCCATCGCCCGCGCCGAGACGCTCGGCGTTGTGGGCGAGAGCGGCTGCGGCAAGACGGTGACGGCGATGACCGTCCTGAAGCTGATCGCCATGCCGCCCGGGCGGATCGTGGCCGGCGAGATCCTCTGGCAGGGGCGCGACCTCGTGCCGCTCTCCTCCCGGGAGATGCAGGCGATCCGCGCCAAGGAGATCGGTATCGTCTTTCAGGAGCCGATGACCTCGCTGAACCCGGTCTATACCGTGGGCCAGCAGATCGCCGAGACGCTGCGCCGGCACGAGGGCCTGTCCAGGCGCGCGGCGATCGGGCGTGCCGCCGACCTGCTGGGCCTGGTGAACATCCCGAACCCCGCCGGCCGCGTGCACGACTACCCGCACCAGTTCTCGGGCGGCATGCGCCAGCGCGTGATGATCGCCATGGCGCTGGCCTGCAACCCAAGGCTGCTGATCGCCGACGAGCCCACCACCGCGCTCGACGTCACCATCCAGGCGCAGATCCTCGACCTGCTGGCCGAGATGAAGGAACGCCTCGGCATGGCGGTGATGCTGATCACCCATGCCATGGGCGTGGTCGCCGAGGTCGCGCAGCGCGTGGTGGTGATGTATGCCGGCAAGGTGGTGGAGGAAGCGTCGGTGCGCGAGCTCTTCGCCAATCCGCGCCATCCCTATACCCAGGGGCTGATCCGCTCGATACCGCGCATCGACCTCGATGCCGGCCGCAAGACGCGGCTGGAGGCGATCCCCGGGACGGTGCCCAGCCTGCTGGCGCCGCCGCCGGGCTGCCGCTTCGCCGCGCGCTGCCGCCATGCCACCGATGCCTGCCGCGCGGCCGAGCCGCCGCTGCGCGAGGTCGCACCCGGCCACAAGGCGGCCTGCATCCTGTGAACGCCGAACCCCTGCTCAGCGTCGAAGGCCTGGTGAAGCGCTTCCCGGTGCGCGGCGGCATCCTGCGCCGAGTCGTCGATCAGGTGCATGCGGTGGACGGCGTCGGCTTCACCCTCGCCTCCGGCGAGACGCTCGGCCTGGTGGGGGAGAGCGGCTGCGGCAAGTCCACGACGGGCCGCTGCATCCTCCGCCTCATCGAGCCCACCGAGGGTGCGGTGCGCTTCGAAGGGCGCGACGTCATGAGGCTGCGCGGCGCGGCGCTGGCCGCCATCCGCCGCGACATGCAGATCATCTTCCAGGATCCCTACGCCTCGCTCAACCCTCGCATGACGGTGGCCGGCATCATCGGCGAGGCGCTCGAGATCCACGGCCTGACGAAGACCCGCGCGGAATACGAGGACCGCGTGGCGGAGCTGCTGGAGACGGTGGGGCTGCGCCCCGAGCACGCGCACCGCTTCCCGCACGAGTTCAGCGGCGGCCAGCGCCAGCGCATCGGCATCGCCCGCGCGCTGGCGGTATCGCCCAAGCTGATCATCTGCGACGAGCCGGTCTCCGCGCTCGATGTCTCCATCCAGGCGCAGGTGATCAACCTGCTGGAGGATCTGCAGGAGAAATTCGGCCTCTCCTACCTGTTCATCGCCCATGACCTCTCCGTGGTGGAGCACATCAGCGACCGCGTGGCGGTGATGTATCTCGGCCGCATCGCGGAGATCGCGCCGTCGCGCGACCTCTACACGACGCCGCTGCATCCCTACACCGAAGCCCTGCTCTCGGCCGTGCCGATCCCCGACCCCACGGTGCGGCGCGAGCGCATCCGCCTGACGGGCGACGTGCCGAGCCCGCTGCGCCCGCCTTCCGGCTGCCGCTTCCACACGCGCTGCCCGATCGCGCGGGGCTCGCCCTGCGCCGAGGTGGCGCCGCCGCTGCGCGAGGTGCGGTCCGGGCACTGGGTGGCCTGCCACTTCCGCGGGTAGGGCGGCGGCGGGGCGCGATCAGGGCGCGGCGCCGCCGAGGCCCAGCCGCGCCGCCGCCATCGCCAGCCGCCGATCGAGCGTCCAGATCCGGGCATCCGGTGTCAGTCTCGTCGCGGCCAGCAGGTGGGCATCGACATAGCCGATGCCCCCGCCGGCGAGCCCGGCCGCTTCGATGAAGCCGAGCACCTCCGCATCGCAGGCCATGGCGGACTGCGGCAGGCCGGCCAGCGCCTCCAGCACGGCGACGCGGTTGCGCAGGGCGCCGCAGGCGATCTCGCCCGTGACGAAGGCGTGGCCAAGCACGGCGCCCTCGGCCAGCAGCGTCGCCAGCACCGGATCGCGCTGCCGCAGGTGACCTGTCCAGACCGAGGTGTCCGCGAGGATCACGCCGCGTCGGGCGGCGCAGGCGGGCGCCGCCGCGGCACCGACCGCAGGTCCGGCTCGGTGCCGCCGAGGCGGGCCAGCCGGCGGGCGCTCTCGCGCTGGATGAGGGCGGTCAGCGCCTCCCGCAGCAGGGCCGCGGTTTCGCGCATGCCGCTGAGTTCGCGCGCGCGCTCCAGCAGGGCGTCGCCGAGTGCGACGGTGGTGCGCATCCAGGTCTTCCTCGCCGGTCACGGCATGGATTCCGGCATCAGTGATGTTGCAGTCAATGCCGCGGCACGACCAGAGCCCGCGCATCAGCAGCCCGCATCCCACCCGGTCCGAGGGCATGGCGTCGGCGGGTCGCAGACCCCTCCTCGCAAGTATTCCTCGCGCCGGGCCCGGCCGTTCCGACGGGGTGCGGTTCGCGGAAAGCCGGCAGGCACCCTTTCCCACACCGGCCCCGCATGGTTCCCTCTCGCCCAACGACACCACCTGGGAGACATCCATGACCCGCCGCCGCAGCCTGCTGCTCGCAGCACCCGCCCTGCTCGCCGCCCCCGCGCTGGCGCAGACCGCAGCCTGGCCCGAGCGGTCGATCAGCATGATCGTCGCCTATCCCGCGGGCGGCGGCACCGACGTGGCGGCGCGGCTGCTGGCCAAGGTGATGGAACGCCTGCTCGGGACCGCCATCGTCATTGTCAACCGCCCCGGCGCCGGCGGGGAGATCGGCTTCACCGAGCTGGCGCGCGCCCGGCCGGACGGGCACGTCATCGGCTTCATCAACACGCCGACCATCATGACCATCCCCATCGAGCGGCCGAACGCCCGCTTCCGCCTGGATGACTTCGCGCCGATCGCCAACGTGGTGGACGACCCGGGCTGCATCTGGGTGCGCCCGGCCAGCCTCTTCCGCGGCGTCGCCGACCTGGTGGCGGAGGCGAAGCGGCGGCCCGGGACGATCAGCTACGGCACCTCCGGCGTCGGCTCGGACGACCACCTGGCGATGCTGCACCTGGAGCGGCTGACGGGGGCGAAATTCCTGCACATCCCCTTTGCCGGCGGCGCGCCGGTGCGCACCGCGGCGCTATCGGGACAGATCGACCTCGGGGTCGCGAATGTCGGCGAGGGCGTGGCCGATGCCCGGCAGGGGCTGCTGCGGGCCCTCGGCGTCATGGCGCCGCAGCGCTGGGAGGGGGCGCCGGACCTGCCGACCTTCCGAGAGCAGGGCTTCGACCTGGTGGATGGCTCCATGCGCGGCCTGGCGGCGCCGGCCGGCGTGCCGCGCGAGATCCTGCAGCGCCTGGCCGGGGTGACGCGGCAGGCGCTGGGCGACCCGGAATTCGTCGCCGGGGCCATGCAGCTTCTGCTGCCGCTGCGCTACCTCGATCCGGACGCCTACCGCGCCGAGCTGCGCAGGATGGACGAGGGGTTCAAGGCGCTCTGGGCGCAGCATCCCTGGCGCGATTAGGGCGGCTCGGGATTGTGGAAGGCGGGGGATTTTTCGTCTTGACAGATCGGAACGAATAGTGAACATCTTGATCGGATACCTTCCATTGCCGAGCGACCCCCTATCCGTGCATGACATGACCCTATAATCCGCGTTATGCGCATGGCATGGCCTCCGGGCCATGCAATCCTGCGCGTTGCTGCGGCGCGGCGCGTGATGGGATGGTGTCCCCGAACCCCAGGAACCGGGCCATGACGCAGCTTTCCCCCGCCAGCCGCACCGCCGCCGGAACGGCCGGCATGGGCGCCCCGGCGGTCGGCGTCGGCGTGCTCATCGCCACTGCCGTGCTCTGCGCCGCCTTGGCCATGGGGCTGCGCAACAGCGCCGGCCTGTTCCTCGCGCCGATGACGGCGGCGCATGCCTGGACAGCCTCCGGCTTCGCTTTCGCCATCGCGCTGCAGGTGCTGCTGAACGGCGCCACCCAGCCGCTCTGGGGCCAGCTCGCGGACCGCTACGGCGGGCGCACGGTGATCATGTTCGGCGCGCTGCTGCAGGCCGCCGCTGTCACCGGCATGGCCTTCGCGGACAGCCTGCCGCTGTTCACCTTCTTCGCCGGCGTGGTCATGGGCATCGCGGTCTCGGCGGCGGGGATGCCGATCATCATCGCCTCGCTCACCCGCCTGCTGCCGGAGGAGAAGCGCGGCCGCGCCACCGGCCTCGGGACCGCCGGCTCCTCCTTCGGGCAGTTCCTGGTGGTGCCGATCGTGCAGCTCGCGATCAACGGCCAGGGCTGGCAGGCGGCGCTGCTGCTGGTCGCCGCGCTGTCGCTGCTGATGATCCCGCTCGCGTTGCCGCTGAACGACAATCCGGCCACCCCCATGCCCGGCCCGCAGGATGAGCGCACGGCGCGCCAGGCGGTCGGCCAGGCACTGCGCGACCCGAGCTTCTGGTATCTCAGCGCCGGCGCCTTCGTCTGCGGCCTGCATGTCAGCTTCATGGGCATCCACCTGCCGGCCTTCGTCGCCTCCTGCCACCTGCCGGTGGCGGTCGGTGCCGGCGCGATCAGCCTGATCGGGCTGTTGAACATCGCCGGCTCGCTGGCCTCGGGCGAGCTGACCCAGCGCTGGAAGCGGCGCGAGCTGCTGGTCGGCATCTTCGCCGCGCGCGGCGTGCTGATCGCCTGGTTCCTGATGGTGGACAAGACCACCACGACGGTGCTGATCTTCGCCGCGCTGATGGGCATCCTGTGGCTGTCCACCATACCGCCGCAGATCGCGCTCTGCGCGCGGAATTTCGGCCTGCGCTGGCTGGCGACGATCTTCGGCCTGGTGTTCTTCTTCCACCAGGTCGGCGGCTTCACCGGCGCCTGGCTCGGCGGCGTGATCTTCGACCGCACCGGCAGCTACGACCTGATGTGGGTGATCGCCATGCTCGCCTCCGCCTTCGCCGCGATGGTGCAACTGCCGATGCGCGACGGGCCGCCGCGTCTCGCGGCGGTGGCGACGGCGGCGTGATCGCGCTCCCTGCGCGAGTTGACGATCTCGGCCGAGGTGGTGCGCTACCGCCGGGAACGCTGGGCGGCGCCGTCCGGTGAGACGGTGCTGGCGCCCTTGCCTGCCGGCATTGTCGGCGGCTTCGGTCCGGGGCTGCGACGCTTTCTGCTGGTGGCCCATGCCCAGGGCCAGGTGACGACGGAGCGTCTCGTGGCCTTGCCGGGCGGGATCGGCATCGGGATCTCGAAACGGCAGGTGGTGCGGCTGCTGACCTCGCGGCTCGATGGGCTGATTGCCGAGGAGCGGGATGTGCTGCGCACCGGCCTGGCGACCGCGCGCCGGGTGACGGTGGACGACACCGCGGCGCGGCACGCCCGGCAGGACGGGGTGACGACGCAGATCGGCGACGAGCGCTTCGCCGCTTTTCGCACCGGTGCCTCGAAGTCGCGCCAGGCCTTCCTGTCGCTGCTCCGCGCTGGTCACGGCGAGTATGTGATCAACGACGCGGCGCTCGCCTGCATGCGCGGCCGCGCCTTGGCCGGACCAGTGATCGAGCAACTGGCGGCGCATCCGACGAAGGTCTTTGCCGACGAGGCCGCCTGGACGGCGCTCCTGGCGGCGCTCGGCATCGACCGGCTGGCGGTCACGCCTGAGCCGGCGCGGATCGCCACCGAAGGAGCCCTCTGGGGCACGATCCAGGCGCATGCGCTGCGGCCGGGCATGGCCAGCGTCCCGGTGAAGCCGGCCGAGGCGCAGGCGGCGGCGATGCTGCTCAGGACGCGCGAGCTCGTGGTGAAGCGGCGCACCCAGCTTGCCGACGCGCTGCGCGGCCATGCCGCCGAGTTCGGCCTGGTCGCGGCGCAGGGCAGGGCCAGGCTCGCGCCGTGATCGGTAGGACCGAACCTGCCCGTTGCCCCCGGCGAGGCCCTGCCCAGCCGCATCGGGCCGGTTTGCCGGCCCTTCGCAGCGCACCACGGCACGCGGTATGAACCCGGACCCCGCCGGATGCTGCCGATGCGCCGATCCCTGCTGCTTCTCGCCGCCTGCCTCGCCCTGGCCGCCGAGCCACTGGCGCGGGCCCAGCCCGCCCCCGCCGGCGTGCTCTCCATCTACAACTGGACCGACTACATCGACCCCGCCATCGTCCAGCGCTTCCGGGCCGAAACCGGCATCCGCGTCCGCTACGACGTCTTCGACAGCCTGGAGACGCTGGAGGGCAAGCTCTCCGCCGGTCGCTCCGGCTACGACCTCGTCGTCCCCACCGCCGAGCCGACCTTCGCCCGCCTGGTCCGCGCCGGCGCGCTGCGGCCGCTCGACCACGCGCGCATCCCGAACTGGCGCAACCTGGACCGGGCGCTGATGGACCGCGTCGCCGTGGTGGATCCCGGCAACCGGCACGGCGCGATCTACCTCTGGGGCACGGTCGGTCTTGGCATCCTGCCGGAGCGGGTGCGCGCCATCCTCGGCCCCGAGGCGCCGCTCGACGGTCTCGACCTGCTGCTGAACCCGGAGACGGCGCGGCGGCTGCGCGGCTGCGGCCTGGTGGTGATGGACAGCCCGACGGACGTGCTGCCCTCCGTCCTCCGCTGGCTCGGCCGCGACCCGGACAGCACCGAGGCCGCCGACCTCGCCGCCGCGGGTGCGGCGCTGGCCGCCATCCGCCCTTTCCTGCGCGCCATCCCGGGCAGCGGGCAGATCGTGGACATGCTGGCGACGGGGGAGGCCTGCGTCGCGTTCACCTATTCCGGTGACGCCATCCAGGCTGCGGCCCGCGCGCGGGAAGCCGGGCGCGGCGTGCAGGTGGCCTATGTCGCGCCGCGGGACGGCGCGCATCTCTGGTTCGACATGCTGGCGATTCCGGCCGATGCGCCGAATCCAGAGGCCGCGCTCGCCTTCATCGATTTCGTGCTGCGCCCCGACGTCATGGCGGCGATCAGCAGCCAAGTGCGCTACGCCAATGCCGTCCCGGCCGCCCGCCCGCTCATCGCGGCGGCAGTGCGCGACGACCCCAACGTCTTCCCCACGCCCGAGGCGCTGGCGCGGGCCTTCGTCCCCGGCACCCTGCCGCCCGCCGCGGAGCGTGCACGCACGCGGCTCTGGTCCCGCTTCAAGGCCGGGGGGCGCTGAGCCCTGCTCGCGCTGGAGGGCGTCTCCAGGCGCTTCGGCGCGACGGTTGCGCTGGATGGGCTGAGCCTCGCCGTGGCGCCGGGGGAGTTCCTGGCCCTGCTCGGCGGCTCGGGCTCCGGCAAGTCCACGCTGCTGCGGCTGGTCGCGGGGTTCGAGATGCCCGATGCCGGGCGCGTCCTGCTGGATGGCGCGGACCTGGCGCCGCTGCCGCCGCACCGGCGGCCAGTGGGGATGGTGTTCCAGGGCTATGCGCTGTTCCCGCACCTGACGGTGTTCGACAACGTCGCCTACGGCTTGCGCCGCGACGGCGCGGCGCGGGCGGAGATCGCACGCCGCGTCGCCGAGGCGCTGGCGCTGGTGGGGCTGGAGGGCCTGGACCGCCGCAGGCCGCACCAGCTTTCCGGCGGGCAGCGGCAGCGCGTGGCGCTGGTGCGCGCCCTGGTGCGACGGCCCCGCGTGATGCTGCTGGACGAGCCGCTGGCGGCGCTGGATGCCGGCCTGCGCGAGCGCACCGGCCTCGAGCTGCGCGCCATCCAGCGGGCCACCGGCGCCGCTTTCGTCATGGTCACCCATGATCAGGCGGAGGCGCTGGCGCTGGCGGACCGGGTGGCGGTGCTGGAGCAGGGGCGGCTGGCGCAGCTCGGGACGCCGGTCGCGCTGTACGAGCGGCCGGCAACGCGTTTCGTCGCCGGCTTCCTCGGCGCCGCGAATGTGCTGGAGGGGCGCGCCGCGGGCGGCGTGATCACCTGTGCCGCTGCCGGCTGCACGCTGCGGCCGGCCGAGACCATGCCCGAGGGACCGGTCGCCACGGCGCTGCGGCCGGAGCGCATCCGTGTCCTGCCGCCCGGCGCGGCCGCGCCTGCCGAGAACGGGCTTGCCGGCACGGTCACGGAGCGCGCCTTCCGCGGGGAGAGCTGGCTGCTGGTGGTGCGCGCCCGTGGCGGCCAGGCATTGCGCGTGGTGCTGCCGGCGGGTGCCGCGCCGCCCGCGGCGCAGACGCCGGTCGCGCTGGCCTGGGACGCGGCGAGCGTCGTCGTGCTGGCCGGCTGATGTGCCGCGCGCTGATCCTGGCGCCGCCCTTGCTCTGGCTGGCGCTGTTCGTCGCGGCGCCGCTGGCGATCCTCGGCGCCATCGCGCTGTCCGAGCCGGCGGCCGGCATTCCTCCTTTCGCCTCGCCGCTGGCCTGGGATGGCGGGTGGCCGCGCTGGCAGGGCACGCTGGCCAGCCTCGCCGCCCTGGTCGAGGACCCGCTCTATGCCGAGGCTGCGTTGCGCGCGCTGCGCGTCGCCGCCGTGACCGGCGCGCTCTGCCTGGTGATCGCCTATCCCATGGCGCTCTGCATCGCCCGCGCCCGGCCGGAGCGGAGGCCGCTGCTGCTGGTGCTGGTGCTGCTGCCCTTCTGGACCGGCTTCCTGCTGCGCATGAGCGCCTGGATCGGCCTGCTGCGCGACGAGGGCTGGATCAACGGCGTGCTGCAGGGCCTCGGGTTGACGCAGGCGCCGCTGCCGCTGCTGTATTCGGAGGCCGCGCTGATGCTGGGGATGGTGCATTCCTACCTGCCCTTCGCCGTGCTGCCGCTGTTCGCCACGCTGAGCCGCCTCGATCCGGCACTGGAGGAGGCGGCGGCGGCGCTGGGCGCGCGGCCCGCAATGGCGTTCTGGACGGTGACGCTGCCGCTCTCGCTGCCCGGCGCGGCGGCGGGGTTCCTGCTGGCCTTCATTCCGGCGGCCGGGGAGTTCGTGATCCCGGAGCTGCTGGGCCCGCCGGAGGCGCAGCTGGTCGGCCGCGTGCTCTGGGCGGAGTTCTTCCAGAACCGCGACTGGCCGCTGGCGGCGGCGTTGGCGCTGGCGCTGCTGGCGGTGCTGGTCGTGCCGATCCTGTTGTTCCAGCGGCTGGAGGTGCGGCGATGAGGCGCATCACCCCTCCCGCGCAGGGGTCCGGTCGGAGGCGTCCTTCGCCAGCACGGTGGCGAATGGCCGGCGCTGCGCCATGAGGCGTTGCGGCCTGATCGCCGGCCTCGGCTTCCTCTGGGCGCCGATCCTGCTGCTGGCCGGCTATGCCTTCTCGGC
>ERZ1066121.1894-NODE-1894-length-14092-cov-6.581178_pt1 | contig 14092 bp, 13 predicted proteins | sample MGYA00382768_ERZ1066121 | MGnify/ENA primary metagenome ERZ1066121 (study PRJEB33369, sample SAMEA5778351) | biofilm metagenome | biome: Industrial cooling water; feature: Water cooling tower basin; material: Biofilm | place: United Arab Emirates | collected... | reverse complement strand
ACCACGACCTGCAGGACCTTCGTTGTCGTCGCCTCTATCACGCGCCTGCCTCGCTCGTGCTCGAAGAAAGGGAAGAACGACGCATTTCTTCTCTCGACGCAAGGTGAAACTATCGCAGAAAGAACCAAGCCTGCGTTTCACCCCTCGACGAGGAGCCATCGTGCACCGCTCTCTTTGGCTTGGATGCGCGCTCTGCGCATGGATATGGGTCTACTCTCCAGCCGCGTCGAGCGAGAGGGTTCAGGGGCAACGACAAGGGCTTGCTCCCCAAGAAGGCTTATCTCTCCCCCCAGCCAAAGGCCGCGCGCCCTTTCACCTCGAGCTGCGGCTGAAACAAGCGCCCTTTCGCGACGCGCCCCAAGACGCGCCTCATGTCATCGTCCACGCGAGCAGCCACTTCCGTGCCGACCGCCCCTTCACGCTCGTGGTCTTCTTCCACGGTTGGAGCGGGTGTACACGGGTTCTGGCCTATCTCGGCAAGGAAGCCCGCTGCACACCCTCCATGCCTCCAGCTCCGGGTTGGGGATTGCTCGAACGCCACGAACGCGCCGGCTTGCCTTCCTTGCTGATCGTCCCGCAGCTGGCGTGGCGCAAGCGCGAGACGAAGACAGGACGCTTTCGTGAAGCCAGCTACCTCCGCGCCTTCCTCCGCGAGTTGCGCGACATCCTGCGCGCGGAGACGGGTCAGGAGATCGACCTCGAGGCGGCCCCTCGCAGCGTCTGGCTCGCGCACAGCGCCGGATACGCGCCTCTACGCGACCTCTTGGAACAAGACACGCCGCTTCCCGGCACCTCTCAGGACGTGGTCCTCTTCGACGCGCTCTACGAGGACGCAGCCGTTTTTGCGCGCTGGCTCCGCACGCCAGGAGCGCATAAGCGCCTCGTCAGCTTTTATACCAGCGATGCGACCACCCAGGCGCAGAACCGAGCGCTCGCCGAACGATTGCGTCGCGCCAAGGTGGAGCTCTCTTTCGAGGATCGGGAGCTGGAATCCCCCTTCCCCTGCGCCTCTCCTCTCGTGATCCGTCGCTCCCGCGTCGGCCACGGCCGCGTTGCGCTCACCTACTTCAGCCCGCTCTTGCGCGCCCTAGGAGGCTGCGAGCCGGGTGAAACGTAGCTCACCGTTTCAGTCGCACGACGAAGCACGCCTTGGGCGAGGTGACCAATACGGCCAATACGGCGTCACAATCGAGCGATAGCGAGCGCGCCCGCAGCGGAGGCCCAGGGACGGGCTCCAGCCCTTCCCTAGGGCGGAGCGAGGACGAAAGCCGCTATCGCTCGATTGTGACGCCCTATTAGAGCGCCCGGCACTCGAGGGCAGAGAGACCTTCGCGAACGCGCGAGGCGGGCGAGAGCAGCGTGCTGCGGCCCTCTTCGCCAGCGACAAAGGACAAGACCTCGGCCGCGTTCTGGGTGCCGCGCAGACGGCGACGGCCCTCCTCTTCGCGCAGCAGACGGGAGATCTTGGCCAAGCAGGCGAGGTGCTCCGCGGCGAGCTGGTGCGGGCTGATGAGCGCGAAGAAAATGCGCACCGGGCGCCCGTCGACCGCGTCGAAAGGCACGCCCTCGGGGTGGACGAGCACCGCCATCCGAGAACGCTCCAGGCCAGCGAGTCGGCCGTGCGGGATGGCCACGCCAGAGCCGACGCCCGTGGTGGCGAGCCGTTCACGCTCGCTCAGCGCCTCGTGGATGACTGACTCTGTAGGCGAGGGGAGGTTTCTTGCGAGCAGCCCCGCGAGGTGGCTGAGAACATCCATCTTGGAGCGCGGGGCCGAGCTATGCTCGATGCGCTGTTCGGAAAGCAAGTTCGCAAGACGCATTGGGGGGCGAGCTACCCTAAAATTCGCCTTTGTGCAAGCGCCTCAGGGTCAAGAAAAAGGCCGCCGGGCATTTGACTGCACCGGCGGCCCTTTCACTTTTGGATTTCGGCTCTAGACGTGGCCGTGGTGGCGCCGCGAGGTCTCGGCCGCTTTGGAGTCGCGGATTTGGCGATCGATGCGGTCGATCGCCGCCGTGAGCGAATGGTAGATATCCTCCGACTCATCGAAGCCCGCGAAGCGCTCGCCGTCGACTTGGGCCGTCATGTCGACCCGGAAAAGGTGGCGCTCGTTCGATAAAATCACGTCGACTTCGGGTGGCAAGGGGCTGTATTTCCGCAGTCGTTCGAGTTTCTCCGTGGCAAAGCTTTTCAGCGCTTCCGATGACTGAACGTTACGAAACGTGAAGGACACTCTCATTCTTTCTCCCTCCGGTTAGCTCCGCCGACTCGAACAAAGGGTTTATTCCAACCAACGCACTCCTATCGCGCTTTCTTCCTCAAAAATACTTCTTTCGCTTGGAAGAACTCAAGATGCCCAGCATCTCGCGGTATTTGGCCACGGTTCGCCGCGCGATGACGACCCCGTCTTGCGCGAGGATTTCGACTAGCTTTTGATCCGAGAGGGGGTTGCGCGGGTCCTCGCCGCCGATGATTTTGCGGATCGACTGCTTGACGCTCTCCGAGGCGATGTCGTCGTTGTTGTCGCGACGAATGGCGCTGTTGAAGAAGAACTTCAGCTCGAAGAGGCCGCGCGGCGTATGGACGTATTTATTGCTCGTCACGCGCGAAATGGTGCTCTCGTGCATGCCGACGGTATCGGCGACGTCACGGAGGATCATCGGCTTGAGGTGCTCGATGCCCTTTTCGAAGAAGTCGTATTGCTTGTCGACGATGCACTCGGTGACCTTGACGATGGTCTTGCGGCGCTGGTCGATGCTGCGGATCAACCACTGCGCGCTGCGTAGCTTCGACTGGATGTACTCGCGGGCCTTCGGGTCTTCGGTCATGGCCGCTCGGTAGAAGCCGCTGATCTTGAGCTTGGGCATGCCGTCGTCGTTGGCGACGACGAAGTACTTGTCCCCCACCTTGTGCACGTGCACATCGGGCGTGATGTATTGGGGCTCTTCGTCGGTATAGTTGCGGCCCGGACGGGGCTCGAGCTCCGTGATGATCTGCGCGACGTCGTAGACCTCCTCCAGGCTGACGCGCAGGTCCTTGGCGATGGCGGCGTAGTTGCGACGCTCGAGGTTTTTGAGGTGGTGCTGGATGACGTCGAGCACGAGCTGGTCGAGCTGATAATGTTCGGCCTGCACCCGGAGGCACTCCTCGAGGGAGCGCGAGGCGACGCCGATGGGGTCGAAGCGCTGGATGATCTTCAAGACCTCCTCGGCGTCTTCGGGGTCGATGCCGGCTTCGCCCGCCAGCTTCTCGACGACGCGCTCGCTTTCGACACCTTCGACGCGAAGATAACCATCGTCGTTGAGGTTGCCGATGACCAGAGCGCCGAAACGCTTCTCCTCTTCGATGAGCTCGCTCATCCGCAATTGCCAGAGCAAGTGCTCGGTGAGGTCTTCGGCGGTCGAAAGCGTCGACTCTACGCCCGGCATCTCGTCCGAGTCGGCGTAGTTGCGCGAGGTCGGCACCGGCGCCTGCATGGCGTGGTTCTCGAGGTAGCGGTCCCAGTCGATGTCTTCGGATTTGCGGTCGGCGTCCGGCACCACGTCGGCGTTGGCGGCTTCGTTGAAACTCACGCTTTCGAAGGCGCTTTCGGCGGCGCTCATTTCGGCGGGGGCTTCGGTCGCTGCCGTGCTCGCCGCGCCCGCGTTGCTATCGACGTCGACTTGGTCTTCGAGGATGGGGTTTTCGAGGAGCTCTTCCCGTACCAAATCGACGAGCTCCATCCGCGACATTTGAAGCAGCTTGATGGCTTGCTGCAGCTGCGGCGTCATCACCAACTGTTGCGACAACCTGAGCTGCTGTTTAATCTCCATTGCGCTCTCCTAAATTCATAGCGTCGCTAAGACGAGCCTCCCCTCCGCCTTTCCCCGCTGTTTTCCACCAAACCTTATTCTAGTATATGCTCCGTATGCGCAGGTGGAAACCGCTCTCTTTGCGCCGAGGTGAGAAAGATGCTTTCCCGGGAAGGACGCCGTTTTCCAGGCATCTGGATATTGCCTCGGCCTAGGGTGCATTTTTTGCACATTTTACCGAAAAGGCCAAGCTCATGACGCAGTTCCTCTCGTCGCCGGATCTCGTTCCCAGGGGATTGGAGCGCGATTCCTCTTCGCTGCCGCTCTACCGAAGTGCCTCCAGCGCCGAAAGTTTGGCGCCCAAGACGCAGGTCGAACGTCCGGTCGTGGTGGTCGCCGAAGACGAAGCCCATACCCGCAGCCAGATCTGCAAACTGCTGCGAGAGCAGGGGATCGAGGTGCACGCGGCCGCGAGCGGCCGAGAGGTGCTCGAACTGGCGACCCGCCTGCCGGTCGACCTCTTCCTCCTCGACGTCGTCATGCCCGGCATCGACGGGGTCAATTGCTGCCGCTTGGTCAAGGGCATGCGCGCCGGCGCCTTCGTGCCGGTGATCCTCCTGACCCAGCGCGCCGACCCGCGCAGCCGCGTCGAGGGACTGCGCATCGGTGCCGACGACTACATCTGCAAGCCCTACGACGAACCGGAGCTCCTCGCCCGCGTCCAGAGCATGTTGCGGATCAAGAAAACGCACGACGAGATCGCGGTCGCCAAACGGCAGCTCGAAGACATCGCCCTGCGCGACGGCATGACCGGGCTCTACAACTACCGTTATTTGAGCAGCCGTCTGCAAGAGGAGTTCAAACGCGCCGAGCGGCGCAGCGAACCTCTCGCCTGCATGATGGTCGACGTCGACCATTTCAAGCGCTTCAACGACCGCTACGGGCACGACATGGGCGACCGCGTGCTCATCCGTGTGGCAGACGTATTGCGCAGCTCGGTGCGTGAGATCGATGTGGTGGCCCGTTATGGAGGCGAGGAGTTCGCGCTCCTTTTGCCGAACACCTCGATGCAAGGCGCGCTCACCGTCGCCCTGCGCATCACCGCCAACATCGCCCTCCAGGGACGCGACGAAGAGTTTGGCGACGCGCCGCTCACGCTCTCGATCGGCGTCGCGCTCTATCCCAACCAAGGCATCTCCGCCAAAGAAGAGCTCTTGAAAGCCGCGGATCAGGCGCTCTACGCCGCCAAGGAACGAGGCCGCAACCGCGTCTGCTTCTTCCGCGATGGAGAGATCTTGTCGAGCCCATCGGCGCCGCCGAGCGAGTGGGCCAAAGGCTAAACACCTGCGGGCCGCAATCTTGGCTTGCTGGCTCCTGCGGCCAGCTCTAGCTTGCGCGTATGGCGGTTGTGGAGGTCGAGGCTTTGGAGAAGCGTTACGGTGACGTACACGCGCTCAAAGGCATCCGCTTCGCGCTCGAGGGCAAACGTATCGGCTTGCTTGGCCCCAACGGCGCGGGCAAGAGCTCGCTGCTGAAAATATTGCTCGGCTTGGTCCATCCCGATCACGGGCAAGTGCGTGTCTTCGGTCGCGCCATCGAAGAGCGCTCCGTCGCCTGGCGCAGCCATCTCGGCTATATGGCCGAGGGCGACGCCGTGCTGCCCGGGCTCTCTGCGCTCGACTACGTCACGCTGGCCGGCGAGCTCTGCGCCCTGCCCAGCGCCGAGGCGAAAAACCGTGCGCATCAGGTCTTGTATTATGTGGGCCTCGGCGACGCGCGTTACCGGCAGTTGGGTTCTTTCTCGACCGGCATGAAGCAACGTGCGCGTCTCGCTCAAGCGCTGGTCGGCGATCCGCGTCTGCTCCTCCTCGATGAGCCGACCAACGGCCTCGACCCGATGGGCCGCGAAGAGATGTTGACCTTGATCCGCGACATCCCCGAGCGGACCGGCGCGACCGTTCTGCTCTCGAGCCATATTCTTCAGGATGTCGAACGGACCTGCGATCAGGTCCTGGTGCTCGCGGGCGGCGAGTTGCTCTACGACGGTCCCCTTCAGCCCCTGGTCACTCCCGAACGGGGCTCGTTCGAGGTGCGGGTCAAAGGCGACGCCAAAGCCCTGAAGGCGCCCCTCGAAGCGGCACGCTGCGGCGTCCGCGTCCTCGGCCCGACCTTGGAGGTGCATGTTCCCGAAGGCGAAGGCGCCAATCTCATCCTGAAAATTGCGGTCCAATCCGGGCTGCAAATCCGCCATCTCGCGCCTCTCGAACGCACCCTGGAGCGCGCCTTCTTCTCGACCATCGAACGCCGTGCCCCCGCACATCGAGCACAGGCCCTGCGCGAATCGTGACCGCACTCGCCGTGGACTGCCAAAAGTTGAGCGTTCGTTACGGCTCGGTGCAGGCCGTCGACGAGCTCTCCTTTTCCTTCGCGCCGGGGGAGCTTTTTGGTCTCCTCGGCCCCAACGGTGCCGGTAAGTCTTCGGTGCTTTCGGTGCTTTGCACTCTGCGCAAGCCGAGCGCGGGCGAGGTCCGTGTAGCGGGCTACGACGTGCAGAAGGAGGCGCGTGCGGTGCGCAAGCATATCGGCGTCATCTTCCAAGACGTGACGCTCGACGACCGCCTGAGCGGCAGAGAAAACCTGGAGCTCCACGCGCGGATCTGGGGCATCGATCCCGCGCATCGACGCGCGCGGCTGCAAGAGGCCATCGAGCTCTGCGATTTGGCCTCCGCCATCGACAGGCAAACAAGGACCTACAGCGGCGGCATGAAACGGCGCCTGGAGCTCGCCCGCGTCCTCGTGCACCAACCTCGCATCCTTTTCCTAGACGAGCCGACGGCCGGACTCGACGCGCAAACACGACGCCACCTTTGGCAACATCTGCAGACCCTAAGGCAAGAACACGGCCTGAGCGTGCTCTTGACGACGCATTACCTCGAGGAAGCCGAGCAAGCCGACCGCGTGGCGATCATCGATCGGGGCCGGCTGATCGCGCTTGGCTCTCCCGACGAGATCGCGGCGCAAGTGCCGCCCGCCACGACGCCGCCGCCGCCGCGCGGCCGTTTGGAGGAAGCATACGTCCACCTGGTGGGTCGGGATCTGCGTGAGGAGGAAGCGGGAACTCGCGACCGACTGCGCGACGCGCTGCAGCGCAAAGGCCGGGGGGGAAAGCTGCGATGAGGCGCTTTGGCGAGATCGTCTTTGCGCTCTGCCAACGCGAGCTGCTGCGCTTCCTGCGCGAACGCACCCAGATTTACTCCGCTTTGGCTCGCCCGCTGCTCTGGTTGGTGTTGCTCGGCAGCGGCATGCAAGGGGCCTTTCAGGACGAAACCGGCACCGACTACATGCGCTTTCTGCTGCCTGGGGTGATGACCATGAGCATCCTCTTCGGCGGGCTGCTCTCGGGAGTTTCCACGGTTTGGGATCGCGAGTTCGGCTTCATGCGCGAGATGCTCGTGGCGCCGATTTCGGCCTTCAGCATCGTCGGCGGCAAGCTCTTGGCGGGCGCGCTCGTCACGAGTTTGCAGGCCTTCATTACACTCGCTTTTGCGCCTTGGGTGGGGGTGCAACTGCCCTGGATCGCCTTCGCTCTCGCCCTTCCCTATATTTTCCTGACCAGCATCGGCGTGGTGGCGATGGCCTTGTGCATCGCAGCGCGGATGCGGACGTTGGAGGGCTTCGGCAGCCTGGCCAATTTCGTGGCCCTGCCGCTCTTTTTTCTCTCGGCTTCGATGTATCCACTCCGCCATGTGCCGAGCTGGATGCGGCCCTTGGTCGAGCTCAATCCGATGACCTACGCCGTCGATGCGCTGCGGCAGATCGTCGGTGGCCAGGGCCACTGGTCTCTGGCCGCCGACACCGCGGTGCTCACGCTCTTCGCGCTCTCATTGAGCGCGGCGGCGGCCTTCCTCTTCCGCCGGGAGAGCTGAGGCGCGTGGGCCTGAGCCGAAGCGCAGGGAGCTGTAGATGCCGAACACGAGGGCGAGCAGAAAGCAGGGCAAGGCCCATCGCCACTCCACGCGCACGGGGCTGACTTGCATCCAAAGCTGCGAAGCCGCACCGCGGTAGATGCGGCGTAGGGAGTAAACCACCGCAAAGAGGGCGAAGAGGTTCATCATCAGCAGGGCGGCGCGTGCGCCGCGCATGGCGCTGCGGCGGCGGCGGCGTACGACGATGCTTAGGAAACATCCAGCGACCGCCGGAATGCACCAGAGGCTGGGCGCGCGATCGGCGGCGAGCTCGAAGGCCGAGACGGTCCGCCGGGCCGGTACGTCGCTGTCAAGACGCACGACACTGACGAAGGGCGCGAAAAAGGCGACCGTCAGCAGGAATGCGCTCAGCAAGAGCCCGCCGCGGCCTGCGCTTAGCCCTCGGACTTCGTCGGGCTCATCGTCTTGCCAGAGATCGTCGTCCAACTCGCCCTCCTCCCCTTGCCATGGCAGCTCGAATGCCAAACGCAAGGTCCTTGCCTCCGGAAGGTTCGTCCCCTCCTCGCGTTCGTACGTCGACCGTGTCATTCTACGGAAACTCAGCCACACCGCGAGGCCCTCGTGCACATTCGTTCGATGAGCAAAAGGGATTACGATTTCGTCGTCTCCGTCCTCGACCGCTGGTGGGACGGTCCGTCGAACGAGCGTGCACATCCCGTGTTTTTCCACGAGCTCGGGCAGGATGCGCTCGTCGCCGAAGAAGAAGGCGCGGTCATCGGCTTTCTGCTGGGCTTCGTCTCGCCGCAGCCCGAGCCTTATGCCTACGTGCACCTGGTGGGGATCCACCCGGAGTACCGCCGTAGGGGTGTAGGTAAGGCCCTGTACGAAGCCTTTATCGCGCGCGCCAAAACGCGAGGAGCGACGCGGATGAAGGTCATTTCGGCGCCCGGCAACGACGCGTCGGAGCGCTTCCACGTGGCGATGGGTTTCAGCACGCAGGTGACGGCCGACTACGCGGGCCCCGGGCGAGCGCGGGTAATCTATCTGCGAAAGCTTTGAGGCTTAAGAAGATGCTTTGAATACGCGCTTCGGCTCGTTATCATCGCAAGCGAGTGCCAAGGAGCGGAGACGCATGAGTTATTCTGGATCGGTTGAAGCCTCGCAAGCACGCGAGCGTCTGGGACAAGCCCTCGCGGTGTTGCAGGAAGATCCCAACATTCCCCCAGAAGTGATGGCGGTGGCCCAGAACATCGCACAATCCGTCGGTGCCCTCTTCGAAGCCGAACGCGCTTCGTCGGAGCCCGATGGCAAGACCTGCATCCGGAACGCCTTGAGTTCGCTGAGTCAGACCTTGGCGCTGCTGCAAGACGTGCGCGGTCAACACCGCGGCATCGAACTCGCGACCGAGGTCATCGCCAAGACGATGAGCGAGCTCTATCCGCTGACCACGCGCGCCAGCCGCGCACCGCAGCCCATGCCCAGCCCAGCGGCGGGTCCGGCCATCCCTCCGGCGGGAAGCCCAGGCGCCCACGACCTCGAGGCGAACGTCGGTGCCACCACGGTATCCAACTTCTTCGTCGGCTTCTCCGGCGAGGTCGCCGAAGGCGGCGTGTTTCTAGCGACCTACGAGGTGCTGCCCAAAGGCAGCCCGGTGAACCTGCTGGTCACCCTCCCCGGCGGCTTCGAGTTCCGCGTCCAAGGCTACGTCCGCTTCGTACGCGAGCCCCTGGACGTCTCCGCCGACGCTCAACCGGGCATGGGCATCCAGTTCCGCGAGCTCGCCGCCGAGTCACGTGAGCTGGTGTTGCGCTTCATCCGCAAGCGCCCCCCGATGTTCTACGACGAGTAGTCTTGTGCGTCGGCGAATGCACCCGACGCAGGGGCTCATTCGCCGACGTAGCCTAGGGCGCGGAGGCGTTCGACGGCGGCTTGGTCGTGATCGACGGAGACTTGCCGCCTAGGGATCGCGCCTTTGCTGGCGTTGCTCTCCCACTCGCTCAGCGAGGCGCGGGCTTCGCGGCTTTGCTCGGCGTCTTGCTGCGAGATGTCGCGGCGCTCGCCGGGATCGCGGTCGACTTGGAAGAGCTCGAAGGTGGGCAAACCTCTGGGGTTGCCGGCATTGGCAGAAATGGCTTTGAGGCTTTCGCCCTCGCGCTTTTCGCGCAGCGCGCGCAGGACGTTGCCCTCGTGGCTTTCCTCCGAGTATACGACTTCGCTGCCGGCGAAGAGGTCACCCCCCTGGACGCCCTTGGGCAAGGAAAGGCCGAACTGACGCAGCAGGGTCGGCATGAGATCGATGCTCTGCACCCAGTGGGCGACGCTGGTGCCACCCTTTTCGTTTCGCGGGAGCTTGACGAAAAGCGGCACGCGAACTTGTTCGTCGTAAAGCGTGGTGCCGTGCCAGAAGCCGCCGTGGTCGGCGAATTCTTCGCCGTGATCGGAGGTGATGACGATCGTCATGTCGTCGTAGAGGCCGCGCTTTTTGAGCGACTCGATCAGGCGACCGAAGTTCTGGTCCCAGAAGGTGATTTCGCCATCGTAGAGCGCGCGCAGGCGCTCGGCTTCCTCGACTTTGGGATGGGGATGCGCCGCGCGTGCATAACCTTTGCCCTCGTAGGGATGCCGGAAATAGGGGTCGTGGGGATCCATATAACCGACGAAGAGAAACCAGGGCGTCGAGGGCGCGCGGCCAAGCCAAGCGAGCACCTCGTCGTTGACCTTACGCGCATCCTGGTAGGCAGTCCCGGGCAAGACCTGACCGCGGAGGGCGCGCCAGGTCTCGACTTTCTGCTTGAGGAACTGTACGAGGAGCAGCTTGGCCGAGGCATCGTCGGCGCCGAGCACGAAATCGGGCTCGAGATAGCGGTATTCGTCAAAGCCCTGATGGAAGTTGAAGTAGGGCGCGACGTTGAAGTTGGTGACGAAACCGGCGGTATGCCAGCCCGCCGATCGCAGACGCTCCGGCAAGGTCTCGAGCTTCGCGGCGAGCGCGTCGCTTTTCGCCATGACACCGTGATTGGAAGGCAGGCGTCCGGTCAGGAGCGAGGCGAAGCTAGGACGGGTCCAGGAGGCGTTGGCGAAGGCTTGTTCGAAGCGCAAGGCGTCTTGGCTGAAGCGGTCGAGATGAGGGGTGCGGCCTTTGGCGTAGCCGTAGGTCTTGAGGTGATCGGCCCTCAAGGTATCGACCACGATGAAGAGGACGTTGGAGGCTTGCGCTGCCGTCTCCGTGGCTTTGCGTCGCGGCAAGGTGTCCGGCATCCGCGTTTCGAGACGCCAAGTGATCAAGGCGAGCAGGGCCGCCGAGAGCAACGCGAAAAGGGGCACGCTCGCCGGCCGGAGGAGAGCACGCCCCCAGCGGCTCTCTGCAATGCGGCGGCTCGACCAGGCGAGGAGCGCAAAGAGGAGCGCGGCGAGCACGGCACTGGCGAGGAGGATGGCGAGGCCTTTGGCGCTCTTCCAGGCCAGTTCCTCGTGGAAGACGTCGCGGCGCAGGCGGAAGAGCCCCAAGCCCCAGAGCAGCGCCACACAGAGACCGGCCAAGGTACGGCCGAAGAGGCTGCCTTCGCTGCCGCTCGGGAAACGCAGACGCGCAGAGAGAAGCGCCCAAAAGGCGAGCCCTGCGGCGCCCAGACCGGCGCCGAGCAAACCGTAGGCAAGGAGGGCGAAGAGAAAGAGGCGACTGCCCACTTGCCCCTGCGCCGCAGCGACGACGACACCCGCTTCCGCGAGGCCGGCGAGCGTGCCGCCCAGCCAGCCTGCCCCCGCACCGATCGAGGCCGCGCGCCACCACACGAGCCCCGGGCCGCTCTGCAGCGATTCGGCTCCCTGGTCTTCGGCGAGGAAGGCCTCTTCCCGCCCTTCGTCTTCGACGCGTAAGACAGCCCGCACACCTGGCCGGCGCAAGGCGAAGACCAGACCGCCAAAGGAGGAGACGAGCATCTCGGCCGCAAAGCCGACCACGGGGATGAGCAGCGCTTCGGTGACCGGGACGCCAAGGCGGGTGTAGAGCGCTACCGCCGCCGCCTCACGCAGACCGATGCCGTTGATCGAGGCGGGCAAAAGGGTGGCAAAAATCTGCAGCGAGGAGGCGAAAAACACCTCTCCCGGTCCCAGGTCGACCCCCAAGGCGTGCGCCGCGGAGACATAGATCAAGTTGTTGAAGGCATGGGTGCCGACGCCCCAGAGGGTGGCCTGCGCCAGCAATCCTCCGCGCCCCTGATAGGCGCATACCGATTCGATCAGCGAGCGCACGCGGCCGCGCAGACCGGTCGGCGCCAGCGCGTTGAGGCGGCGGAAGAGCTGAGGCCGCGAGAGCAAGGTGAGCGCGCTGCCGATGAGCGCGACGAAGAAGGCGTTGACCCAAAAGACGCCTTCCCAGCCGAGAAAACGCAGTCCGAAGATCGAGGCGACGAGGACGACGGCGCCAAAGGCCATCTGCCCCAAGATCATCTCGACGCCGATCACCGCCGTGGCGCGGGCGGTCTTGCCCGTATGCACCGCGATATCGTAGATGCGCCATCCCCCGAGGCCGGTGAAGCCGCCCGGAGTAAAGGCGCCCCAAAAGCGCGCCATCAGAAAGGACGAGCTCAGAAAACGCCAGGGGGCGTGGATCCCCTGCCCGACGAGGAGTCGTTGCCAGCGCACGATGCTGCAGCCGATGGCCGCCAGCTGCATGAGGACCGCCACGGCGAACCAGGGCCAGGAGAGGTCGCGCAGGCGCTCCCAGAGCCCCGCGGCGTCCTCGCGCACGAAGACTTTGCGCGCGATGACCACCAACATGGCGAAGGAAAACAGGGCCTTGAGGCCGAAGACGATCCACTTGCGAGATTTGGCTTGCGTTTCCACGGACCTCCTCGGGTACCTCGGCCGGCCGGGCGCGTCAAATTGACGGAAGGGGGCGTAAGCGTTCGAGGGCGCGGGCGAAATCGGCCGGGGGCGACTGCTCGAAGCGCAGAAACTCGCCGCTGCGCGGATGATGGAAGCCGAGCACCGCCGCGTGCAGCGCCTGCCTCCCCAGCTCCGAGGCTACCTCTCGGACCCGGGCGCTCTGCCCTGCCCCGCCGTAGAGGGGATCGCCGACGATGGCATGGCCCGCTTCCGCAAGGTGGACGCGAATTTGATGCGTCCTCCCCGTTTCGAGCCGGCATTCGACGAGGGCGGCGTCGAGCAGGGGCTCGATCACCGACATATGAGTCAGGGCCCGTCGCCCCGTCTGCACCCGACTGGTGAAGCGCTTGCGGTCACGGGGGTGGCGCGCGTGGAAGGTATCGAAGGTCTTTTGTGGCGGCGGCTTGCCCGAAGCGATGGCGAGATAGCGGCGCTCGATGGAATGCACCTGAAACTGCGCTACCAAACCCTCGTGCGCCGAAGGCGTTTTCGCCACCACCATGACGCCACTAGTATCCTTGTCGAGACGATGGACGATGCCTGGGCGCTGCGGATCGCCGCTCCCCTGCAAGGAGGCGTGATGCAGCAAACCGTTGACCAGAGTGCCGTCCGGGTGGCCGCAGGCAGGATGCACCACGAGGCCGGGCGGCTTGTCGAGCACGATCAAATCCTCGTCCTCGTAGAGGATGGCGAGCGCCATGGCTTGGGGTAGCGCCTCCGAGGGCGGCGGCGGCGCGGGGCGAATCGAGACCTCGCTGCCCGAGCGCAGGCTGGTACGGCGCGTAGCCACCTGGCCGTCGACCTCGATGCGGCCCTCCTCGATCCAGCGTTGATACACCGCACGTGAGGGCCCCAGCCCGCGAGCGACGAGCACGACATCGAGGCGTTTCCCCACCTCGGCTTGCTGGACGACGAAACGCCAGACTTCCTGCGCATTTTGCGGGCCCGGGGCCATCGAGGAGAAATAGCATGAGCCTGAGCAAGGCGAAGGGCCACAGCCTCAGGCAGACCTGAGGCTGGCTTCGGCAGCGAGACCTTCGCTTCTGCTCCATGGCACTTGTTTTGCTCCCCCGTCCGCATGCGTTCCTCCCGCCGTCGTACCGCAGTCGCCCTCGCGCTCTGCGTATGCCTGGGCTGCCAGGGACCTTCCGCCACGCCGGACTCCGGCGAAGGGGACCAGAAAAACATCGTTGTTCTCGCCCACTGGGTGTACCGTGCGGTCGTCATCGTCGGAGGCTTGGGCTGGCTGTGGTGGAATGACCGGCAGGGCCGAGAACGCTTTCTCGAAAGCTGGGGACCGGTGATGGTCGAGGCGTTGACGCTGCATCACTACGCCCAGCAGAGCGATAGCCCTTTGCTGGCGACTTTCGACCGGTCCCTCGATGATGCCTTCGACGGTCTGGCCAAGGATTTGCGCGACTGGGACGCTCGGGGGTTCGATCGCGAACTCCTTTCCGCTTCCTACCGCGAGTTTCGCGATCGTCTCGTCC